>Ga0157370_10000096_pt1 | contig 99163 bp, 100 predicted proteins | sample C35metaG_FD_113463 | JGI IMG/M metagenome (GOLD analysis project Ga0157370, IMG submission 113463) | Corn rhizosphere microbial communities from Kellogg Biological Station, Michigan, USA - C3-5 metaG | ecosystem: Host-associated > Plants > Roots > Rhizosphere > Soil | place: USA: Michigan...
CAAGTCCTTCGGGGGTAACCTCCGGCCAAGACCGCAGCTTCCGGACGGCATCGTGTGGGGTGGCCCCGGGCGATGCTGGAGGGGGAATAGCCTTCCAGGGGCTTTACCGCCACCCGGACCAAATCCCGCGGCCACCCTTTGACCGGATAGCGCGCATTGGCAGGCCTGCAGGCGCTATTCCGAGGGGGCAAACACCCCAAGGTCATTCATGCAGCCTCCCCGCAGCCGACGAGGTGGCGGAACCGCGCCGGTCACTAAGCTTCTGTCGAATGCCAAGGGAGAGGTGCGTCCAAATTCCGTCACCCCCAATCCGTCATCCCAGCGAAAGCTGGGATCTCAGGAGAGGAAAGACCGCGCTCCAATCCCTACACCGTCATTGCGAGCCGCAGGCGAAGCAATCCAGGCCCGCACGTCCGGCACAGCCCATACCTGCAGGCCTGGATCGTCACGTCCCCCGGCTTTCGCCGGAGTCCTCGCGACGACGATCGTTCTGAGGGAACCCACCGGCCCCAACCATCCTACACCGTCATGTCGGACTTGATCCGGAATCCATCCAGCGGCTTGGCACCGACCTCTCCGTGGATGCCGGATCAAGCCCGGCATGACGGCTCACAGTGAACAAGGGGGCCGGATCCCCACGCCGCTAAGCGCCTCGCGATGACGATTGTCCGGCATCGACCGATGCCTCACCCCACTTGCTTTTGGCCCATCACAGATTCAATCTCCACAAAACGGGCATACCCAGGGAGGTTCGCATGGCGCACCAAGCTTTGCGTTTTGTCGTCGTCGGCGGCGCCTCGCTCCTGCTTGGTGCGGCGGCGCCGCCGTCCCCGTCCGACGATGCCAACCAGACGCAGGAGATCGTCGTCACCGCGGTTCGGCCGCCCGTTGACGAAGTCGTTGTCCGCGCGCCCCCGCATTGCCTCCGCCGCAGCGGCGACCCCGCCGACCTCGTTCCCGTAGATCATGGCATAACCCGACAGCGCGTGATCGCGCCCGGCCCGAACGGCGCGCTCGAATGGCGGGACGATGATGAACCCCTGCTCGGCCCGGCGGCGTGGCAGCGCGCCGGCAACGCGATCGGCGACTACAAATACCGGACGCCCACCGACGGCGGCCCGCTCTGCATCGGCGCGCTGCGCGATCATCCCAACGGCTGGGGCCAGCTTCGCCAGATCGTCGCCGCCGACGACATGCACGGCAAATATCTCCACTTCTCGGCCCTGGTCGCCACGCGCAATGCGGACGAGGTGCGCTTCTGGCTGGCGGCCGGGAGCAAGAAGAACCAGCGCTCAATTGGCGGCGACACCCACACCCAGCCGATCTTCGGAACGCACGGCTGGCGCGAGGTCGATCTCCTAATCGGTCCCGTCCCCGCCTTCGCTAACCATGTCAGCTATGGCTTCCTGCTCTACGGCGGCGGCGACGTCTGGCTGAACGCACCCAAGCTGGAGGTTCTTGATTACAAGGCGGCGCGCCAGCTCACGAGCCTGCCCATATCGAGCCGATTTGAGCCGCGCCCGCGCGATCCTTCCAGCCGATAGAAGCCGCTACTTTATCCGCGTCGTCGAATACGGCGTCCCGTCCTTGTGGACATAGCCGTCGGGCGTGAACTTCATGTCGATGTCCGAATATTCGCCGCCCGTATCCGCGCCGCCGCTCATCGCGAGGAAGGTGCAGTCGGCGTCGCTCCGGTTGACCAGATGGTGCCCGTTGCGCACGCTTTTCGCCCAGGCGACGCAATCGCCGGGCGCCAATGGATGCTCGCCATCGTCCTCGACCAGCACCGCCGCGCCCGACAGCATCACCAGGAACTCGTCCTCGCCTTCGTGCCAATGGCGCTGGGAAGACCAGGCGCCGGGCTCCAGCCGTACGAAGCTCACCCCGAATTCGGTCAGCCCCGCGGCGGGCGCGAGCCTGCGCCACCAGCGCCCCTGCACCTTCTCGTTGAAGGGCGGCGGATAGCCGGTGGCATTGCTCTCGGGGATTGCGGCGATGTCGATCTTGGGCATGGCCGCGATCATGCCCGGCCTCCGCCCGAAACGAAAGGTCCTGCCCGGCCGAAAGTTGCGCTTGGCCGGTCCCAAGCATCATTCGGCTGAAACGCCTTCCGCCGATCCCCAGATCACCCGCCGTTGATGTTCCCAAGGGAGGGAAGCCGAATGCCCCGTCTTACCGATCCGATCACTCTCGGTGCGATCCGCGCGAAGAACCGCATGCTGATGGCCCCGCTCACCCGCGGCCGCGCCACGCGCGATGCGGTGCCGACCCCGATCATGGCGGATTATTATCGCCAGCGCGCCTCGGCCGGCCTGATCATAACCGAGGCTACCGGAATCTCGCGCATCGGCCTCGGCTGGCCCAACGCGCCCGGCATCTGGAGTCCCGCGCAGGTCGCCGGCTGGCGCCACGTCACCAAGGCGGTGCATCAGGCGGGCGGCAAGATCGTCTCGCAGCTCTGGCATATGGGGCGGCTCGGCACGTACGAGGTCAATGGCGGCCAGCCAGTCTCTTCCTCCGCCACCACCGCGCCCGGCCATACCCGCACTTATTCGCCCGGCACGCATCCCTATCCCCAGGCGCGCGCACTGGAGCTGGACGAGATCCCGGCTCTGCTCGACGATTATGCCCGCGCGGCGGAGAATGCGATGGAGGCGGGCTTCGACGGCATCCAGCTCCACGCCGCCAATGGCTATCTGATCGACCAGTTCCTGCGCGACAATTCGAACTTCCGCACCGACATTTATGGCGGATCGATCGAAAACCGCATCCGCTTGCTGGGCGAAATCGTCGATCGGCTGACCGCGACGATCGGCAAGGACAAGGTCGGCGTCCGTCTCTCCCCGAACGGGGAAGTCCAGGGCGTCAATGACAGCCAGCCCCACGCCTTGTTCGGCGCGGCGGCGAAATTGCTCGACGAGAAAGGCGCCGCCTGGCTCGAACTGCGCGAACCGCGTCCGGACGGCACGCGTGGGCGGCCCGACGTGCCGCCGGTCCATCCGGTGATCCGCAAGGCCTTCTCGCGCCCGCTGATCCTCAATGCGGATTATCGTTACGAGGACGCGCAGGCCGCGCTCGACAAAAGCGAAGCCGACGCGATCGCCTTCGGCCGCCCCTTCCTGGCCAACCCCGATCTCCCCCGCCGCCTGATCGAAAAGCTCCCCCTCAACCCGCAGCGGGAGGAGCTGTTCTACGCCGGCGGCGAGCAGGGCTATCTCGATTACCCCGCGTGGGAAGAGCCGGGTCAGCCGGTTTAGTCGAAGGCTGGACTGGATTGCTTCGCCACGCTCGCAATGACGATCGAAGGGATCGTCATTGCGAGGAGCATAGCGACGAAGCAATCCAGGCCCAGGCGACAGGCGAGCCTTAGCCTCGCCATCTCACCGGTTGGACTTGGCGCACGCCGCGGCTAGGTTGGCGGTTTGATCCCCAGGCCCGCCTCCTTATGTCCCTCCCCTCCCCACCTCGACTGACCATCGGCGATCCTGCGCCGTGGTTCACCGCGACCATGCTGGGGCAGACGGCGGGCGCCGATTTCGACAAGGCCGGCGGACGGCATGTGCTGGTGCTGTTCTTCGGCAGCGCCGCCAATCCCGGCTCCGCCGCCGCCTTGCGTCTGGTCGAGGCGAACGCTGGGCTGCTGAACGATGGCCGCGCGGTTTTCCTCGGCGTCACGATCGACCAGCAGGATCTGGCCGATCGGCGGCTGGCGGCGCTGCAGCGCCCCGGCATGCACATCATCGTCGATGCCGATCGACGCGTCAGCACCCTCTACGACGCCGCACAGCCCGGCGAGCAAGGCGTGACCTTCAATCCCTATTGGCTGTTGCTCGATCCGATGTTGCGCGTGGCGGGCGTGTTTCCGTTGCGCTTCGGCGAAGAAGCGATCGCGGCGCTGCGGCAACGGCTAGGCACGCAACCCGTCGAATGGAACGCCCCGGCGCTCGTCCTGCCCAATATCCTCGAACCCGATTTCGCCGCCGAGCTGATCGAGCTCCATGATCGTCATGGCAGCCGGGCGTCGGGCATCATGCAGCGGATCGGCGACAAGACGGTCGAGGTGCACCATCATATGGCGAAGCGCCGGCGCGATCATTTCATCCAGGATGAGGCCGTGCAGGCGCGGCTCCGCGACGCGGTCATGCTGCGCCTGGTGCCGATGATCGAGCGCTGCTTCCAATATCGGCCGACTGAGATCGAGCGATACATCGTCTCCTGCTACGACAGCGCGGAAGGCGCGCATTTCGCCCCCCATCGGGACAATACCACCCCCGCCACCGCGCATCGCCGCTTCGCCGTCACGATCAACCTCAACGACGATTATGACGGCGGCGATCTGCGCTTCCCCGAATTCGGCACCCGCAGCTACCGCGCGCCCCTGGGCGGCGCGGTCGTCTTCTCCTGCTCGCTGCTGCACGAGGTCACGCGCATGACCGCCGGACGGCGCTATGCGACATTGCCTTTCCTCTATGGCGGCGCGCCCGGCGAGAGTCCTAGCGGTCAAACTCCCAGCCCGGCGGTGCCAGCGTAAACCCCGCAAAGTCGAATCCGGGCACCACCACGCACGACACGAACGCCCAGCCGTCGCGCGCTTTCGCCGCCTGCCATTCGCCCGCCGGCACGCGCGCCTGCGGATTGGCCGCGTCGAGCGGCACCGTCGTCCCGCCGATCCGCAGATCGAGCGGCGCGCCGGCATGCCAGAACCATAATTCGTCGGCATCGACCCGATGCCAGTGCGAGCTCTGTCCCTTTTCCAGCAGGAACAGGATCGCGGTCCCGGACGATCGTTCGCCCGGTGCCGCCTCCGCCCGCCAGGTCTCGCGATACCATCCGCCTTCGGGATGAGGCGCAAGCGCGTGGCGGGCGATCAGATCCTGGGGATCGTTCACCCCTTGCGGTGCGCTTTGTCCCACGCCTTGACCGCGTCCATCGTGCCGGTGACATGGCCTGCCGGATCCATCGCCGAATAAGCGAAGATCACCTTGCCGTCGGGCGCGATCACATAAGAGGTGCGGTTCGCGATCGTCGTTTGCGGGATCGAGACGTCGTAAGCTGCGATCGTGGCCGCGGTCGCGGTTCCCACCGCGAACTTGTTGCGGCATTCGGAGACCGAGAATTTGTTGAGCTTCTCGATCCCGTCGGCCGACATGCCGATCACGGTCGCGCCCATCTTGTGGAAATCGTCGGTCGCCTCGGCGAATTCATGCGCCTCGATCGTGCAGCCCTGGGTGAAGGCGGCGGGATAGAAATAGAGCACCACCGGCCCTTTCATGAGCGCGCTCTTCAGATCGAAGGGCATCGCCTTGCCGGCCAGGCTGACCTGGGTCGAGAAATCGGGTGCCTTGTCGCCGACCTTGAGCGCGGCCTGTGCGGCGGCGATGGGGAGCGCGGTCAGCGCGAGCGCGAGGCAGAGGGACGAACGGAACATCGGGCGAGTCCTTCGCTGGTGTGAAACACCTTCGTCATTGCGAGGAGCGCAGTGACGAAGCAATCCAGCATTACGAGCGGTGCGCTGGATTGCTTCGCTCTGCTCGCAATGACGGGGTACGCTATATCACGATGCGGACAAGCCCGCGCGCGGTTGGTTGCCACTGGTCCTGCGATGGTTCAACTCAGACCTTTGTCGCGCACCAGGATCGCAAGCTCGGTCCGCGAGGAGACGTTGAGCTTCTCATAGAGATTGTGGAGGTGCATCTTGACCGTGCCCTCCGAAATATCGAGCTCGCGCGCGATTTCCTTGTTGCGGCTGCCGAGCGACACCAGCCGCGCCACCTCGGTCTCGCGCGGGGTCAGTTCCAGCGGCCGGTCGACCGGCTTGCCGATCTGGTCGACGATCTGGTGCATCGCGTCGCGGTCGAGCCATTGCTCGCCGTCCATCACGCGCTCCAGGCATTTGAGCATGATGTCGCCGCCCGCGCCCTTCAGGATCAGGCCGTCGGCGCGCAGCTGCAGGGCCTCCATGATCGGTTGCGGATCCAGGCTCGCGGTCAGGATGACGATCCGCGTCTTCCACTTGTCGCGCCGTGCCTCGCGCAGCACGTCGATGCCGGTCATCTGCGGCATGTGGATGTCGAGGATCGCGATATCCGGCTGGAACTGCTTGATCGCGTCGCGGGCGTGCGCGCCATCCAGGCAGCGCGCCTTGACGTCATAACCGGCGGCCGACAGCAGCCCGCCGATACCGTCCAGGAGCATGGGATGGTCGTCGGCAACGACGATCGATAGCGTCATCGAGCACCCTTCAGCGGCACACAGATTTCCAGGCTAGCGCCTGTTTTGCCGCTGGTCACCGTCATTGTGCCTCCCATGCCGATAACCCGATCGTGGAGCGAGCGCGGACGCCCCGCATAGCTTGCCAGTTCGCCGTTCGCCATACGTCCCTGAAAGGCGAACCCGCGCCCATCGTCGCCGATCGCGATATCGAGCCGATCGTCGGCCTGGCGGATCGCGATGTCGATCTTGCGCGCGCCGCCGTGACGAACCGCATTCGCCACCGCTTCGCGCGTGATCCGGACGACATCGTCCTCCATGCTCTCCGACACGGTCAGGTCGGCCGGCTCGACCGAGGCGGAGATGGACGCGTCCCACGAGCGCGACAGATGGCTGGTCAGATGGTCGAGCGAATTGCCGAGCCTGGCGACCGCAATCTCGGGGGCGCGGCGCATCGCGTTGATCACCGAGCGCAGCCCGCGCTGCTCCTCGCCGATCGCCTCGACCATCGCCCGCACGCGCTCGCGCGCCGTGTCGTCGAGCGTGGTGCGGCTGATCAGGTCGAGCTGGAGCCGCGCGCCGGCCAGGAATTGCAGCACGCCGTCATGCAGGTCGCGCGCAAGGCGGATCCGCTCCTCGCTCGCGGCGGCGATTCGCAGATCGGAGTGGAGCTGCCACGCCTCGATCGTGAGCGAAAGCTGGCCCGCCGCCATCGCCGCGACCGCCAGATCCTCGTTCACTGGATCGGCCGGATCGAGGATCATCACCAGGCCGCGCGCGATGCCGGCGTCGATGGGGATCACCAGCACGCGCGCATAATCCGCCATGCTCGACAGGATCGGCTGGAGCGGATCGCCCGTGAAATCGAGCAATTTGGTGCCCGCGCGATACAGCACCGCGCGGCGCTTGCGGTCGTAGAGGAAAGGCGCGTTGATCAGCTCGCTCGCGACCAGCGGTCCCTGGTCGACATTGGGCAGGCTCGATCCATGGAAGGCGCCGAAATCCTTGCGCACCAGCGACAGGTGCGGCTCCTCCGGATCCTGCCACACGATCAGGCCGCGCTTGGCGGCGAAGACGTCCATCGCATAGCCCAGCGATTCCGCCAGCGGCAGCTCGCCGAAACCGCCGCGGCTGGGCACGCGCGACAGGCGCGTGAGCTCGTTGATCAATCGTTCGAGATTGCTCGCGAATGCGGCCAGCACCACCGTGATCGTGCCGATATAGCCGATCCGCATCAGGTAGAGCTGCAGCAGATATTTCTTGGTCGGGTCGAAGACGTCGGTCTGGTATGCGGTCGGCAGGAAGAGCGCCAGCACGAGCAGGCCGCTGCCGATCGCGCCGCGCGATCCCCAGTTCACCGTGCCGCTGACGATCAGGAAGATCAGCGGCGTGAAGAAAGGCGCGCTCTGGCTCTGTTGCCCGCCCTGCGTCAGATACATCAGGCCGCCGAGCGCGATCACGTCGATGATCGACAAAGCCAGCGCCGCGCTGAACAGATGTCGACGAAGCTGGACGGTGCGCACCGCCGCCGCGATCAGCAGGCTATAGATGCAATAGACCGCAAGCACGACCTGCGCGACATGCTGCGCATCGGCGTAGCGGAGCGAACCGACCGTGACCGACAGCATCAGGAAGCAGGCCAGGAACGCGCGCGCAAAGGCGACGACCCGGCTGCTGCGGGCTGAAATGAGCTGATCGACCATTATCTGCACCCGCTCCCCAATTACCGCGGCGGGATACAATGTTACCGCACGCAGGAATACCTGACCGAAGGGTAGTGTTCCTTCCCCATCCTCAGGCGAGATTGCGCCAAGCCTCTGATTTGGAATAAATGATTCTTACGGAGCGAGATCGCTGGGGGGCGGTTGGCGTGCCGGGGGACGAGTAAAGTACCTGTACCTGAGTATGCGTAGCGTAAGTGTATCCTGAGTAGCGTACCGCGTTAGTTTTGTGTGTCCTTCTCCAGGACGGCGCAGTCAAAGTGGGATGACGGCGACCGTCGCGGCCTGACCCGTCGGCATCGGTGCCTCGATGCCGACGGGCGGCAGGGTTTTTCCTATACTTTCTCGTTAGCGGCCGGCTCAGGCCGGCCGCAAATCCCCTACCAGGGTAGGAAGCAGCTCCGAAACCGTCGGATGGATCGGCACCGCCCATTGCAGGGTGGAAAGCGGCTGATCGGCATTCATCATGTCCAATATGCCGTGGATCACCTCGTCGCCGCCGGTGCCGAGGATCGCCGCGCCCAGGATGCGCTGCGTCTCCGCATCCGCGACCAGCTTCATGAAGCCCAAACTCTCTGCCTTTTCGACCGCGCGGCCGACCTTGGTCATCGGCCGGGTCGACAAGAGAAGCGGCCGCCCGCTCGCGCGCGCCTGCGCCTCGGTCATGCCGACGCGCCCTAGGGGCGGATCCACATAGAGCGCGTAGCCCAGGATGCGCTGCGACAGGCGGCGGTCCGCGCCGTCGAGCAGGTTCGCGGCAACGATTTCATAGTCGTTCCAGGCGGTGTGCGTGAACGCGCCGCGCCCGTTGCAGTCCCCTAGCGCCCACACGCCCTCGACATTGGTCGCAAGCTTGTCGTCGACCTTGATATAGCCTTTGGCGTCGGTCTCGATCCCCGCCTGGTCGAGCCCGAGGTCGTCGGTGTTGGGCCGACGCCCGACCGCGAGCAGGACATGGCTGCCGACCACCTCGGGCGCGCCTTCGGTGCAATCGACCCCGACCGTGACGCCCTGCGCATGCTTGGCCAGCCGGATGCAGCAGGCATTGGTGCGGACCTCGATCCCCTCGCCTTCCAGGATCGCGCGGATCGCATCGGAAATGTCGGGGTCCTCGCGCCCGATCAGACGCGGCCCCATCTCCACGATCGTGACGCGCGCGCCGAAACGGCGATAGATCTGCCCGAATTCGAGCCCGATATAGGAGCCGCCGACCACCACCAGATGTTCCGGCACCGTTTCCAGCGGAATGATATTGCTGTTGGTCAGATAGTCGACCTCACCGATCCCCGGCATGTCGGGCACCGATGCGCGGCCTCCCACATTGAGGAAGATATGTGGCGCCTCCAGCAGTTCGTCGCCCACGCGCAGCCGGTGCGGCGCTTCGAACCGGGCATGACCGCGCAGGAAGGTCAGCCCCTCCATCCCCGCCAGCCAGTCCTCGTTCGACGCCCGCGAATCCAGGATGACCTTGCGCGCCCGCGCGGCCACCGCCGGCATATCGATCCCGACGTCCCCGGCGATGACGCCATAATCGCTCGCGCGGCGCGCCAGATGGGCGGCATAGGCGCTGGCGACCAGCGTCTTGGTCGGCTTGCACCCCGTATTGACACAGGTGCCGCCGACCAGATGCCGTTCGATCAGCGCGACTTTCCTGCCCGCGGCGGTCAGGCGCCCGGCCAGTGCGGGTCCGGCCTGGCCCGCGCCGACGATGATCGCATCGAAACGGCGCATCAGGCCAGGCAGCAGACGAGGAGCCAGGCGCCGCCGATAGCGATAACATCCTCGATCAGAGCCGCCGGCCGATCCTTGTTGAATATTGCCGCCAGCCGCGCCCGGCAGGTCGCGCCACCGAGCGTGCCGATCACCGCACCGACCGCGCCCGCGGCCAAGCCGATATAAGGGCCGGCCGCCGCGGCGATCGCGGCTCCCGCCAGCGCCCCCATGACGATGCGCGTGCCGAACTGGACCGGCACCTTGCGACTGGGGGTGGCGGGAAGCTGGTCACCGACCAGTTCGACCAAGGCGAGCGCCAGGAATATCCACGGCGTCCAGCGATAGCCGAGGAAAGCCAGCGGCGTGCCCGCGACCGCCACATGACCATAGCGCGCGGCAAGGCTTACCGCGGCGGCCGCGGTGAACGCGCGCAGCCCCGCGACAATCCCAATCAAGACAGCAAGTGCGATCAGCATGTCCGCTCCCCTTATATCCAAGACAATCGAATGTTGCGGGTGCGCAATCTTCCCCTATCCCGGAACAAAGTCCATGCGCTAAATGTGTGCGCAATCATCATATAATTGTCCGCACACCGTGTTGCAGCGCAGCATTGCGTTGCTTTTTTGCACCTTTTGGCACGAATATTCCCATGATCGCGCTGTCATCCAACGTGTATGCGTTTACATTTTCCGGGCCCGTTGACTTCCCCCATCCGGCCGGTACCGCCTGACATCGATGGCCAAGAGTCATCTCAACCAACCGATCAGCGGCCGTGAGCCGATTGACATGGGGGGATTTAGAATCATGAGAAATCCAAGAAATTTGCTTGCTCTTTCGTCTTCGGCGCTGGCGGTTGCCACCTGCCTGATCGTGCCCGGCGTCGCCCAGGCGCAATCCACCACTGCTCCTGCCGCCACCGCACAGCCCGCGACCGCGAATAGCGGCGTGGCCGCGGCCGACGCGCAGGTCGGTGACGAGGTCGTTGTTACCGGTATCCGCGCTTCGCTCGAGCGTTCGATCGCGATCAAGCGCGATTCGACCGGCGTGGTCGATGCGATCTCGTCGGAAGACATCGGCAAGTTCCCGGACACTAACCTCGCCGAATCGCTCCAGCGCATCACCGGCGTGTCGATCGACCGCCGCAACGGCGAGGGCGCCGAGGTTACGGTTCGCGGCTTCGGTCCGCAGTACAACCTCGTCACGCTGAACGGCCGCCAGCTCGCGGCGTCCGACCAGACCCCGGTCGGCGGCGACGAGAATGCCGACTTCGGCCGCAACACCAGCCGCTCGTTCGACTTCTCGAACCTCACGTCGGAAGGCGTGAAGACGCTGGAAGTCTACAAGACCGGCCGCGCCGCAGTTCCGACCGGCGGCATCGGCGCCACGATCAACGTCGTGACCCGCAAGCCGCTCGACGCGCGTGAAGGCGGCGTCACCGGCTCGCTCAGCGTGAAGGCCAATTACGACACCAGCTCCAAGGACTGCCTGAGCTGCGGCAGCCATGTCACGCCGCAGGTTTCCGGCCTGATCAGCCTGGTCAACCAGGACGAGACGTTCGGCGTCACCGTCTATGGCAGCTACCAGCAGCGCAATTTCAGCACGATCGCCGCGACGGTGAACGACTGGAATATCACGACGCTGTCGCAGTTCCTGGCGTCGACCAGCGGCAACGTGAACGCCGCGACCCAGATCAACAATGCGCCGTCCAACCCGAACGCTTTGGTCGCTCGCCCGAACGACGCGCGCTACCACTTCGCGGAAGATTCGGAGCGGCGGGTCAACGGCCAGATCGTGGCGCAGTGGAAGCCGACCGATACGTTCACGATCACCGCGGACACCTTCTATGCGCTCAACAATGCGAAGGAGCGCCGGTCGGACGAATCCAACTGGTTCAACCGTCCGTTCGACGTCGTCACGTTCGACACCGGCCATTCGGTTGCCACGACCACCTATCTGCATGAGGTGATTGCGGGCGGAACCAAGGACGCCGGCTTCGAGCAGCAATATCGTGCCCAGCAGAATGCGCTGAAGGATTTCGGCCTTAACGGTAAGTGGGATGCGACCGACAGCTTCACCGTGGCGGTCGACGGTCATGTCAGCGTGTCGGACAGCCGCCCGGACAATCCCAACGGCATGAGCTCGAGCATGCTCGCGCTCAGCTCGCCGACGCTGCAGTCGCACTCGTGGGATTATTCGAACGGTGGCTTCCCGGTCCAGACCGTGACCTATGCCGATCCCTCGACCACTTCGCCGGGCCATCCGGTCCTGAAGGGTAACGGCGACGGCAAGCTCGACGTCGGCGATGTCGGCACGCAGCAATGGCGCCAGACCGCGGTCAATTTCCACCAGAACCTCAAGGAAGCCCGCATCGACGCCGGCTGGAAGTTCAACGACCAGATCCGCTTCGACTTCGGCGGCGACTATCGCGACTCCAAGACCCGCGCGACGCAGTACAGCTACCAGGAAGTGCTGGGCGACTGGGGCAACGTCAATCCGCGCGACGTGGAGGCGATTGCGCCGGGCCAGCTCGAGACCTTCTGCCTCGTCTGCCGCTTCCACGACCATGATACGAAGTCGAGCGGCGACGGCCTGACCGCCTTCCGTACCGAGGACGCGACCAAGCTCGGCAACACCCTCGCGGCTTATTATGCCGCGCAGGGTCACGTGAACGGCCTCACCGGCAGCGCCGACGATCGCATCCGCGAGAAGATCGCGGCGGTCTACGGGCAGTTCACCTGGAAGGGTCAGTTGGGCGCCATGGACGCTGGCCTCGTCGCCGGCCTCCGCTACGAAACGACCAAGGTTTCGGCCGTGTCGTTCCAGGCGGTGCCGCTCGATATCCGCTGGCAGTCGGATAACGACTTCATCCAGGACGTGTCCGCCACGCCGCAGGCGGTCACCGGCAAGGGCAAGTATCACAACTTCCTGCCGTCGATCGACTTCAACCTGAACTTCACGGACAAGCTGATCGGACGCCTGTCTTACAGCCGTACGATTGCCCGCCCGAGCTATGGCAACATGTTTGCCTCGACCACCGCGAGCAACCCCAACGACGCGACCGCGGTCGGCGGCGTTGCGGGCGGCAGCACGGGCAATCCCAACCTGAAGCCGCTCCAGTCGGACAATTTCGACGCTTCGCTTGAATGGTATTTCAAGCCGGGCTCCTATATTTCCGTCGGCGGCTTCTACAAGAACGTGAAGAACTTCATCGGCAATGCGGTCATCCCGCAGAGCGAGTTCGGCCTGCGTGATCCGAGCTCCGGCGCGGCGGGCAGCCGTTCGGGCACGGCCAAGACCCAGCTCCAGGCGATGGGTGTGGACGTCAACGACGTGAACCTGTTCACCTACACTGCGCTCATGCAGGAAAATGGTGGCAGCACGGCCGCGGCGACCAGCACGTTCCAGGCCAACCTGGTCCCGGGCACCAAGGCGCTCAACCAGGCGTTCGTGGACTCGACGCTTGCCGCGGTCGATATCGTCGCGGACTCGAACGATCCGCTGTTCAGCTTCAACGTGAATACGCCGATCAACAACAAGTCGGCGCATATCTACGGGGCCGAGCTCGCGGGTGAATACTTCTTCGGCAATACCGGCTTCGGCATCGCCGCGCAGTACACCCTCGTTCGGGGCAATGTCGGTATCGACGTCACGGCAGACCCCACCGCGAACCAGTTCGCGCTGCTCGGTCTGTCGGATACCGCTGCCGGCACGCTCATCTACGACAAGCATGGCCTGTCGGCTCGCGTGAGCCTCAACTGGCGTGCGAGCTACCTGAGCGACATCAACCGCGGCGGTTCGCACAACCCCGTGTTCACGGCGCCCTACCATCAGGTGGACGCGAGCGTGAGCTACGACATCACGCCGAAGATCTCGGTGGAAGTCCAGGGCATCAACCTGCTTGGGGAGGGCATCAAGACTTACGCCCGCTCCACGAACGAGATCTACTTCATCCAAGAAGGCGAAGCTCGTTACCTGGCGGGTGTCCGCTTCAAGTTCTGATCGCGCGCGATCAGGCACATAAGGGAAAGGCCGCTGCGCTTGCAGCGGCCTTTTTCTTTTCGAGGCAAGCGAATGGCCGCGGCCTGAAGGCTGGTCTACAACAGGAAGCGAAGCGGCCCCGCTTCCCATCATTGCGATCAGGCTTTAGGCCCGACATCGTTGACAACATATCTTGCGAGAGCGTGCGCGAATGGCGAGTCCGGTTCTTCTCAACAATGTCGATCATGCCGACGTGCATGTCCGCACCGGCCACAGCGCCGCGTTCGGCGATGCGGTCAACATGGTGCGCGTCTTCGCGACCGAATATGAAGAGTTGCAGCGCGAATATCCGATCCTGCTGCGCCGCGACGAGGCGGGGCAATTGCATGCCGCCGTGCTGCTCGGCCTCGATCCCGACGAAAACCTGTTCCTGAGCGCGCGCGGGTGGGAAGGCCGCTACGTCCCCGCTTTGCTTCAGCGCGGCCCCTTCTCGATCGGCGTGCCGGGTCAAGGCCCGGCGGGCGAGCCGGTCGGCGAACCGATGATCCATATCGACCTGGATCATCCGCGGGTCAGCAAGAAGGCCGACGAGGGCCAGCCGGTCTTCCTGCCGCACGGGGGCAATTCGCCCTATCTCGATCACATGGCGGGCGTGCTGCGCACGATCTTCGCGGGCATCGAGGTCGACAAGACGATCTTTGCGGCATTCGAGGAATATGAGCTGGTCGAGCCGATCCGGATCGAGATCAAGCTCTCCGAAACGCGCCAGTATAATGTCCCCGATTGTTTCACGATCAGCCTGGAACGGCTGATGCAGCTCGATGGCGCGGCGCTCGAAAAGCTGCATCGCGCCGATTATTTCCGCGCCGCGGTGTGGATCGCTTCCTCGCTCGGCAATGTCGGACGGATGATCGATCTCAAGAATGCGCGCGACGCCGCCTGAGCAAATCCGTGTAGGATAGGATCATGGCGGGGATCAGGGCACGCACCGAGGAACTGACCGGCATCGCGCCGGACGCAATCCCGTTCGACGCGCTGATCGCCCGCCAGCGTCCCGTCATCCTGAAGGGCGTGGCGCGCGACTGGCCGCTGGTCCGGCATGGCCTGCATTCGCCGCTGGAGGCGATCCGCTACCTCACCAGTTTCTACCAGGGCCAGCCGATCGTCGGCTATACGGGTGCGCCCGAAATCAACGGCCGTTTCCATTACACGGCGCAGGTCGACGCGCTCAATTTCACCGCCGAGCGCACCCGGCTCGACACCTTCCTCGACCGCATCGTCGCGCACCGCGACGATCCGGATGCGCCCAGTTTCTATATCGGTTCGACCGACGTCGATCTCTATCTGCCGGGCCTCCGCGCCGAGAATGACCTGAAGCTGGACCATCCCGCCTTCGCCAACAGCCCGCCGATGGTGAGCATCTGGATGGGCAACCACACGATCGCATCGGCGCATTGGGACATGTCGAACAACATCGCCTGCTGCATGGTCGGCGGGCGGCGCTTCACGCTGTTCCCGCCCGAACAGGTCGAGAATCTCTATCCCGGTCCGCTCGAGCCCACCCCCGGTGGGCAGGTCGTGTCGATGGTCGATTTCGCCAATCCCGATCTCGACCGTTTCCCCCGCTTCGCCGAGGCGATGGCCGCAGGTCAGGTCGCCGAGCTCGAGCCGGGTGACGTGCTCGTCTATCCCGCGCTCTGGTGGCACCATGTCGAGGCGCTGGGCAGCTTCAACGCGATGATCAATTATTGGTGGAATGCGGTGCCATCCTTCATGGACACGCCGATGAACACCCTGCTCCACGCGATGCTGAGCCTGCGCGACCGCCCCGAGGCGGAGAAACGGAGCTGGCGGGCGATGTTCGATTATTACATCTTCGGCCCCGCTGACCGCCCCGCCGCGCATTTGCCCGAGGCAGCACGCGGCGCGCTGGCACCGCTGGACGATCTGGGCGCGCGGCGGCTGCGCGCGATGCTGCTCAACAAATTGAACCGCTAGAACGAATTCGGAGAGGCAGAGTGGAAGCGCATAAGGTCAAGCGCGTCGTCATTGCGGGCGGTGGCACCGCCGGCTGGATCGCGGCGGCTGCGCTGATCAAGCATCTTGGCCCGCTGATCGACATCACGCTGGTGGAATCGGATGAGATCGGCACGGTCGGGGTGGGCGAATCCACCATTCCCACCGCGCGCGCCTTCCACGGCTTCCTCGGCATCTACGAAGAGGCCTTCGTCAAGGCGACCAGCGCCACCTTCAAGCTGGGCATCCAGTTCGACAATTGGCGCAAGCAGGGCGAGAGCTATTTCCACGCCTTCGGATCGGTCGGCCGTTCGGTCTGGCTCGCCGATTTCCAGCATTTCTGGCTGGAGGCGGTGCGCCAGGGCTTCGGCGGCGACTATGCCGATTACAGCCTGGAAGCGCAGGCCGCGAAGGCGCTCCGCTTCAAGACCGAAGATGGCGCCAAGATCGGTTACGCCTATCATCTCGACGCGACGGCTTACGCCAAATTCCTGCGCGGCCTGGCCGAGCCGGCGGGCGTGAAACGGGTCGAGGGCAAGATCCGCACGGTCATCCAGAATCCCGAAAGCGGCTTCATCGAGGCGCTGGAGCTGGAGGATAGCGCGCGGATCGAAGGCGACCTGTTCCTCGATTGCACGGGCTTTCGCGCGCTGCTCGCCGAACAGACGCTCGGGACCGGTTTCGAGGATTGGGGCCAGTGGCTGCTCAACGACGCCGCCTTCGCGGTCCAGACCGAAAGCCATGGCCCGCTCGTCCCCTACACCAAGGCAATCGCGCATGAGGCGGGCTGGCGCTGGCGCATCCCGCTCCAGCACCGCATGGGCAACGGCTTCGTCTTCTCGACCGAGCATATGTCGCCCGACGAGGCGAAGGAGAAGTTCGTAGCCGCGCTCGACAGCAAGCCCTTGTTCGACCCGCGCTTGCTCCGCTTCCGTCCGGGCCTGCGCAAGCGGACCTGGAACAAGAATGTCGTCGCGCTCGGGCTGGCGAGCGGCTTCATCGAGCCGCTGGAATCGACCAGCATCCACCAGATCATGCTGGCGGTCTCGCGCCTTATCCAGAACTTCCCGTTCGACGGCGTGAGCGAACCCGCGGTCGAGCGTTTCAACGATCAGTCGCGACGCGAGTCCGAGCATATCCGCGACTTCATCATCCTCCATTACAAGCTCACCGAGCGCGACGATTCCGCTTATTGGCGCCAGTGCCGCGACATGGAGATCCCGCCCAGCCTGACCGAACGGATCGCGCTCTTCCGCGAGGTGGGCGGCGCCTATCAGGCCAATGACGAGCTGTTCCGCATCGACAGCTGGATCATGGTGATGCTCGGCCAGGGCATCTTCCCCCAATCCTATCACCATGTCGCGCGGATGATGGATCCGGAGCAGTTGAAGAAGGCGCTGAGCGACCTCAAGGCGGGCATCGCGCACGAGGTGAGCCACCTGCCGGACCATCGCGCCTTCGTGTCGGCCTACGCCCCGATGGCGGGCTGACGCGTATCTGCCGAGCGAAGGCGACTCCGGCGCCGCTCGATCCCGCTACCAGGCCGGGGCGGGCGGCGTGGGCCGCCGCTCGGCCCATCGGATGTAATAAGGTGCGAGTTCGCCGGGCAACATCGCCTCGAAGCGATCGTCGAGCGGGTAATGAGGCATCGCCTCAGCCACCGCGTCGAGCAGCAGCATGCCTTGGATGCGATCCTTGTCGCGCTTCAGCGCGTTACGCTTGGGCTGTTCGGACAGCCACAATTTCTGCAATGCGAACCAGCGCGGGTCGGGCGCCACAATGCGCGCGGGCGAGCCGTCGCGGCAGACGATGACCTGATCGACAGGCCTGCCTTCAAGCAGCCATTCCTGCTCGGGTAGGGACACCGGCCGCGGGCGGTCGGTGCGCGCCATGGTCGCAATCCGCGACGGTGCGGCGAACACCTCCACCTCATAGGCGCGTGCATTGCGCGCCTGGAAGGTTCGCTCGGTGTTGACGGTGAAGGTAGCGTCCACCGCCTTCAGCATGTCCCACAATAGCTGCTCCCCTTCGCGCGGCTTGACGTCCGCCCAGGCAAGATCGAAGTCGGCGGTTTCCTCCGGAAGCGTGCGAATGAAGCCACCCGCTTCTACCGCATATGCCGTTACCGCGGTGGTCCCGACGACCATCAGCGCGCCATCGAAAAGCGCGCGCCTGTCGGCTTCGCGCAATATTGCCCCCGCCTCGCTAGCGGCCATCGGCACGCGCGCCGCACGCGCAAGGCGCGCATTCTCATCGAGCGCCGCCTTGCTGGTTTCTCGCCGCGCCTTGAGGGAGGCCTTCTCGGCGCGATACGCAGCGAGACGGTCCTCCTGCGCCTCCGACCATGGCCCAAGACTACGGCCGTTGCCGTTCCGATCGCGGATCTCGTAGAGATAGGAGCGACCGCCAATCTGCTTCCGCTTCAGATCGTAAGGCAGACCCAGCAAACCGCGCTCGGCATCCATCCAGACTTCGTAACGCTGGCGTAGATTGACCAGCAATCGCATCTGCTCTTCGGAGAAGGAAGAAACTACGCCCATAGGCAGTTTATCCCGCATTTTATAACAAATTTCAAGATGCGGGATAAACGGCTCATAGAGGCAGTTTTTGGCCTGATGCTGCATCTGCAATGTTTATCCCGCAATTATGAAATATACAAAGAACGCGGGATAATTTACGGGCTTAACGCACCGCTCCTATAGAGAATTGTCCGAACTTCTTCACCGAACACTCCTATGCTGCACCTGCGTAAGCAAACAGGGCAACCTAGGCGATTTCCGCTGCTCCCAGTCCTTCCGCGCTCGTCTTGAATTATGTCGCATTGCGATATATCTGCGCCGTCATGTCACAGCCTGATACGCCCGCCCGGCCGGCCTTCGCGCCCGGCCGCCCTCGCCTTGGCGATTTCAGCGCCGATCATCGGATGCTGCTGCTGACGGGGATGGCACTGATCGTCGGCGCGGCGGGCACCGTGTCGGCCTGGGCATTGCTCAAGCTGATCGCGCTCATCACCAATCTCGCCTGGTTCGGCCGCTTCTCGGTCGGGCCGGCACGGATCGCGGACGCGCATGCCGGCTGGGTGACGGTGTTCGTTCCCGCGATCGGCGGCCTGATCATCGGGCTGATGGCGCGCTACGGATCGGAGAAGATCCGCGGCCACGGCATTCCCGAGGCGATCGAGGCGATCCTGTTCGGCCAGAGCCGGATGTCGCCCAAGGTGGCGGTGTTGAAGCCGCTCTCGTCGGCGATCTCGATCGGATCGGGCGGGCCGTTCGGTGCGGAAGGCCCGATCATCATGACGGGCGGCGCGTTCGGATCCTTGTTCGCGCAATTCTTCCACCTGAGCGCCGCCGAGCGGAAGACCTTGCTCGTGACGGGCGCCGCGGCCGGCATGACCGCGATCTTCGGCACGCCGATAGCGGCAGTGCTGCTCGCGGTCGAACTGCTGCTGTTCGAATGGAAGCCGCGCAGCTTCATTCCCGTGGCGACCGGCGCGATCGTGGCCGCGTTGCTCCGCCCGTCTCTGTTCGGGGCAGGCCCGCTTTTCGCTTTCACTTCGTCCGCCATGCCGCAATGGGCTTTGGTCGCGGCGATCGGGGTCGGAATCGCGGTGGGGCTGTTGTCGGCGTTGCTGACCAAGATGCTCTACGGCCTTGAAGACGCGTTCGAGCATCTTCCCATCCACTGGATGTGGTGGCCCGCCTTGGGCGGCCTCGCGGTCGGCCTGGGCGGGGCGTTCGAGCCGCGCGCGCTCGGCGTCGGCTATGACGTGATCCACGATCTGCTGACGCAGCATATGTTGCTTTCGGCCGTGCTGCTGATCCTCGGCGTCAAAGCCGTAGTGTGGCTGATCGCTTTATCGTCGGGCACATCGGGCGGCGTGCTGGCGCCGCTCTTGATCCTGGGCGGCGGGCTGGGCTGGCTGCTCGGCGGCTTTCTGCCCGGCGAGCCCGGCACCTGGGCGCTGGTGGGCATGGCGGCGATGCTGGGCGGCACGATGCGCTCGCCCTTGACCGGCGCGATCTTCGCGGTCGAGCTGACCGGCAATTCCGGCCTGCTTGCGCATCTGCTGGCGGGTTCGGCCGCCGCCTATATGGTCACCGTCCTGCTGCTGCCGCGCTCGATCCTGACCGAAAAGATCGCGCGGCGCGGCCAGCATATCTCGCGCGAATATGCGATCGATCCGCTCACGCTCGCACGTGTCGAGGAAGTGATGATCCGCAAGGTGGACGTGCTGCGCAGTGACAGCCCCGTCGCCGAGGCGATCGCCGCGATCGAAGCGGGCACGCACCGCACCTATCCCGTGGTCGATGCGGCCGGCCGCCCGATCGGACTGGTCTCGCGCGGCGAGGCGTTGCGCTGGCGGATCGAAGGCGGCCATGCGCACGAAACGCTGGGCGAACATATCTCCGACGCCTCGCTCGCGATCGTCCATGCCGACGACCTTATTTCCAACGCGGTCGAGATCATGCTGGCGACCGACCAGGGGCGCCTGCCGGTGGTGGATCCGGAAACGGGCGCGCTGATCGGCTTGCTCACCCGGCGCGACGTGCTGGCCGTGCGCGGCCGCGAGACGGAGAATGAGATGCAGCGCGAAGCCTATCTCGCGCGGGCTCTCCGCCCGACGCCGGCGGCCGCAGCGACAGGCGCCGGCGCACCCGGCTGAACCACGAAGCGGAACGGCGCGCGCTTGGCCAGATAGAGCTGTGCCATGCGCTGCACGTCCGCAGACGTGACCCTGGAGAGATAGGGCACCTTGGTCCGGATCATCTCGAAATAAGCGGGGTCGCCGTCCGAGGCGGCAAGCGCATCGGCCCAATAATCGGCGAAAGCGAAACCGCGGCGGCTGCCGTCCACCATCGGAGTCCGCGCGCGCGCCAGTTCGTCGGCGCCGATCGGGGTCTTGGCGAGATCGGCCACGATCGCGTCGAGCTCGGCAAAGAAGGCATCGGCCTTGGCGGGCGGAAGCTCGACCTGGACGCCCAGCACCGCATAATTCGGCTGGCTCACCGCCTGATCGACGAAGGCGTCGGGCGCATAGGTCAACCCTTCGCGTTCGCGTAGCCCCGCCATCAGTCGCGCCTTGACCACCTGCGACAGGACCTGGATCGCGCGCGCATCGCTCATGCTGGCGATGAAACCCGGCGTGGGCCAGGCCGCGAGTGCCATGCCCTGCTGGAGCGCGCCGGGCACGGTTTCCACCACCGGCCGCGCGGCGGGCGCAGGGAAATGGAAGTCGCGCACCGCCGGCCGCGCCTTGCGGGGCGGCAGCGCGCCGACCGTGTCCTGCGCGACCTTGACCGCTTTTTCGAGATCCATGTCGCCCACGATCACCATGTTGATCGGTCCGGCGAGCGCGGGGCCGATCAGCGCGGGAAGATCGGCATTGGTGGTCGCCTGAAGATCGGCCGCACTTGGCACGCCGCGCCAGCGCGGGTCGCGGTCGTGCAGCAGGAAGGGACCGTCGCGGCCCGCGGTCAGCGGCACCGATGCCGCGAGCTGGGTCCGGATCGACTTCTCCGCCGAGATCGCGTCGCGCAAGGCGCGCGGGCGATAGGCCGGATCGACCATGTACGCGGTGAGCAATTGCGCTTCCGCCTCCATATCCTCGGACCGGGTGCGGCCGGTGAGGTGGAAACGATCCTGGCTGGTGACGAGGCTCGCGCCGATAGTCTTGCCGAACAGGGCGTCGTTGATATCGGCGATGTCGGCCTTGCCGAGCCCACCCAGCACGAAGGTCTGCGGCGCCTGCCCCAGCAACCACAAGGCATGATCATGCCCTTCCGGCAGGCCACCAATCCCCGCCCCGAAGGCGAGGTTCATCAGCACCTGGCCGGTGCCGGGGGCGAGCCGGATCGTGGCGGTGGTACCATTGGCGAAGCGCACCACGGTGACGCCGAGATCGGTCAGTTCCTTGCGCTCGACGATCCGGCCGGGCGTGCCGAAATTGGTATAGGGCCAGGTCACGGCGGCATTCGCCACGGGCGGGCTGACCGGCGCGGCCATCGCCGCCGCGAGTGTCGCCTTGAGCCCCGCCTCCCCGCCCGGCGGCGGGATCGTGTCCGATACGAACAGCAAAGGCCCGCTGCCGGAGAAGAGCCGCTTCGCCGCGCGATTCACGTCGGCCACGCCCATATGCTGGAGCAATCGCTCGATATCGGCCTGATTCTGGCGCGGCGTGACGAAGATCGTGTCGCTATCGAAGCTCTGCAGCAGCGCATTGGCCAGATCGGGCGTGCCGCGCGTGTCCACCGCAGCGGCGCCTTCGGCCACGCGCGCGCGGATCCGGGCAACCGCATGATCATATTCGGCCTGGCTCACGCCATATTGGACGAGCCTGCGCTGCTCGGCGATCGCGGCGGCGATCGCGGGGTGTAATTTGCCGTCGACCTCGCGCACGCCGATGCTGGCGTCGATCGCCGCATGGAACAGCGTTTCGCCACCCGCCGACGCGCTGATGAAGGGCGCGTCGGGCGCGGCGGCGGCGCGCAGGAAGCGGTTGTTGAGGATTTCGAAGGCGAGCGTGTCGGCGAAATAGTCCGCCTGGCGCGCATAGCCGTCGGGCCGCGTATCGTAGGGCGCTTGCCATTCGATCCGCGCGAATTTGGACGCGCCCGGATCGGTGAAGAGGCGCACCCCGGGACCGCGCGGCTGGATATGGCTATCGGGCTGCGACAGCGCCGGGCCGGCGGGTTTCCAGTCGCTGAAACGCGCCTTGATATCGGCCTCGACATCGGCCGGAACGAGGTTGCCGACCACGATCAGCACGCTGCGCTCCGGCCGGTAATGACCGTGATAGAAAGCGCGCAGGCCATCGACCGTGGCGTTGCTGATCGTGCCGATCGTGCCGACGGTGGGCCGCGATACCGGCTGGCCGGGCAGCATGAAGTCGAGCCGGGCAATGTCCATGCGCAACGCCGCGGTGTCGCGCACGCGCTTTTCGGACAGGACCACGCCTTTCTCCGCGGCGAGCGGGCCCGGCATGATCAACGCGCGATCCGCGACCTCGCGCAGCAGGAACAAGCCGGTAGTCGTGCTGGATTGCTGGGACGACGGAAAATCGAGCCCGTAGAGCGTGGTTTCGGGGAAAGTGAAGGCGGTGGTGTCCGATCCCATCGCCAGCCCCATCTGCTCGAGCGAGCGTTCGAACTCGCCATCGGGCACGTTGGTGCTGCCGCGGAACATCAGATGCTCGACCAGATGGGCATAGCCGCCCTGCCCCGGCGCCTCGTCGGCCGAGCCTACCCCGACGCGGAGGCGGAAGGACACCGCCCCGCGCGGCGTGTTGTTCGCCAGGATCGCGTAACGCAGGCCGTTGACCAATTGCCCGAACAGCACGCGCGGATCGGCGGGCGGCGCCATGGCGGCCGGATCCTCGACCGGATCGGGCGTCTTGTCGAACTGCGGCTCGGGCGGGAGCGCGTAAGCGGGACGCGGCTTGAAACGCAAGCTCGCGATCGCGGCCTGAACCGTCCGCTCGGCCTCCAAGCCCGGAGGTGCCACCGGGATTGGCAATTTCCAGCGGACACGGCTGGTGAAGGTCGAGGCGACCGGCTTGCCGGCCCCGTCGACGGCCGGTGCGAAATGGCCGCGCCGCATCATCAGGTCGCAGGTCGGCTGATCGAGCGTCACCTGCCCGCTCGGCTCGGTCACCTGGCATGCGGTGACCTTGCCGGTGGCATCGACATCCAGGCGAACCGCAACCGCACCTTCCGCGCCCTGCCGGCGCGCCTGCGGTGGATAGTCCGCGGCGGTGATCCAACTCTCCCGATCGATCGGCTTGGGCGCTGGCCCCGGGGGCGTGACGGCGGTGGCCGAGGCGAGCAGCAACAGGAGCATTCGCGCGCATATTAGAACGGATATCGCGCCGCGCCAGCGTCCGTGTCGATCATCTGCACCGTTTCTGCATGGATAGGAGACGCAAAGCGCAAGCCTGCGCCACAGTCGCGTGCCGCACGGGCGCTATCGCACGATCCTCACCGTCAAGGATCCGACGATGCCCGCACAGTCCGCACGGTTCAGCTTCCTGCTCAAGATCGGCATGACGGCGGCGCTGGTGACCGCGTTCGATTGGCTGTTTCCCGAGAATATCGAAGGCGTGGGCGTCGGGCTGTTCGCGCTCGCCTGGCTCATTGGACTGATGCTAGCGCGCCGCGATGTCCGACATGCGCGGCTCGATGTCGCCGCCGCGATCGCGCTGGCCGGGATATTCTGCGTGGCGCTTGCCTACGATCCCCGGCCGCTCGCTTTCCTGCTATTCCTGTGCGCGCTTTCGCTGGCGGCGCTGCTGCCGCGCACCATACAATTCGACGATGCCTGGCGCTGGGCGGTGCGGCTGGCCCTGCATGGTGCGACCGGCGTCGCCAAACCGATCATCGATCTCGCCCATCTGATTGCCGCACGGCCGCACGGCAAGCGCAGGACATTGCAATCGCTCGCCGCCATGCTGGTGCTGCCCGTGCTCGGCACCGCGCTGTTCACCGCCCTGTTCGCGAATGCCAATCCGCTCATCGCCGATGCGCTCAGCCGGCTCCAATTTCCCTCGATCGGCAAGCTTGTCGAATGGGCCTTCGTCACCATCCTGGTGTGGGCGATGCTGCGACCGCACGCCATCGTCACGCGGATCAGGATTCCCGAACCGGTTGTCGCGCTACCCGGCACATCCCTGCCCTCGGTCCTGATCGCGCTGACCTTGTTCAATCTGATCTTCGGGGTCGAGAATGGGTTGGACATCGCCTTCCTGTGGAGCCGCGCACCTCTTCCCGCCGGGACCAGCCTTGCCGATTATGCGCACAGAGGCGCTTATCCGCTGATCGCGACCGCATTGCTTGCCGGATTGCTCGTCCTGACGATGCTGCGCCCCGGCACGCCGTCGGGATCCGATCGCTGGGCGCGGCGGCTGGTTCTTTTATGGGTCGCGCAGAATATCTTCCTGGTCGCGTCGAGCGCGCTCCGTACGATCGACTATATCGAGGCCTATGACCTGACCGCGTGGCGCATCGCGGCCTTGCTGTGGATGGTCCTGGTCGTGATCGGCTTGATGCTGATCTGCTGGCGGATCTGGTTCGCGAGGAGCGCGCGCTGGCTGGTCAATGCCAATGCGCTGGCGGGGACATTGGTGCTGATCCTCTGCTGCTTCGTCGATCTGGGCTCAACCGCAGCCTATTGGAACGTGAGCCATGCGCGCGAGGTGGGCGGTAGTGGATCGGAGATCGATCTGGCCTATCTGCGCCGGATCGGCGCGTCCGCCTTGTTGCCGCTGATCGAACTTGAAAAGCGCCCGCTTCCGCCAGCGCTCGCCGACCGGGTCCATTTCGTGCGCGGGCTCGCCTTCGGACGGCTGGCGCAGCGGCAGGCGCATTGGTGGAGCTGGACCCCGCGCGGCGCGATGCGGCTGGCGCAGGCGCAGGCGCTGCTCGGGCCCAACCCGCCCGCGGCGGCGGTGGGGGCCGCGCGCAGCTATGACGGCACGCCTGTGCATCCGGAGACACCGGCCTTGACCGGCACCCCCGCGCAATGATCCAGTGCCCCATGCCTCGCACGATCCTGGTAGCCGACGACGATCCGCATATCCGTCAGCTGATCGTGTTCGCGCTCGCCAAGGCCGGGCTCGACGCGATCGAGGCGGAGGATGGCGAGGCCGCGCTCGCGGCGGTTGAGGCGCATCGTCCCGATCTTCTGATCCTCGACATCAACATGCCGCGCATGGACGGGATCGAAGTCTGCCGCCGGCTGCGCGCGGTGGGGACATTGCCGATCCTGTTCCTGTCGTCCCGCGACGACGAGATCGATCGCGTGCTGGGGATCGAGCTGGGCGCGGACGATTATGTGACCAAGCCTTTTTCCCCGCGCGAGGTGGTGGCGCGGGTGATGGCGATCCTGCGCCGCGTCGCCGCGCATCCGCCCGCGGCCGAACATGCCACCGGCACGCTCCGCCACGGCCGGCTGACGCTCGACACCGATGGCTGGCGCGCCTGCTGGGACGAGGCCGAGGTGACGCTGACCGTGACCGAATTCGGCATATTGCGCACGCTGGTGGCGATGCCGTCCAAGATCTTCAGCCGCGACGCGATCATCGACCGGCTGCACGGCCCGGGTTTCGCGATCACCGACCGCACGATCGACAGCCATGTCCGCAATCTGCGCGCCAAGTTCGCGGAGGTCGGCGCCGCCGACGTGATCGAGACGCGCGCGGGCGTGGGCTATCGCATCGGGGCCTGCGCGGGGGCATGATCGCGCCGATCAAGGCGTTCGCCAAACGGCATTGGCCAAGGCTGGGGCTGCGCGCGATCCTGCTCAGCACCTTCATTCTGGTCGCGACTCTGCCCGGCTTCGGGGCCTTGTTCCTGCGCATCTACGAAAATACGCTCGTGCGGCAGACCGAGAGCGAGCTGATCGCCGAAAGCGCTGCGCTGGCGGCGGCGACGGCGGCCGATTGGCCGGGATTCGTGCCGTCGCGCCCCGAATCGCGCATCCGGCCCGAGCCGCCCACGATCGATCTGCGCGGATCCCCCATCCTGCCCGACCGGCCCGCGCCGGCAGCGGGCGGCCCGGTCGATCCCGCCGCTGAGGTCGCCGCAGCGCGGATCGCACCGGTGGTCGAGCAAACCGGCCGCACAACGCTCGCCTCGGTGCTGCTGCTGGACATACACGGGCGGATCGTCGGCGGCGCTTATGCGGGGCGGTCTTATGCCGGGCTGCCCGAGGTCGCCGAGGCGCTGCGCGGCATACCCACGACCACGCTTCGTCGCGATGCCGCTTATCACCGCACGTTCCCAGTCGAATGGCTGAGCCGATCGGCGGATCTGCGCCTGCACCATGCCCGACCGATTCTGGTCAATGGCCGTGTGGTCGGCGCGCTGTTGCTCGCGCGTGCACCGCCCGCGCTCTACATGGGCCTCTATGCCGACGCGGGGAAGATCGCGCTTGGCTTCGCGATCATCCTGGGCGTGGTGATCCTGCTATCGGGCGTGCTGTCGCGCGGCGTCGTCCGCCCGATCGAACGGCTGGGCGCGGCAACCCGCGACCTCGCGCGCGGCGGCAACACCGACGTGCCCGCCGTGCCCGAAATGGCAGCGGTGGAAATCCAGGCGCTCTATGCCGATTTCGCCGCGATGGCGGCCGCGATCGAGCGGCGATCGCGCTATCTGCGCGATTTCGCGCATGCGGTGAGCCATGAATTCAAGACACCGCTCGCGGGCATCCGCGGCGCGATCGAGCTGTTGCAGGATCACCATGCGACCATGTCCGATGCCGAGCGTCGCCGCTTCCTCGGCAATGCGGCGGTCGATGCGGAGCGGCTGGCCTTGCTCGTCACGCGCCTGCTGGAGCTGGCGCGCGCGGATATGACGCCCGCGGGCACCGAGGCATGCGCGCTGGCGCCCGTATTGCGGCGGCTGGCCGATGCTTATGCGGTGCCGGGCTTTGCCCTCATGCTGGAGCTGGCGCCCGATCTGCCGCCCGTCGCGGCCCCTGCTGCGACCGTAGAAGCAGTGATCGGCGGCCTGATCGACAATAGCCGGCGCGCGGGCGCGCGGAGCTGCTCGATCACGACAGATAAACAGGATGGCGAAATTCTCATCCACGTCAGCGACGACGGCCCCGGCATTGCCCCCGCCGATCGGGCGCGGCTGTTCGAGCCCTTCTTCACCACCCGCCGCGCCGAAGGCGGTACCGGTCTTGGCCTGCCGATTGCGCGATCGCTACTCGATGCGTGCGGGGGTTCGATCCGGCTTGGGGAGAGCGACAAGGGCGCCCGCTTTGCTATCGGGCTGCCGCACTCGTGATCCCGCCCGAGCGATAGGCCTTCCGCTCCACTCGGGCGCAGCGTTTACGAATGCAGGCGGCGGGATGGACGTGATTGCGAGCCCGATCAGAGCAACCATAAGGGATGCGCCTTTCCAAGGATGCGGCCGTGTGTGACCGGCCCGAAATAGCGTCCATCGAACGAATCCGGCATCTCCCTCGTCAGCAGCGGATAGGCCGAGGCCGGGCACGGCGGCAGCCGCGCCACCAGCGTAGCGGTGGATCTGGCCATCGCGACGCAGGTGACACACCGCAATGCCATCAGGACCACGCAGCGCAAGGCCTCTCGCACAGACGCCCGCCCGGCACGCCGCGCCCCGCTTCACTAGTGGCATGTTCCGCGGAAGATACCGCCGTTTCGCGGCGAACCTGGCGGCCGCAGGAGACGGTGATGCTATCATCCACTCGCCCCCAAAAGAGCCGGTCGGCGCGGTCACCGCAGAGTCAACTGGCGCGCTCGGCGTCCCGTTCCAGACGAGTCGCGGCCGCGCGTGAAACGGGATTAGGAGCAGCAGACCGCCGAGCGCCGCGGCGATCCCGATCCGCTCAGACGAGCCAATCTGCCGAGCATGATTTAAGCGCCGCCGTTGCAGCAGAACACCTCCGACCCGGCGAGCAACCACAATTCCCCTCCGGGACCAAATAGACCGAGAACAACAAAAAGAAGGTCTTCCAGCGGGCTAGCTTTTCAATATCGGTCGATGTCCACGCAAGCTTATTTCTAAGGCTATGCGTTGCTTGACTAATTCAACGCCTTCAGAGCCCACGGGCGGCGTCGGCGGTCCTCAGATGTTCCCAGGATTGTAAATCCTTATTTTCTACATTGCCCGCCTCCTCCGCAAAGTTTATTGATACTGCCGCGAATCGGTTCTTCGTTGGGGGCAAAATGCGTCATCTAGGCACCGCTGTTGCCGTGGCCGCGCTGTACGCTCAGGTAGCGCATGCGGGAAACCTCGTGGATCAGAGCGATGAGAACCACCAGACCTACTTGGCCAGTTTTAACCAAGTGAGTCTCGCGCAATCGTTCAAGACGGACGCTTCGAACGTGAGCGGCGCGTCAGTGTTTTTGCAAAACGCACCTTGGGCACGGACGGGACGGTGAATATCGGCCTCTGGGACGCACTCCCCAACGTCGCCGGAGCGATCGAACTTGCATCGGGCTCCGCATCCGGCAGTGCCGGCAGCTGGGTCGATGTGTTCTGGTCGCAGGCTTCGGTAATTACGGGAAACACCTATTATCTGGTGTTCTCAGGTACGGCATCGGCCGGGCTGGCCGGAGATGTGTCGGCTGCGTATGCCGATGGCACGCTTTACGCCGATCCTGATTTCTCGGATTTTGGCGGAGCCTATGATTACGCGTTCCGTACCTATACGAACGTTGCGGACCAAACCAACCCCGCTCGGGCCGTGCCTGAAATGGCAAGCTGGGCATTGATGCTTGCCGGCTTTGGGATGGTCGGCGGAGCGTTACGAACACAGCAACGGACCGCGGTGCGTTTCGGCTAGGATGCGCCACAATCGAAGAGCCCGCCCGGCCATTCCGGGGGGGCTTTTGTTGCCTATTCGGAATGCCGCGCTGGCCGCAAATGGGCGACACGCAGGATTTCGCCGAGCCATCCCTGGAGAGAATAACGACGGAGCAGATCGCCGGTCAAAACAGGACCTGGCGCACAAAAAAAATCGGTCGGGATAGGCTGCGGGTTCATCCGATCAACAATGAAGACGCCTCGCTCATCATAGATTTCGTAGCTCCGTATCTGCGTATTGGTCGTCACAATCTTTTTGCCGGCAGCGAGCGCCTCAAAAACACGCATCGTAAGCCCGCGCTGGCGGGGATGATGGATATCAAGAATAGCGCGCGACCGATGGAATATTTCCGCTGACTGCGCACGCGTGAGCGCCCGGTACCGAAAGTCCTCGAGCCCGTAGCCAGATAGACTGCCGCGCGCCTTATAGATCCAGTAGACCCATTTTGCTTGCAAATAGAGATACCAGTAGCGCGATATGCCCACTGCAAGACGGCTATCGATGGCCTGAACGATGCGCGCCCGATCGGCGTGCGCGGTTCCAATGAAGCTAATATCGATATCAGGATCGATGTCATTTCTGTCGAAACGCGTCGTGTAGAAGGACGGCCGATGATAGAGGCCCAAACTCCGTGCGTCGGTTGCATCAAAGCTGAAGACATAGTCATAAAGGTCGAGGACGCGTTTGAGACCCGGCCGGTTGTCAAGCGAATCCCACAAATAGAGAATGAACGTCGCCCGCGGAAATGCGCGGCGAAACTGCTTCAATACCGCGGGAGCCAGGGTCTGGCCGTTAACAACCAAGACAAGGTCGTAGGATCCTAACAGACGGTCAAGTTGGCTGACGTAATAACGCGATGCCGCGCTCGAGATCAGGCCGGGTGCGAGTCGGGCGGCGACGGCGAACTCGGCGCCTTTGAGGGGGCGATCAAGCAAACGATCCACGGCATAGCCCGCCCGGCCGAGCTCCTCCTGGATATCCTTATCATAGCCAAAGAATTCGGGCGCCACGAACAGCGCCCGAGGCGGTGCAGCGGCCGCTCGGGCTCCAGTCATTCGGCGCGCATCGGCGCAGGCTCTTTTGCTTTCGCTCTGACGCAGGCACCGCCGCGCAGGCGCACCGCCTCTATCCGGCTGCAGTCCACGAGGACCGCGCTTCAAGTGCGCGGTGCCCTCCATTTTCTAGGGCACTGGCGCGACCAGACCAGTGCACAGCATACCCGACAGATTTGTGCACCTTCTTGGCGTGGTAATGTCCGTCATTCGATTGGCAGACACTAAGCAACCCGAGCGCGAGACAGGTGACCACAGAAGCTGTCCAGATCAGCGAATCCCGGGCCACCTTGCGCGTGTGCGGCTTTTTGTGCGCTCATGCTATAGGCATCTCCGCGCGATGCGATCCGATCCAGCGATGCCTGCAGAGGCGCATAGGCCTGGTCCTGGAACTGGCTCAGAAAACGGCGCGTGAATTCGGGTTCGTCCAGCCGTGGGCTCGCCGATCCCGTACGCGGCGCGGGCGTTTCGATACCCGCACGCACTGCGTCAACCATGTTGTTGATCCGCATTCGCTCTTAAACCCGCGCCGCGCGGCTCGGTTGCCTTGGGCGGGAGGCCGGGTCTATAACCGGGATGACCCATGATGGTCGTTGACGAAGGGCTAAGCGAGCCTTGGGGACCGCACGGCAGAATCTACCATCGGAAAGCGGAACCGTGCTCGACACCAGCATTGCCGACAGCGAAACGCCCGAGGCGTTGGAGCTCGATCCATTCGGCTTCCATCCCGGCGCGGCCAGCCGAATCGCGGGGCTCGGCGGCACCGGCCCGACCTCCGATCCCGATTACGCCTTCCATACTTCTTATGTCGAAGCCGCGCCCGGCCGCGCCGTCTTCACCGTGCAGTTCCACGGGCTCCAGGCCAAGGCGGGCACGCTCGTGCTGCGCGTCCACATGGTCTCATCGGAGCCCGGCGCGCGCGCGCGCATGGTCAATAGTGAGCGGATCGCGCTCAATCGCCTGATCGCGGCTGGCGGTGAGATCAGGATCCAGTTCGAAGGCTTCCGCGACGTCAGTTTCGCATTGGTCGGGCAGATCCATGGCGAGACCGACGCGGCCGCCGAGAATGTGACGATCACGCTCGATCGGCCCGCCAATCCCAATGCCCGCGCGGAATATGGCGCGGAGGCCAAGGGGACCGCTTTCGGCAAGACGCCGCTCCAGCCTTCGCCCTTCCTGCTTTCCACCGCGCCGCCGGTTCTGGCTGAGCCCGTCTCCCAGATCGCGACCGGTGAGCAGTTGCGCGAACCCGTGGCGGGCGGATGGCTAGCGCGGCTGCGCCCCAAGGGTACATCCGGGCCTGAACATTGGCGCAAGGTTTATACGTTGCAGGCGTTGCGCCGATACGGCCTGCTCGAAGAGGGCGCGGTCGGACTTGGTTTCGAACGATCGCCCAGCGGCATGCCGGCCACGCTCGCGGCGCTGGGCACGCGGGTCGTGGCGGCCTTTCCCACCCGTCCCGGTGCACAGCAGAAGCCCGCTGCGCTCAAGCGCGACCTGTCCGATCGCGCGCCATGCAGCAAAGCCGTGTTCGACGAGAATGTCTCGGTGCGGATCGTGCCCTGGCGGCGCCTCCCGCCCGACCTCGCCAATTTCGACTTTCTCTGGTCCTCGCGCGTCAACGAGTTGCTCTATTCGGTCGCCGAGACCGCGCGGTTTGTCGAGGAAGCGATGCGATGCCTGCGCCCCGGCGGCCTTGCGGTCCACACGTTCGGCTACGATCTCGCGCCGTCTGGGCGTGCCACCCCCTCGACCGAGCGGGTGATGATGCAGCAGGGCGACATCGAACGGATCGCCTTGCTGCTTGTCTCGCGTGGGCATGCGGTGGCACAGTTCAAGATCGACGCGTCGGATCCGATCCTGACGCCCGGCGTCGCGGTCGATGCGGAACATCGCGCGATGGACCACACGATGGTTGGCCTGATCGCGCGCCGCGTGCCGCTACCGGATTGATCCTTTAACTCGCTAAAGCCGAGCGCGAGTGCCGTCCGGCCTGCCGGCGGAAGCTTAAGCCGCTTAATACCCCATCAGCGCCAGCACCTCGCGCCGGCTGCGTTCGTCGTCGCGGAATACGCCCATCATACGGCTGGTGGTCATCGACACGCCATGCGTGCGCACGCCGCGCCCGGTCATGCAGCCATGCGCCGCCTCGATCACCACTGCCACGCCCTGCGGCTGGAGATGATCCCAAATGCAGTCGGCAACCTGCGCGGTCAGCCTCTCCTGCACCTGCAGCCGCCGTGCGAAGCCATGCAGCACGCGCGCCAGCTTGGAGATGCCGACCACGCGATTCTTCGGCAGATAGGCGATCGCCGCCTTGCCCACGATCGGCGCAAGATGATGCTCGCAATGCGATTGGAAGGGTATATCCTTCAACAGCACGATATCGTCATAGCCGCCCACCTCCTCGAACACGCGGTCGAGATGATGGCCGGGATCCTCGCCATAGCCCTGGCAATATTCTTTCCAGGCGCGCGCGACCCGCTTGGGCGTGTCGAGCAGGCCCTCGCGGGTCGGATCGTCGCCCGCCCAACGCAGCAAGGTGCGGATCGCTTCCTCTACATGCGCGGGCACGGGCAGCTTGTTGGCGAAATCGTCTTCGGGTTCGGTGGTACCGGTCATGCCTTCCCTTTAGCGGAGGCTGGCGACGGAACGAAAGGCAAAGCCGTTTTAATTGTAAAAACGCGCATCAGATTTACGCAACCCGTTGATATTCCCGCTCCGGTACCGCTATCCTCAATTCGTGGATGCGTTGGGGACCGCACGACTGACTGAGGCGCAACGCGTCGCCTTGCGCCTTTTCATGGAGCGCAAGACTGCCAAGCAAATTGCTTTGGAATTGGGAATCACACCCAAGGCGGTCGAGCTCCGCCTGAAGGGCGCACGCGAAGCGCTTGGGGTGGCCTCCAGCGCCGAAGCCGCTCGCATCCTCGCCGCCGCCGAGCAGAATAACACCTTCCGAGAAACCCTAGGGGGTTCGACGGAAGTTGCGGCTTCCCAACCTTCCGGGCTTGATTCGGCCATAGAAAGCGGGACCAGGGGGGGCGAGGCGGCGCGCGATCGGCCGGTGTTGAGCGAGGCGCGCGTCGCCTTCACGCATCAACCCGGCCGATGGCAGGCGGGCATTGGCTGGCCCCTTGCGACAGAGGGGAACGAACGCAATGGCCTTGGTTTGGGAGCGCGCTTGTTGTGGCCCTTCCTCGCCATTTGCGGGATCGGTCTCTCGGTGGGCATGCTCGCGATCTGCGGATCGCTGCTTTCGATCGCCTACGTCGCGGTCCGAAGCCTGCTCCACTAGGGCGCTGCCGGCCGGTGGTGTGGCACGTGCTCATTTTCTATATCCTGTTGCTGGTCGCGCTCGGCTATGCGCTCGGCTGGGGCGGCGCACCGGAGCGCATCTTCGCGCTGATGTGTGTCCTCGCCTTCGCCGCGACGCTCATTGTCGAGACGCCCTGGCCCTTCCAGTTTCGTCATGTTGAGGTCGGCACTTTTCTCGTCGACCTCGCGATGTTTTGCGCGCTCTACGTTCTGTCCATCTTCAGCACGCGGTTCTGGCCGATATGGATGACCGCAATGCAGGGGCTGAGCGTGCTGTCGCCGGTGGTGGCGCTGATGCCGCAACCGTCGGCCTTCGGCTATCAGGCGCTGGAGGAGTTCTGGTCCTTCCCGCAGCTGGTGCTGCTGATCGTGGCGGTACGCCGTCACCGGCAACGGCTGAAACGGAACGGGACCGATCGGCCCTGGACGATCTCCTTCGCGCGCTCGGAGCCGCCGAGCCCGGTCTGACCGCTGCCCGCCTGCTCGACGAATTCGGCAGCCTCGCGGCAGTGCTCGCCGCGCCCGCCCGCCGAATCCGTGCCGCCGGAGGATGTACCCGCACCGCCGCCGGTTTGCGCTCGGCGCACGTCGCGATGCTGCGAAGCCTGGAGAGCAAGCTCAGTGGTAAGCCCTTATTGTCCTCGACCGAGGCGCTCCTCGCTTATCTCCGTTCCAACATGGGCTCGCTCCCGGCAGAGGCGGTGTACGTGCTTTTCCTCGACGCCACGCTCCGGCTGATCCGCAACGAACGCATGTTCCACGGCACGATCAGCGAATGCCCATTCTATGCGCGCGAGGTGGTGCGTCGCGGGTTGGAGCTTGGCGCCGCCAGCGTGATCCTGGTCCACAACCATCCCTCGGGCGATCCGACGCCCAGCGACGACGACCGTAAGCGTACGCACGACCTGATCGCGGCCGCGCGTCTATTCGACATCCAGGTGGTCGATCACCTGATCATTGCACGGACCGAATGCCGCAGCATGCGGGCCATGGGGTATTTTTAATGGCTTCCTCGCTTACCAATGACGATCTCAATGCGCTTGCCGACAATCTGAGCCAGACCGCGGAACGGTTGCGCGACGCGGCGGCGGCACCCCCCGAAGGCCGCCCCAGCGCGGCCAGCTTCGCGCGCCAGATATTGGCGGCACGCGGCCGGCTCGGGAGCTTCGTGGATGCGGATCTGTTCGCCGATCCCGCGCGCGACATCCTGCTCGATCTGTTCGTGGCAGGCGAGGAAGGTCGCCGAATCTCGATCTCGAGCTGCTGCATCGCCGCCTCCGTCCCGCCGACCACTGCGCTGCGCTGGATCGGCATGCTGAAGAAGCGCAACCTGATCCAGGAATCGGTCGATCCGGCTGATGGCCGCCGCAAATGGCTGAGCCTGACCCCCGATATCCACACTGCGATGCGCGATTATGTGAACGCGGTCGCGGGGATGTTCATGACGGGGCGCTGATCCCCGTTGGCGCGCTCATCGCCACTGAACCCAAAGCCGGCAGTCACGTTGCAACGCCCGAGCGAAGGGCTGTGCAGGTGTTTTCATGCGTCGGTTGGGATTGTCGGTTAGATTTGCTTGCCTTCTCCTGATTGCGGTTTTCCCGAGCAAGCAGGTCCACGCCCAGCCGCACATTCTTTCCGGGTCGGTGTCGATCGATGCCAGCGCCCCGATCGCGACCTTCCGCGGGTCGGAGGCATTCGGCGTTGCCGCGGACGGGGGCGCGCGGGAAGAAGCCAGGCCGCTTTTCCTCGCCGCTAACCAGCGCGCACTGCGGCAGCTTGCCGCCTACCGCATGTCCTATCGCCTGCGGACCGAACTCGGCATCGAAGCCTGGCACTGGTCCGCAAATGGCAGCTGGAGCGATGCGACCCATGCGCAGGGTTATTGGATCGGCGCCGCACCGGCGGCGCCTGAACAGGTAAGCTACGGATATCGGCTGCCGCGGCGCGGCGACACCAATGACGAGGCCAATAATGACGGCTATTCCCGGATCGACGACGGCGATCCCGCGACTTTCTGGAAGAGCAATCCCTATCTCGACGGCCGCTATACGGGCGTGCCCGGCGATCATCAGGATTGGGTGGTGGTCGAGCTGCCGAGGGCCGCGCCGATCGATGCGATCCGCCTCCGGTGGGCGCTCCCTTACGCGCGCCGCTTCCGCGTCCAATATTGGGTCGGTGAAGACGAATATGACGGCCGATGGCGCGATTTCCCTCATGGTGCCGAGAATGACGGTCATGGCGGGCTCGCCACCATCCGGCTGTCGGCCGAGCCGGTGCGGGCGCGGTTCGTTCGCGTGCTGCTGGAGCGATCCTCACATAGCGCATCCGCCGGATCGGCCGATCCGCGCGACTTCCTGGGCTATGCTCTCGCCGAGCTGAACCTGGGTCGGATCGAGCCCGATGGTCGCTTCCGGGATCTTGTGCGGCACGCCGCGAGCCACAGCGGGCAGACGGTGATCCATGTGTCGTCCACCGACCCCTGGCACCGCGCCACCGACCGCGATCCAGATACGGTCCAGCCCTCACTGCTGGAAATGCGCCGACAGGGCCTCGTCGGCGAAAGGCCGCTGATGGTACCGGTCGGCGTCCTTTACGACACGCCCGACAACATGCTCGCGATGCTCGCTTATTTGCGTGGTGCGGGCCTTCGGATCGGTAAGGTCGAGCTTGGCGAGGAGCCCGATGGCCAGCTTGTCGCGGCTGAGGATTATGGCGCGCTCTACGTCGAATTCGCCGCGCGCCTTCGCCGGGCAATGCCTGACCTGGCCGTGGGCGGGCCGAGCCTGGTCAACGGCATCTCCGACACCTGGCTTACCGAAAGCGAGGATCAGAGCTGGACCAGCCATTTCGTCAAATATCTGGAGGCCCGTCACGCGCTTGGCCTGCTCGGCTTCTTCTCGTTCGAATATTTCCCGTTCGACGATGTGTGCGGCCACGCTTCGATCAAGCTCCGCGAGCAAAGCCGGATGATGGCGGATCTGTTCCAGCGGCTGCGCGCCGATGGCGTGCCCCACACCGTGCCCTGGCTCATCACCGAATATGGTTATTCGGCTTTCGGCGGCGAGCCCTTGGTGCAAATGCCGAGCGCCTTGCTCGATGCCGATGTCGTCGCCGATTTCCTGGGCCGCGGCGGCAAGGCTGCCTTCCTTTATGGCGCGGTGCCCAGTTGGCCGATCGCAGGCGAGAAACGCTGCGCGGGCAAGGGCAATCTGATGCTGTGGGAGGCCGACAAAAGCGGTCGCGCACGCTGGCCGATGCCCGATTTCTACGCCTACCGCCTGATCACCCAGGCCTGGGCGGACCAAGGCGACCAGCCCAATCGCCTCTACCGCGCCGAGACCAATCTGCGCGACGGTCAGGGGCGACCGCTAGTCACCGCTTATCCGCTCCGGCGGCCCGATGGGCGCTGGAGCACCATGCTCGTCAATCGTACGCGCCGCCCGATCGCTTTGTCATTCCATTTCTCCAGCGCGCTCCAGATCGGCCACGGCGCGTTGGAAATATGGCAATATTCGGAGCACCAATATTGCTGGCGTCATGTTTCCGCGCATACCCGCCCCTCGCGCGATCGAGAGCCGGTCCGCTTCCGGATCGTCGGCTGGGACCGCCGCACAATGCTTCCCCCGATGTCATTGACAGTGGTCACCGAAACGACTGCGCACAACACGCCCGACATGCTGTTGGCTGACACATCGGTGAGCGGATTCGTAAAGACGCTTGCCGAACGCCAGCACAGCGACGCCGCCATCAATGAGAAGCCCCTGGCGGAATCCCCGTTGCTCCACTGGAGCTTCGCGAACCAGCCCGATCGAAACGCTAGGCGCTAGCCCCCCTTTGACGCGCCTCATGCCGGGCAGCTTGTTGCGCGCGCATCAATTCGGCGAGCGAAGGAATGTCGTCCGCATCCAATCGCCCGCACTCGCGGCTCCAGCCGGGTATCCGGATCGGCCGCTCGCACACGATAACGGCACGGTCCCGCTCGGGGCCCAAGGCCTCCCACGCCAGGATACAATCCCGCAACGGACCAATATAATTGGCGCCCCCTCGCCCCGCCGCCAATCGCGCGCGCACTTCGAGCCACTGCTGCATCAGGCTACCATCCAACCGGCTCCTATCGGACAAGCCAATAACGGCAGCCTCTTTCATATCCGTTAAGTAACAGCCATTCAAACTCCATATAGATGGTCTTTATATGGGATTTTTATATTCCAGCTATTCAGTCAAATAAGACAGAATTCTCGGGCATAAATTCATATACTTGCCGGAAAGCTAGATGTTTTAGCTGACCGCCGGCCGTAGCCGATAGCTCAGCGCCTCGGCCACATGCACTCGCCCCACCCTTTCATCGCCCGCGAGATCGGCGATCGTCCGCGCTACCCGCAGCACCCGCGTATAGCCGCGCGCCGATAGCCCCATCGCAGCAGCCGCCTGCGCCAACAGCGTTCGCCCCGCCTCGTCTGGCCCTGCCGCGGCTTCCAGCACTTCGCCGTCGGCTTCCGCATTGGTGCGCAGACCCTGCTCGGCATAACGCGCGGTCTGGATCGAGCGCGCCGCCTCGACCCGGGCACGCACCTCGGCCGAACCCTCCGCCGGCGGCGGCAGCACCAGATCCGCCGCGCCCACCGCCGCAACATCGACATGCAGGTCGATGCGGTCGAGCAACGGACCCGACACTTTCGCCTGATAATCCTGCGCGCACCGCGGCGCCCGGCTGCACGCCCGTGCCGCATCGCCCAGATAGCCGCAGCGGCAGGGGTTCATGGCCGCCACCAATTGCACCCGCGCGGGGAAGGTAACATGACCGTTGGCGCGAGCGACCTGGACTTTGCCCGTCTCCAGCGGCTGACGGAGCGAATCCAGCACCGCGCGCTGGAATTCGGGCAACTCGTCGAGGAACAGCACGCCCAGATGCGCGAGGCTGACCTCGCCCGGCCGCACCTTCAGCCCTCCACCGACAAGAGCCGCCATCGACGCCGAATGGTGCGGACTGCGGAACGGCCGCGTCCGCGAGAGCCGCCCGCCTTCCAGCGTGCCGGCCACGCTTGCCACCATCGAAACCTCAAGCGCCTCGGCAGGGGTAAGATCGGGCAGGATCCCGGGAAGGCAGGCTGCCATCAAGGATTTGCCCGCGCCTGGCGGGCCCATCATCGCCAGATTATGCCCACCTGCCGCTGCGATCTCCAATGCGCGCTTGGCGGTTTCCTGGCCCTTCACTTGCGACAGGTCGGGCCCGAAACCGGGCTTGGCGGCTTCACCCGCCGCGGGTTGTGGCAGGGGCCGCACGCCCCGGAAATGATCGAGCAGGGCCATCAGATCGGGGGCGGCGACCAGCTCGACCGATCCCGCCCAGGCGGCTTCCGCCCCCTGCGCTGCCGGGCAGACCAGCCCGAGATCGCGCTCCGACGCATGCAGCGCCGCCAGCAGCACGCCCGGCGAGGGCGCCACGCGTCCATCCAGTCCGAGCTCGCCCACCACGACATAGGATGCCAGTGTCTCGGCATCGACCACGCCCATCGCGCCGAGCAGGCCGAGCGCGATCGGCAGGTCGTAATGCGACCCCTCCTTGGGCAGGTCCGCCGGTGACAGGTTCACCACGATCCTCTTCGGCGGCAATGCCAGACCGATCGCCGACAAGGCCCCACGCACACGCTCGCGGCTTTCGGCGACCGCCTTGTCCGCTAGTCCGACCACCACAAAATTGGGCAGTCCGGGCATGACCTGGACCTGGACCTCGACCGCGCGCGCCTCCAGCCCGAGAAAGGCAACCGTCGAAACCAGCGCGACCAAAGCAATTCCCCCCTTTTGTTCTCCCCTTCATAACCGCGTTCCGATCCCAAATGATAGGGCCGGCCTGGAACGATCCGGATCGGGTACGAAGCATTCTCGCGAACTTTCTGGGCCGAATGCCGCCGCCATCCCAACATATGGCAGAGCCGCCCCGCCGGATCGGAGCAAAAAGCCTATAAAATTTCGATGGATGGCCGACGGATATAAATCCTGTCGACGTTAAGACGGTGCGGCTGGCCCAATTCCATATCCGGGGCGCCGCGTGTCTGTGCGTTGCGTAAGGCCTTTCGAGGATCGGGATCGACGCGCAGGCATGGGCAGAGCAGGTTTTCCGCAGCGTGGATTCAGGCCAGCCGGCCGACCGCTTGCCGCGCTGTGCCGCATGCTCGGGGCCAAGATCCGCTTCGGCCGCGCGCCCGGCCTCCTCCCCGATTTCTCTTACAGTCCGGTCCTGCCCAATCCGGGCCCGCTTCGGCCCGAGGATCGGCTGGTCTTCCTCCATGTCGAAAAGACCGCCGGCACAACCGCGCATCACGTGCTGGCCCCGCATTTTCCGGAAGATCAAGTCTGCCCGGTTCGCTTCGGTCTTCACCTTCCTTTCTGGGAAAATGCACGCCTCGCGCGCTATCGCTTCTTTTCGCTCCATGCCTCGCTGCGGATGATCGATCCCATACCCGGCCCGAAAAAGGTCGTGACCTTCCTGCGCGAACCGGTCGAACGGCTGCTGTCACACTATAATTTCTGGCGTTCGCTGCGCGACGAGGTGATCGACGAGGAGCATCTCGACCATATCCGCTATGTGAAGCACCTCGCGCTCAAGGAGCTTCTTTCCCCCACACCGCTCGCCACCACGCCCGATTTCTGGAACCTGCACACCCAACGGCTGGCGGGCGACCTGTTCATGGCACCTTCCGGCCGCGCCTGGCGCGACGAACATGAGCTGCTCGACGCGGCGCTCGCCAATCTCGAAAATATGGCGACGGTCGGGATCACCGAATATCCCGAACTGTCCTTCCAGCGTATCGCCGAGGATCTCGATATCCCCAATCGTTTATGATGGGATGCGCCTCAATGTCACAGCCAACATCCGCGAGGATGAGCCGCACCGCTTCGAACGGTTCGAGGAAGCGCCGATGGACGACGAAACCGCCGAACGCCTCGATCGCGCGACCCGGCTCGATCGCCGCCTCTACGATCGCGGCAAGAGCCTGTTTCGCGATCGGCTGCGCGTCGGTCTCGTCCTGAAAGGCATGGTCCCGCCGCACGTGCCTACCGCGATCGAGGACGGATGCGAGCTGGTGCTCGGCCACCATCAGGAAGGCAATATCCTCTTCGGCCCATATTGCGCGCTGCCGGCCGGTAGCTATCGCGCGACGCTCTGGCTGCGCACCGGCGCCGCGAGCAACCGAAAGCGCGAGGGCTCGATCACGATCGACGTCTGCAGCGGCGGCAGCCAGAAAATCCACGCCGTCCAGTCGATTCGGCCGCTGATTCTGTCCGACCAGTGGTTCGACCCGGTCGACATCCATTTCACCCTGGCCGACCCGGCCAGCCTCGTCGAAATTCGCGCAACCGTGGCAGGCCTGGCCAATCTCGCGGTCAAGCGTGGCGTGGCGCTGCGTCTGATCTGAGCCGCCTTTCGCATCCAGGGGTCTTGTACAAGTAACACACCGTCCTCATGTCGGGCGCATGGGAACGAAGCCGCAATCGCGCTGGCGCCTGTGCTGGATGGCTCTCGGCTGGCTGCTGATCGTGCTGGCGCCAGTAGTCGGACTGTTGCCTGGGCCCGGCGGCATATTCGTCTTCGCCGCGGGCGCGGCGTTGCTTATTCGATATTCGCACTGGGCGAAGCGGCGTTATGTCCAGCTCAAGCGGCGTTGGCCGCGGCTCGGGCGCCATACGGATCGCATGATGCGGCGGAGCAAAACGGCGGCTCCAGCGATTGACTAAGCTCACGGATTCGCATAGGGGCGCAGGCCTTGACGGCCGCCGCGCGTTCGGCGGCCTTTTCCGTTACGAATACAGAGGCAGAAAAGATGAAGCGGACCTATCAGCCGAGCAAGCTCGTGCGCAAGCGTCGTCACGGTTTCCGTGCCCGCAGCGCGACGGTTGGCGGCCGCAAGGTGCTCGCCGCTCGTCGTGCGCGCGGTCGCGCCAAGCTTTCGGCCTGAGCCACCGTTTGAGAAAGCGCGAAGAAGCGCTTTCTGAGGACGGTTCCAGCCCGCTCCCCCGCCCAGCCTCCCAACAGGATGATGCTGGATCGGGAGGCTGGGCGGGGGAGCGGGCTGGAACCGCCTTGCACAGCATAGCGACCTTGCGCCGTCTTGTGCGGCGTTCGGAATTCCTCGCCGCAAATGCAGGTAAGCGCGTGCCCATGCCGGGCTTCGTGCTGCTGGTACGTGCGCGTGCGGATGATGACCCTGCGATGGGCGTGGGTTTCACCGTCACCAAGAAGATCGGCAATGCCGTCGTGCGCAATCGCATGAAACGGCGCTTCCGGTCGCTCGCCCGCGAAATCCTGCCCGAAGCGGGCGTTTCGGGCGCCGATCATGTCCTGATCGGCCGCTCAGGCGGCCTTGAGCGCGATTATGCTTTGCTCGGCAGTGAGCTGCGCAAGGCACTCGCCAAGGCGGTCCGGTGATCGCCAAGCCGCTCATCTGGCTCGCGCGCCTGTGGCAGATCGGCCCGTCGCGCGTGATTCCGCCCACCTGCCGCTACACGCCCTCCTGCTCGGCCTATGCGATCGAGGCATGGTCGCGCTATGGAGCGCTCGCCGGCTCGTGGCTGGCCTTGAAACGCATATTGCGATGCCACCCCTGGGGCGGGTGCGGCGTCGATCCTGTTCCCTAAGACCCTCGAAGGTAGCCGTCACTCGTGCAAAACCAGCGCAACCTGATCCTGGCCGTGGTGCTGTCTGCCCTCGTCTTCCTGGGCTGGACCTTCCTGTCCGCGCGCTTCTTCCCGGTCGCGAACCCGCCCTCGACCAAGATCGTGAACGGCAAGTCGGTCCCGCTGCCCACACCCGAATCAGCGGCCAGTCAGCCAGCGGTCGTTCGCGACCGCGCGCTCGTGCTGCGCGAGACGCCGCGCGTGGCAATTTCGACGCCGCGGGTGCAGGGCTCGATCAATCTGAAGGGCGCGCGCATCGACGATCTCGTCCTGCTCGACCATCGCGAGACGATCGCCAAGGACAGCCCGCCCGTGCGCCTGCTCTCGCCCGGCGGCACGCAGGACGCCTATTTCGCCCAGTTCGGCTGGAGCGGCACCGGCGCCCAGCTGCCCGACGCCAACACCGTCTGGAGCGCGGACGGCAACCAACTGACCCCCGATCATCCGGTCACGCTGAGCTGGAACAACAATAAGGGCCAACTCTTCCGCATCACCGTCTCGATCGACAGGAACTATATGTTCTCGGTCCAGCAGAGCGTCCAGAATGCGGGGCCGGGCGCGATCGCGCTCAAGCCCTATGGGCTGATCAGCCGCGTCGGCGTGTCGAAGGATCCGTCGGCCTGGAACATGCACACCGGCCCGATCGGCACCTTCGACGGCAAGACCAATTATTCGGTCAATTTCAAGGATCTCGACAAGGCCGGCCCGGCGGGCACACGCTTCAGCACAACCGGCGGCTGGATCGGGTTCGGCGACAAATATTGGCAGACCGCACTCGTGCCCGCGCAGGATGCGGCGGTCGACGCGGGCTTCCGCGCCGGCGATGGCGGCGTCTACCAGGCCGACGTCGCGGGCAATTCGGCCATCGTCGGCGCCAACGCGACCAGCACCTCCACCCTGCGCCTGTTCGCGGGTGCCAAGGAAGTCACGGTGCTCGACGCCTACAAGAAGGCCGGCGTGCCGCAGTTCGACCACGCAATCGATTGGGGCTGGTTCATCTGGTTCGAACAGCCGATCTTCTATCTGCTCGATTGGCTATTCAAGCATATCGGCAATTTCGGCGTGGCGATCATCTGCCTGACGATCATCGTGCGCGCCTTGCTCTTCCCGGTCGCGCAGCGCCAGTTCAGCTCGATGGCGGCGATGCGCAAGGTCCAGCCCAAGATGAAGGCGTTGCAGGAGCGCCACAAGGAGGACAAGCCGCGTCTTCAGCAGGAGATGATGAAGCTCTATCAGGAAGAGAAGATAAATCCCTTGGGCGGCTGCCTGCCGATCTTCATCCAGCTTCCGATCTTCGTCGCGCTCTACAAGGTGCTGTCGCTCTCGATCGAGATGCGGCACCAGCCGTTCGTGCTATGGATCAGGGATCTGTCCACGGCCGATCCGCTGACGCCAGTCAATTTGTTCGGCCTGCTGCCCTTCAACCCGCCGCCGATGCTGCATCTGGGCGTGCTCGCGATCGCGCTTGGCGTCACAATGTGGGCGACGATGAAGCTTAGCCCGCAGACGATGGATCCGCAGCAGCAGCAGGTGATGCAGTTCATGCCCTGGCTGATGATGCTGTTCTTCGCGCCGCTCGCGGCCGGGCTGCAGCTCTATTACGTCATGAACAACCTGCTGACTTTGCTGCAGCAGCAGTTGCTCTACGCGCGCACGCCAGGCCTCAACGACAGCCCCAAGAAGTGATCGGGCCGAAAACGTGACTGAGGAAGAAGCGGAACGGGAAGCCCTGATCGAGGCCGCGCGAAAGCTTTTCGCCGGCCCGGTCGCCTTCCTCAAATCCGCGCCCGGCCTGCAATTCCTGCCGCCCGACGACGTACCGGAGGTCGCCTTTGCCGGCCGGTCCAATGTCGGCAAGTCGTCGCTTCTGAATGCGCTGGCCAACCGCAACGGCCTCGCGCGCACCTCGAACACGCCCGGCCGCACGCAAGAGCTGAACTTCTTCGACGTAGGCGATCCGCTCAAGTTGCGGCTGGTCGACATGCCCGGCTACGGCTTCGCCGAGGCGCCTAAGGATATCGTGCGCAAGTGGCGCCACCTGGTGAATGATTATCTGCGTGGCCGTGCCAAGCTGAAGCGCGCGCTCGTGCTGATCGACAGCCGCCACGGGATGAAGCCGGTCGATCTTGACGTAATGGAGATGCTCGATAAGGCCGCCGTCTCCTACCGCCTCGTCCTCACCAAGTCCGACAAGATCAAGGCGAGCGAGCTAGCGGCCGTGCGCGCTCGCACCGAGGAGGAAGCGCGCAAGCATCCCGCCGCCCATCCCGAGATCATCGCCACCTCGAGCGAAAAAGGCGGCGGCATCGCTGAGCTCCGCGCGGCGGTACTGGAGGCGGTGCTGGCTTAAGGTCTCGAAGGCCCCTGCCTTCCACGGAACGCTCCGGGCCGCTGCGCTGTTGAGTTAGCATCAGCCGGACCGAGGATGAAGTGGCCGAACCCGAACTCGACATACCCGCCGTCAGACGCGCAGACATTTCGTGGAAAGTGCTGCTAGAGCGTGAGAAGCTGCTGCAGCTCCCCGCGGCGCATGACGCCCTTACCGCCAAGCTGATCGAACGCGCGGGCTTTCCGGCCTACCAGGTGGGCGGCTTCGCGCTGGTCGGTGCCCGCCACGGCCGGCCCGATGTCGATCTCGAACATTTCGGCGAGAAAAGCCGCGCGGTCCAGGACGTTATCGAGGGGTGCCGGCTGCCTGTACTGATCGATGGCGATGACGGCTATGGCGATGCCAAGAACGTCACCCGAACCATCCGCGGCTACGAAGCGCTCGGCGCCGCGGCCATCTTCATCGAGGATCAGACCTCACCCAAAAGATGCGGCCATATGGCGGGCAAGTCGGTGGTGCCGAAAGAGCTCATGGTCGCGAAAGTGAAGGCGGCCGTTACGGCCAGGCAGAATCCGGACACGTTCATCCTCGCCCGCACCGACGCGATCGAACCGGAAAGCGTCGACAGCGCCATCGGCCGCGCGGAAGCCTATCTCGAAGCAGGCGCGGACGGTGCCTATCTGGAAGGGCCACGCAGCGAAGAGGAACTCAGGCGGATCGGACGCGCGCTCGGCGGCGTTCCGCTTGCCACAAGCGTGCTGGAGCGCGGCGGGCTCACGCCCTGGCTGTCTCCGGAGGAATTCCGCCAGATCGGCTTCAGCATGATCCTTTATCCCACCACCCTGCTGTTCCGCCTGGCGCGCGCCATCGAATTGGCGGCGGCCGATCTGCACGCGGGCCGCCGCCTCGATCCGACCGAGAGCATCGACATGGATCGGTTCGAAGAGATCGTCGAGCTCCCGATCTGGGCCGAGATCGAACAGAAATTCCCGTCCGTGCCCGAGCAGCGAGGCATCGGACAAAAACTGCGCGCGGCGGGATCACATCTGTCCGGGCTTTTCAAAGGCTGATTGCCGCGCCGCCGGTCATCGTAACGCCTTGATCCACCTCCCTTCGCAATGCCAGAGAGCCGATATGCGACCCCACACCCGCGCCCTCGTGGCGGCATCCGCGCACGCGGTCATCATCGGCAGGAAGGTCGCGGGCATCTACGACCACGCGGCCGGCCGCCATCTCAGGATCGCCGCCGAATGCCGGGACAATCGCGTTCAGGCACTCGACGGTGAACGCTCGGCCCGGTTCGGCGGCACGCTGCCCGAACTGTTCGACGAGGTGGACGGGACCTTCGTTTCGCTCGAAGCCGATGGCAAGAGAGCGCGCGGCTATGATCGCGGCTCGGGCGGCTTCTACCTGGCCGAGGTCACGGATCGGCTGGTGCAATTATACGACCATGCGCTCGAAACCTGGTTTGCTTTCGACGTCCAGGTCGCCGGGGATGGTCCTGCCGCGGCCGCCTGATCCCAGCGCCTAATCGCTATCCTCGTCGATCTCGCGATCGGCCTCTTCCATGAACTCGCGCGCGTCCTCGCGGTCTTCTGCGTCGGTGAATGCCTCATCGGGGTCAGGGGCAACGCCCAGCATGTACATCAGACACCAGAGCGCGAAGCGGCGCTCCTTGTCCCGCTCCATTCCGAACTGGAGCTGCAACAGCTCCACGCCCTTGACCAGCCGCTCGGGCGGCAGCGTGTCGATATCGGCGGTGCCGAAAAAGCGGACGAGCAGGTCATCGAAATCCATAACCCGCCTCTACTCCCATCGGGCGTTTTGCCAAGCGCGCCGGGCCGGGCAGCGACACCAACGCGGCGCTTCCGTGCATTTCGGCGGAGCTTCGATTAGATGGGGAGGGCGCCAGGCAGCAAAGGAAGCGGTCATGCAGATAGCGATCCTGACCTTCGACGGGTTCAACGAACTCGACTCCTTCATCGCGGCGTCAATCCTCAACCGGATGCGGCCGCACGGTTGGGCGGCCTACATCACCGCGCCCGACGCGAGGGTCACTTCGATGAACGGCGTTGTGGTGGAGCGCCAGCAACCGCTGGAATTCGCAGCGGAGGCCGACGCGGTTCTGATTGGAAGCGGGATCCGCACGCGCGAGATCGCGGCCGACACCGCGCTCATGGACCGCATCCGGCTCGATCCGGCGCGTCAGCTTCTCGGCGCGCAATGCTCGGGCACCTTCCTGCTCGCCAAGCTCGGCCTGATCGGCCCCCTCCCCGCCTGCACCGACGTCAAGAGCAAGCCCTGGGTGGTCGAAGCGGGTGTCAACGTGATCGACGCACCCTTTGCCGCGCACGGGAATGTCGCGACCGCCGGCGGCTGTCTCGCCTCGCAATATCTTGCCGTCTGGCTGATCGCGCGCGGCGCCTCGCTACGCCACGCCGAGGAGGTTCTATCCTACGTCGCGCCCGTGGGCGAAAAGGCGGAGACGATCGCGCGCGCCTTTGCTGCCGTCACGCCATTCCTCACGGAAGGCGCGATCGCCGCCTGATCGCCTAACAAGGTGCCTCCAGCGTCTTGAGCCACTTCGCCCTCAGCACCGCCGGCCGCTCCGGGAAACGTTCGTCGAGATATTGCGCGTCCGCCACCCGATCGAGCCGGAAATGGCGAAAGTCCTTGCGCAGCTCGCACCACCCCACCAGCAAGCGCGCGCTGTTGAGATAACCGATCGCGATCGGCCAGATCACGCGCTGCGTCTCGCGATCCTCCACATCCTTGTAGGCGATCGCCATCTTGCGTCCCGACCGGATCCAGGCGCGTGCCAGGCCCGCGTCCAATCGGTCGGGCGGGATCGGCCAGCCCGGCACCGTCCGCGCCGCCGCATCGAGCAGCAAGGGCCGCAGATGTGGCGGTACCGATGCGCCGATCTTGGCAATCAGATCCTTGGCCGCGCGGGCCAGGCCAGGATCGCCATGGCCTTCCACCCATTGCGCACCCAGCACCGCCGCCTCCAGTTCGTCCGCTGTAAGCATCAAGGGCGGCAGGTCGAAGCCGCGTTCAAGGACATAGCCCACCCCTGCTTCGCCCCTTATCGGCACACGCTGGCCGATCAGCGCCGCGATATCGCGATAGACGGAACGTTTGCTCGTCTCGAGTTCGCCCGCAATCGCATCGGCGGTCACGGGGCGCGAGGAGCGGCGGAGGATCTGGATGATCTGAAAGAGGCGGTCAGCGCGTCGCATTTCTGATCCCTAGCGCCATGCTACTGACAGCAAGGTGGCAGCAGCATGGCATTAAGTCACGATTTACACCAGTGGAGGAGACAATCCATGTTGAAGACCTATCAGGGTAGCTGCCACTGCGGGGCGATCCGCTACGAGGCGGACATCGATCTGGAGGAAGGCACCGGCCGCTGCAATTGCTCGGTCTGCGCCAAACGCCGCTTCTGGGGCACCACCGTCCGTCCCGAGCAATTCCGCCTGATCGCGGGCGAGGACGCGCTCGGCGATTATCAGTTCAACACCAACAGCGTGCACCACCGCTTCTGCCGCACCTGCGGCACCCCCGCCTTCGGCCATGGCTTCATCGAAGAGGTCGGCGGCGCCTTCTACTCGGTCAGCCTGGCGACGCTGGAGGATGCCGAAGCCGATCTCGCCGAGGCGCCGGTGAAATTCATGGACGGCGCGAACAACAATTGGTGGAACGCGCCGGCGGAGGTGCGGCATCTGTGAACCCTCTCCCCCTTGGGGGAGAGGGCAGGGTGAGGGTCATGCCTGAAGAGGCTCGATGCCTCTGAAGGCATTATCTTATCGCCCACACCCTCATCCGGCGCTACGCGCCACCTTCTCCCCCAAGGGGAGAAGGGCTCAGGAGGAACAGCATGAAGATCATTCTCGGCAACAAGGCTTATTCCTCCTGGTCGATGCGCGGCTGGCTCGCGCTCAAGCAATCGGGCCTGCCTTTCACCGAAGAGGTCGTCTCGCTCTACGACGACGCCTGGACTGCGCGCCGCATGCAGCCTGACATCGCCCCCTCAGCGGGCAAGGTGCCGATCCTGTGGGATGGCGACATTGCCGTCTGGGAAAGCCTCGCGATCGTCGACTATCTGGCGGACAAGGTCGGCCAGGATCATTTCTGGCCCGCCGATGGCGCTGCCCGCGCTTTCGCCCGCTCGATCGCGACCGAGATGCATGGCGGCTTCGCCGACCTGCGCGGCGCATGCCCAACCAACTTCCGCCGGGTCTTCCCGCCCAAACCGATCGACGCTGCGGTTCAGGCCAATATCGACCGTATCGTCCATCTCTGGAGCGAAGCTCTGACCCGTTTTGGCGGCGATGGAGGCTTCCTGTTCGGAAAATTCGGCGCGGCCGACATCATGTACGCGCCGGTGACGACGCGCTTCACCACCTACAGCCTGCCGTTACCGCAATTCGCGCTCGATTATTGCCGCCGCGTCCAGGCGCAGCCCTTCGTCAAGGAATGGCTCGACGCGGCGCACAAGGAAGAATGGGTTATCGAGAAGTTCGAACAGCAAGGCTGAGTCCGGCGCCGCAATCGTTCGGATCCGGCGCCGGCTCGTCCGCCCCGCCTGACCGGGCTTCAGCCCTGCCGATCGAGCTCGCGTGCCAGTTTCTCCAGCAGCTGCCGGCATCCCTCCTCGCGGCCCGCGGCGCTGTCGGTGCCGTCCAGCATCGCCAGTTGCTCGGTATAGGATAGTCGCGTGCCGCTTCCGTGCGGTGCGAACTCGACCGTCGTCAGCGACACCGAGAACGGGCTCGATCCGATGCCCATCCGATAGGTGAACACGATCCGCTGATCCTCAACGATATCCTGGAATTCCGCGTCGAGCCGGATCTCCGGACCGCCGCCGAAGCTGAAGCGCGAAACCTCATGCCCGCCGATCCGGAAATCGAACGCGAATTCATGGACGGCGCAACCCTCGTCCTCGACCCGCCAGCGGCGCACCATCTCCTTGTCCGCGAAAGCACGGAACAGGCGCGCCGGCGAGTGCGGGAAATCGCGCTCGACGAAGAAGCTCGAATGCAGCGCCGCCTGCGCGCGGGGTTCGGCAACGAGAGTGTCGGTCATGGTTCGCTCCCTGGTTGATCGGGGGAATCGGTCGATTGCGCGTCCTCCGCATCGAGCAACGCGGCCAGCCGATCGAGGCGCCGCTCCATCAGCGAGCGCCGCTCGGCAATCCAGCCCGAAAGCAGGTCGAGCCCTTTCGGATCGACGCGACAGGTCCGCACGCGCCCGACCTTCTCGGTCTTGATCAGACCGCAATTCTCCAGGATCTCGAGATGCTGGCCGATCGCGGTCAGCGACATGGCGAAGGGCTCGGCCAACTGGCTCACGCTCGCCGGTCCGCGGCTCAGCCGCTCGAACAGCGCCAGCCGCGTACCGTCGGAGAGTGCCCGGAAGGCAATGCCGATAGGAGAATACTCAAGCATGGACTTGACCATTGCCGAGTTACCGACAACAGTCAAGTCATCACTTGAGTATTCTTCCAAACCGCTCCCGCGTGGCGAACGCGAAGCCGCCCGCCGGCCTACCGATCAGGCGAAATCGGTGATGTGCAGCCCGCTGGCCGCAATATGATCCAGCTTGATCGCGGCATCGATCGCGCCGCCCGCACCATGATCGTCGTAGAAGAGATAAGTATCGCTTCCCACGGTCACCGCCGCCACGTCGGCCGTCCCCGCATGGCCGCCCAGCGCCTGCGCGGCCCATGCCGCCGCCGCGTCAACCGAAGCCGCAGAGCCGCTGATCAGGCCCGCGGGATGGAAGCTGAGCGCCAGCTTGTCGGTTCCGGAGGTGAAGTCGGTGATCTCGTCGGTCTGATAGGCCGATGTGCCCGTGGTCGTGAAGGTCGCGCAGCCCGTGGGAATGACGAACCGGTCCGCTCCGGCGCCGCCGGTCATCACGTCGTGGCCGCCATCGCCCATCAACCGGTCGTTGCCGTCGCCGCCATTCAGCACGTCGTCCCCGGAGCCACCCTGCAGGTTGTCGTCCCCGGCGCCCCCTATCAGCGTGTCCTTGCCGTCGCCGCCAACCAGCTGGTCCGAGCCGGCATTGCCGATCAGACTGTCATTGCCCGCATCGCCGTAGAGCAGATCCGTCCCGCCGCCGCCGGTGACCGTGTCGTCCCCGGCGAGCGCATGGATCGTACCGCCCGCCGCGGTCGCGGTGAGCGCATCGTTCCCCGCCGTCGGCGTGGCGTCTGGCGCGGGCGGGGCCGGCACTGCCGGCTCGGAGGGTGAGGTGGGGCCCGTGCCCGTTTCGGTACCGGTACTCGTACCCGCTGCGATCAGCGCATCGTAGCGCGGACTACCGTTCTGGTAGATCGAATCCAGCACGCCGAAATAGCCATATTTCGAATTGGACGAGACGTCGTTGTAGGCAAGGAAGTCGCTGCCCCCGGCTTCCTTGAAGTCGGAAACCAGCTCCGAATAAAGCGTCCCCATTCGCGGGTCGTTCATCAGCGTGCCGAAAAAGGCCTGTATCTTCGCCTGGTTCGTGCTCGACCAGGTCGTCGTATCGAGCGAGGCCCCGCCTTCATAGGTGACCAGACCCAGCCCGGCCGACTGCGCCGCCGCGGCCGAACTGGCCAGCCAACCCTTCACCACCGCCAGGCTGTAGTCGCTGTGCAGTGCGCCACCAAATTCCAGCTCGTGAAACGCCGCATCCACGCCCGCCGAGCCCGAATTGGCCCAGTGCAGGATCGTCGTGAAATCCGCGCTGTTCCGGGCATGATCGCTGAGCTCGCCTCCGAAGTAAGGCGCGACCGCATAAGCCTGAAACAGGCTGGCTGCCGAGCCGAGCCCGGCCTTGTCGACGCCCTGCAGCATATAGGGCATCAGCCCCGAATAGGATGCCTGGCCCGACAGCACGTCGATCGCCTGGCCCGCATGCGTGCCGGTGAAGACCTGGTGCGCGATGTCGGCGATCTGCGCCGATCGATAGCCGTAATAGATGTTGGCACCATGCGCGACGGTGGTACCGCTGCCCCATAAGGCGTTGGCCTGCGTCTGGGCGTAGCCGTGCACCGCGAAGGCGGCATTCCACACCTCGTTCGAATATTCGATATGGACCTTGAGGCTGGGGTCGAGATTGTCGCGAATATAGCTCAGCGCGTTGGTGACGTAGCTGTCGTCCGCCTTGGTCGGCACATTGTACCACATGTCGACATGGGCTTCGTTGGCGAGCTTGACCATCGCCTCCAGCGGCACGCCCTGGCTGTTCGCGCCCGAAGGCCCGGACCAGGATCCGTCGCTCAGCGTGCTGCGCCCCGCCCAGCTCACCGTCGGCGAGGCGTTGGTGTTCTCCCAATCCATGAAGCGCACCACGCCCCAATGCGAAACCTTCGACACGAAATCGGGATTGAAGATCTCGCCCGCGTTGAACAGCGCCTGCTGGTCCGTCCGTACGATATGGACTTCGCCGATCGGGCTGGCAGCGTTCAGCTGCGAAAAGGTGATCCCCACCGACGGAGTCTTGTCGCCGCCCGTATAGTCGAACACGATCTTGCCCGCGCTCTGGCTGACGATGGTCCCGTTGCTGATCGAGATTTTGCCGGCGTCGCCGTCAAAGGTCAGCACATATTCGTCGGTCGGCGGCGCCGATTTGGGATCCACGCCCACCGAGACAAAGAGCGAGGATACGCCTGCGAGATTGGTCGGATCGCCGTCCGCGTTCAGCGCCAACGTCGCGCTGACATTATGTCCGGATGCATCCTTGGCGACCCAGGCCCCCGCCGTATGGAACCGGTCGACAAACGGTTCCTCGACCCCCCAATAAGAGACCGCGCTCAAATTCATCCCAATATTCATATACTTACGCCACACCCGCTTGAAGGAGGCCTCCATATAGGACCTAAATTTTACAAAATGTTCCCCCAATGGCCGCGATTAATCATAGTCGCCGCACGGCCTGTCGCATCAATTCGATTGGCAACATTCTGCCTCTCAATTGGCTCGGCTCGCCTCCACCGTCCGGTGCAATTTACCGGGTTTCCGGTTGTTGAATCTGCAACAGACTCTCCTGCCTCGAAAATGTTAGGGCAGCTTCGCTATCGCGATTGAGTCGGACTGGTTCGACGAAGATGGTCGCCGGCTCGCCCAACCACTCACGATTTCCGGCGCCGGCCCCGTCGGCCGGCCTGTGATGCCCTTTCGAAGCGGCGTCGCGCCGCTGGGCATCGGGACGGGGATATCGTCATGTCGGCAAACCCACTCACGCGCAGAAGCTTCCTCTATGCCCGAACCTCGGTCGCTGGAGCCCTTGCGTTCGTAGTTCCGCTTTCCCCCGCCCATGCCCAGGCCGCCGCGCCGCCGGAAGCCCCCACGCTCGCCCGGCCGCCCGCCGCTCCGCCCGCGCACATGGTTCCCGCCGCCGACGGCGCGATCATGGGCGCAACCGCGCAGGCCGGTCGGACCCGTCGATCCGCCCCTTCCACTTCCACGCCTCCGACGAGGAGCTGGCGGACCTCAAGCGCCGCATCCGCGCCACCCGCTGGCCCGAGCGCGAGAACGATCCCACGCAGGGCGTCAGCCTCGCGACGATGCGCAAGCTCGCGGATTATTGGGCGGACCGCCACGACTGGCGCCGCGCCGAGACGCAGCTTTTCGCTTATCCCCATTTCGTCACCGATATCGACGGGATCGATATCCACTTCATCCACGTCCGCTCGAAGCATCCCGACGCGCTGCCGATGGTGATCACCCACGGCTGGCCCGGTTCGGTGATCGAGCAGTTGAAGATCATCGGCCCGCTCACCGACCCGACTGCTTATGGCGGCACCGCGGCGGATGCCTTCGACGTCGTGATCCCCTCGCTCCCCGGCTACGGATTCTCCGGCAAGCCGACCGCCAACGGCTGGGACCCGCAGCGTATCGCGCGCGCCTGGGCCACATTGATGACACGCCTCGGCTACAAGCGTTACGTCGCGCAGGGCGGTGATTGGGGCAATGCGGTGACCGAGCAGATGGCGCTGCAGCAGCCGCCTGGCCTGGTCGCTATCCACACCAACATGCCCGCGACCGTCCCCAACGATCTCGCCCCGCTCCTTCCTGCCGGCCCCGAACCCGCCGGGCTCAACCCGGAGGAGAAGCATGCCTGGGATCAGCTCGTCGATTTCTACAGCAACGGCCTCGGCTATGCGCAGGAAATGGCGGGCCGGCCGCAGACGCTTTACGCGCTCGCGGATTCCCCCGTCGGACTCGCCGCCTGGATCATCGACCACGATATACGCAGCTACAATCTCATCGCCCGCGTCTTCGACGGTGCGAGCGAGGGGCTGAGCCGCGACGACATCCTCGACAACATCACGCTCTATTGGCTTACCAATACCGCGGTCTCGTCGGCCCGGCTCTATCGCGAAAGCAAGCTCGCATTCTTCGCGCCCAAGGGCGTCCCGCTACCGACCGGCGTCAGCGCCTTCCGCGACGAGATCTACCAGGCTCCGGAAAGCTGGACGCGCAAGGCCTATCCCCATCTCGTCTTCTACAAGCGCCACGACAAAGGCACCCACTTCGCCGCGTGGGAACAGCCGCAGGCGCTGGCTGAGGATTTGAGGGAGACGTTCCGGGGCGCACGAACCGCCTGAGGCCGTTGCGGAGGCGCGCGCCGGCGACCAGCCCGACGCCGGGGTGCCCGCCGCGTGATGCGCCCTTCTTCGACCGCTTCGATCGCTTCGATCGCTCTCTTGATCGCAGAGAAGCCGGAATGCGGATACGCCGCGCGCCGACCGCGTTCTTGGGCGGCTCCGTCCCGGTTGCGGAGCGCGGTCGAGGAGAAGCCAGTGAAGAAGCATCCGCTGTTCGATGAAGCCAGCAAGGTCGCCGCGGAAAAAGGCGAGGTCGTCATCGACGGCCCGGACGGCGTCGCCGTCTCGCTCACACCTGAGGCGGCGATCGAAACCGGCGAGCGTCTGCAGGACAGCGGCGTCGAGGCCGCCGGGCAGCGCCGGCTCGGTGACACCGGCCCCACCGCCGAATAAAAAAAGGGGGGCGCGACCGCCCCCCTTCGAGGATCCGCGCTATGCGGCCATGCCGCCGGTCAGGGATGCTTGTCGCGCAGTCCGCCGCCGATCGCGCCACCCACGCTGCCGATGAATGCGCCGATCACCAGCGAAAGGCCGGTGAATGCCGCGAAGGCGGATGCCGCCTTGCGCGCCGCGTCGACCGCTTCCTTGGTCGCGGTCGCGTCGACCGGCGGGGCGGCGGCGGTCGACAGGATCGTCGCGATCACCGCCACGATCGCCATCAGCACGGTCGCGGTCGCCCAGGTCAGGAAACCATGCGCGGTATCGCGGAAGAAGACCTCGTCGCTGTGCAGGCCGTGCCAGCGCACACGTAATCGGCCCGCAATATAGCCGCCCAGCATTGCCGACAGCCACTGCGTGATCACCATCCAGATGCCCGCGCCGATCGTGAAGCTGGATGGCTTCGCACCCACACCCGGCCACGGCGATATCGATGCGAGCCCGAAGGCCGAACCCAGTGTCAGCAGGACCAGGGTCAGCGCGACCGCCGCCACCGTACCGGCGACCACTGCCGACCAGGAGACTGCCGAGCCATTCGAAGGCGCCGGGGCGCCGGCGGGATAAAGGTCGGGATCGACCGTATAATAAGTTTCGCTCGCCATGATCAGTGCCAGAACAGGAGGAGCAGAAGAATGATGGGCAGCGGAATGCCCAATAGCCACAATAAGATACCCTTACCCATCACACCCTCCTGTTAGCATGATCACGATGATGCGCGCGCAACGAGTTGTCGGCGCGCGGGTTCCGGTAAAGCGCGGTCGAGGCACGACTTGCCGTGACGGGGTGCTAACGGGTCGTCTTCCTATCGGCCTTGCAACCCCGCCGCCAGGATGGGAACCATTCCCCGATGGAACGGCGCGTCCCTTCGACAATCCGGCGTACGGAGCGGCTCCATCATGGCTGAGCGCCTGTCGCGCCGCGCGCTCAACCGTGCCACCCTCGCCCGCCAATGGTTGCTCCAGCGCGCGCGGGCCACCGCTATCGAGGCGGTCGAGCATCTGGTCGGCCTGCAAGCCCAGGCCCCTTTCGCCCCTTATTACGGGCTGTGGAGCCGGCTCGAAGATTTCGAGGCCGTCACGCTCGGGCAGGCGTTGATCGATGGCCGCCTGGCGCGCGCGGTGGTCATGCGCGGCACCTTGCACCTGGTCAGCGCCCGCGATTGCGAAAGCCTGCGCGCGCTCACCCAACCGATCATGGATCGCGACCTCCGCCAGAATGTCGAGCATCGCCACGCTTTGGCGGGCCTCGACCACGCCAGGCTCAGTACCGCCGCGAGCGCCGTGCTGGCCCAGGGTCCGCTCACGCCCAAGGAATTGGGGTTGAAGCTGCACGAAGCCTGGCCGGATATCCCGCCTGTCTCGCTCGCCCATGCCGCGCGCGGCCTCCTCTGTCTGGTGCAGACCCCGCCGCGCGGCGTGTGGGGGCAAAGCGGCGCAACGCGGCTGGCGCTGGCCCGCGACGTGCTCCCGACCCGATCCTCGCGGCCTCAGACGCTGGCGGACCTCGCGCGCCACTTCCTTGCCGCCTTCGGCCCGGCCAGCGTGCGCGATTTCCAGACCTGGTCCGGCCTGCCGCGCCTGCAGGGCACGATCGACGCCCTCGGCCCCGACCTGCTTTCTTTCGAAAGCGAGACGGGAGAGGCCTTGTTCGACCTGCCGGACGCACCCCGGCCGGGCGAGGACATTTCCGCCCCCGTGCGTCTGGTCGCGCCGTTCGACAATCTTCTGCTCGGCTATGCGGACCGCCATCGGGTGATGGATGACGAAACCCGCAAAAGATTGTTCGCGGCAAAAAACGGGCTGATCCCCGGCGCGCTCCTGATCGACGGCTTCGTCGCCGGAGCATGGGACCTCAAGGCAAAGACGCTGCGCGTGACGCCCTACGCCAAAATCCCTTCCACAATCGAAGCCGATATCGCGGCAGAGGCCCGTCGCCTGCTCGATTACGCCGGCCTGCCCAACGGCCGGATCGAGGTCCGCCAGGCGGCCTGATCAAGCCAAATCCCGTTTCACCTCAACGCCAGCGGACTTCCGATCCCGGCCCGAGAACCCGCTTGAGTTTCTCAAGTTCGGAGATGAGTACGTCCAACACTTCGCGCTTGAAAACCAGCGGCAGCTCGGCCCCGCCCTGAAACGACATGAAAAGTATCGGCTCGTCCTGCTCGGTCTTGCCGGTCTGCATCCCTGTCGGCCGGACAAGCTGCTGTACCTTGTCCCGCCCTTCGAGCTTTTGAACCTCGACCGCCAGCGCACCGACGAGAACCCCGGCACAATCCGCGCTCACTTCGAAGCGGTGGACCTCCTGATCTTCGCCAAGCATTTCCAGGTGGACGCTGCCGCCCTTCACCGACCACTGAACAAGCTGAATATATTTCAAGGCGGCATCTCTCTTTATTAATCGATACCCGCGCTGGCGGTGCCAGGCGCAACGCGGCGGGGTCTATTCCTTCGGGAAGAGCAGCTTCGCGGGCCGCCGCTCTCGCGCCGTTTTGAAGAGCGAGTAAGTCTGCCCCACTACCTCGCTGACGCCGGTAATGGAGGAAATATAGCTTTCCAGCTCCGGCGTTTTTCTCGCCTCGATCAGCCGCGTCGGCGCGGCCGGATCCGCCCCCTCGAACCGAACGTAAAAGAGCGGCTCGCCGCGCCGGAGGATGAGATCCTTCGTCGTGTCGTGCCACTCGAACGCCCACATCAACGCGCGCGGCCAGATATCGATCGGGAAGCGGCCGCTGATCTGAATGCCTGGCCGCGTATCCCCCCAATAATGGAGGATCGGCGGAAGCTGGTTGATGTAGAGCGGATCGTCCGAGACGAAAACGTAGGAGGTCAGCATCTGCAGCACGGGCCGCTGCGGGTTGCGCCATTCGTGCCGTGGCTGGAAAACGATCCATTTTTGGAGCGCTTCCGAACGGATCGGGCTTTTTTCCGCGAGCAGGTTGGTGACTTCCATATCACCGCCCGTCAGCTTCAGGTGGAGGTGCACGTCGATCGGGCAATTGATCACGAAATGCCGGCGGTCGAAATCGAGGACCGAGGGACATTGCCCCACGGACCTCGGATCGCTGCTTTGCGACTCGATCCGCACCGGCCTGGGGGAATCCCAGATGATGCTCGTCAAATCGGTGTTGAGCAGCCAACCGGCGGTGAAAGTACGGGATTCAGGCGATCCGGATCCGCCGGAATTTGGCTCGGTCGCGGGGGCGGCCTTCGAAAACAAATTTCTCAGCATGCGCGGAGTGGAGCCTTTCTGTCGCCTCGGCCGGGGGAGCCCGGATTTTCCCGGCAGCGGCGCATAACATGGCGGCCCGAGGCGGACCAGCCAATCAACGTCGGATCTTGAACGCCTCGATCAGTGGATCACGACCCTTTCGCTCCGGGGGCGGAGCGTGATCCGCTGCGCGCGCTGGCGCTCGCCAGCAGCAAGGCGGCGCAGCCGACGATCCAGGTGATCAGAAATGCGGTGAGGGGAAATCGGAAACCGGGAGGGCTTCCCTGGAACTTTGGCACTGCCGCAAACCAGGTGTCCGGCCCCCAGACGAGAAACGCGAACATGGCGCACAAGGACGCCTCGGCAAGCGCGGCCAAGCGCGGCATGAAGGCGAATAGCAGCGCCACGCCACAGGCCATTTGAGCGACGCCGGTAAGGTAGGCGAGCCCAAGCCGAAACGGCAACCAGGACGGGACCATCGTGGCGGTGATGCCGCTATAGACAAGGTGCGCAAGTCCGATCGGAATGACCGAAAGCCCGAACATTATCTGGGCCGCTCGAATGCCACGCTGGCCGGAAAGCCGGGCGAACATCGTCGAACCCTCGAGCTCTGCGAGTTGGGCAAACAACACCAATCCGCCCGCGAAGACCGTTCCGATCTCGCCGAAGTTCAACCAAACACCTTCTATTTGCGGTGCGACCACCAGGGCCGGAACCTTGAGCGCGAGCCAGACCAGCAGGAACGGAAGCATGAGGCGAGCGGCGATTGACGCCGTGCTTCTGAAAAGCAGAGCCGCGCTGCAAAGGATCATGAACAGTCCGCACAGAACGGCAACGACTTCACGCCCTGTGAATGCCGGTACGGGCTGCCAATCATAGGCGAATTGCCGAGAAAAGACCGTGAGGATGCCCAGCGCGATCATCCCGAACGAGAACAGGGAAAGCGCAACCTGCTTCTCGCCGGTCTGCGAGACGTTCGCCGCTGCCGCCTGGATCGTCGCCATATGACTTCCACCTTCAAAGTTAGAGACCGGTTCTTCCAACGCCCGGACCGCTGCTCCACAGCGGGATTCCTCCTGCTGGCGCCGAATGCCCGAAAGCGCATGGTCAGGTTTGGCGCCAAATGCGGGTCTCGTCATGGACCAGCCGTCTGGATTTCGGTTGGTCCAGCCGCCAACCGAACGCAGGACGCAGGCGAGGCTGGCGCAGCTTCTCTCGATCGGCGGATCGGCGGCTGCCGTACCGCTTCGACGTCGTGCTTCGGGCCACGGGCATATATTTACAGTCAAAGCGTCTTTTTATATATGGAAACCACTTCAGCTTCAGCGCGATGTCCGGGCCTGTGGACGGCGATCAGCGTCGTCCGGAAGGTCCGCGAACCGGGCCCGTGTTGCTGATAGTTAGAAAAAAGTTTCGCGGGGGATGACGGACGTGCCTGACCATTACCGCTGCAGCGCTTGCCCTTCCTCGCTACCGGCGGTTGTCGGTCTCGCGCGCTTTCTCTCCTGAGCACCTTTTCGAACGGCGAGACATCCAGACATTCGCCTCAAGGCCAAAGGCTTTCGAGGCGATGCAAGACAATCCGACACTCCAGCAAGCGGTGCAAAATGGTGAAGCCCAAATTCCTTCTCGGCCTGATCGGGGCTGCCCTCCTCGCTCCATTCGGGACTTCGACGGGCGCCGCTGCCGCGCCCGCCGCCGACGGCAAGGCCCGTTTCGGGTGGCTGGATTATAAAGGGCATGACGCCGCCTTCGATCAACCGCTCGGCAAGGGCGAATATCGCAACCCGATCCTCACGGGCTTCTATCCGGACCCCAGCATCGTGCGCGCCGGCGACGATTATTACCTGATCAATTCCACCTTCGCTTTCTATCCCGGCATCCCGATCTTCCACAGCCGCGACCTGGTGAATTGGAAACAGATCGGCAACGTCATCGATCGGCCGGACATGATGCCCTTCGACGGCGACTGGCTCGGCAATGGGGGCGTCTATGCGCCGCAGATCTCGCACCACAACGGCACCTTCTACGTCATCAACACCTGCGTCGGCTGCGGCGGCAATTTCATCGTGACGGCGAAAAACCCGGCGGGCCCCTGGTCCAAGCCGATCTGGCTGCCCCATATCGATGGGATCGATCCGTCGCTCTTCTTCGACGACGACGGCAAGGTCTACATCATCCATCAGGGCAATCCGCTCGCCAAGCGCTATCCCGCACACACCGCGATCTGGCTGATGGAGGTGGATCCGGTCACCTTCGCCAAGCGCTCCGATGACGTCGTGCTGGTCGATGGTGGCGACAAGGCGCCATGGCACACCGAATATATCGAAGGCCCGCACCTCTATAAGGTCAATGGCGAATATATGGTGTGGGCGGCCGGCGGCGGCACCGGTTATTATCATGGCGAGCTCGCCTACAAATCGAACAAGCCGTTCGGCCCCTACAAGGCCAACCCCAACAACCCCGTCCTCACCCAGTTCGGCCTGCCCGACGACCGCCCCAACCCCGTTACCGCGACCGGCCATGCCGACCTGCTGCAGGACGCGCAGGGCAAGTGGTGGGCCGTCTTCCTTGGCACGCGCGTCTATGATCTGACCACGCCGCCGCAGGATCCGGGCCGCTTCGCCACCGGGCGCGAGACCTTCATGCTGCCCGTCAGCTGGCGCGACGGCTGGCCGGTCGTGACCGAAAAGGGCGAAGCCGTGCCCTATGTCGTCAGGGGCCCAACCCTGCCGCGCAGCGTGCCCGCCGGCCGCTTCCTCAACGGCAATTATGCGGTGCGCGAGGCCTTCACCGGGTCCGCGCTCGGGCCGCAATGGCTGTTAGCGCGCACTCCGCATACGCAATGGTGGCAGGTGCGCGGCGGCGAGCTCACGATCACGCCGCGCAGCGAGCATATGGGCGACAAGGTCCAGCCGAGCTTCGTCGGCCGCCGCCTTGCGCACATGACCGCGTCGATCACCACGCCGATGCGCTTCCACCCCCACGCCGCTGGTGACGAGGCCGGGCTGATGGCGGTGCAGAACGACGCTTTCTATTACGCCTTCGGCCTCGGCCTGAACCCGGCCGGCAAGACCGTGCTGCGCGTCCGCCTGCGCGCCGGCGAGAAGGAGCCTTCACACGGCAAGACGCTCGTCGAAACCCCGGTCCGGCTCGCGCCTGGCAAGCCGATCTACCTGCGCATGACCGTCGACAAGGCGAAGGCAGGTTTCGCCTACAGCCTCGACGGCAAGACCTACCGCCCCGTGCTCAAGGACGCCGACGCCTCCCCGCTCACGACCGCGGCGGCGGGCGGCTTCGTCGGCGCGGTGGTCGGCCCTTATGCGGAGACGGGAGCGGAGTAGCCTCGACTCCCGACCTTCGTCATGCCCCGGAGGATCCAGGTGTGCGGCGTCGTCGCAAGGTCGCCATTTTGCTGGCGGTGCCGCAGGTTTCCATTGCGCACCATCGGCGCCGGCCGTTCTTGCTGACGTCCGCGAATATCCAGCCGCACGAGCTTTGATTGGCGCAATGTCCAAGCCTGAACGCGCCCGCCCGCGCCATCGTCAGCGTCTCGACCAGATCGAGCGCGATGTGTTTCAACGGCAGGGACGCGTCGCCTGGTGCAGTGCGAAGCTGAAGCTCTCCGTCGCTCGATAACGCCTGATCCCCTCGCGCTTTCAGCAGCCAGGCATTCGCGGTGCGCAGAGCCTCGGCAGGCAGCGGCATCCCATCGATCCAGGTGGCCAACAGACGGTGCACCGCGTCGCGCAGCGCGCGAATGTCGGCCATCAGCAGCGCGCGATCCGCGTCCGACTGCGGCAGCGCAATCTCCTCCTCCGCATCGATCGCACCGGTCCGCCGCGCCCATTCCGCATAACGTTCCGGCGTGGCCAGATAATCCTCGACCGCCGGCGCGAAGCGATCGTGGATGCTGTTGGCGAAATCGATGCACAGGCGGCCGCCATCCAGCCGGATCGCGGCAATGGGCCGGGGCGGAATGTCGGTCATGTCCCCGGCTAGCATATTTGACTCTACCGGTGAAACTGGTTTAGCCGGTAATTATGAAACCCGGAACAATTTGGCTTCGCAGATAATGCCTCGCCATGCGCCATGGCGGCATTGGCCCATTCTATCGATCCGGAACGGATTCTGCCTGTTCTGGCTGATCCTTCTGCTGGCGACGGGCGTCATGCTCGCCATTGGCGGCCGACCCGATCCGCCTGGATTGGGACATGTGCTTGACGGCCCCTGGCGCTTCCACGCGGGCGACGATCCGGCCTGGGCCGATCCTCGGATGGACGATCGAAGCTGGGACCGCATCGTCCTGGTCTCCAACCCGGACAATCGCGACGGCGATGTAGGGATACCCGGCTATCTGGCCGGGTGGCGTGCGCGTGGTCATCCCGATCTCGACGGGTATGGCTGGTATCGCCGGCAGGTGACCCTGCCGCGGCAAGGCAATTGGGTCGTTCTGGGCCCGCCGCTGGTCGACGACGCTTACGAGATGTTCTGGAACGGGCATCGGATCGGGGGTGTCGGGCGGCCGCCCGGTTCGCCCGACGTAACGTCGACCCGGCCGACCCTGATGCGGCTGCCCGCCTCAGCCGCCGGACCTGGATTGCTGGCGATCCGTGCCTTCATGCAGCCCGGCTTCGATCGTGATGGGCAGAGCGGCGGATTGCGGACTGTCCCCACGCTCGCATCGGATACGCAAGGCGCTGCGCTGTATCGCGCCGAATGGCATCGCACGATCGCCGGCTATATCGTCGACGCGGTTGAGCCGGCCGCCATGCTGCTGCTCGCGCTTATCGCGGTCGTTGCAGGCCCTGCGGCGACGCGCCGCGGTTTCGCGCGATGGGCCGCGCTGGGTCTGGTCCTCTCCGCATGCCTGCGGCTCGGCAATGCGGTCATTGCGTGGACCGATCTCATCAGCCTGCGCACGCTCTTATGGCAGAATGGGGTGATCCTGGCGCCGCTGGCCAAGCTCGCCTGGACGATCGCCTGGAATCACTGGACGCACGGCGGGGGACGTCGCGTGATCACGGCGGCGGCCTTGATCGCCTGGATCGCGGTGCTCGCCGGCACTCTCGGCCACGCGCACCTCGCGGCGGACGTGGGGCGTGCCGTTTTTGCCTTATGCCTTGTCGCCATAGCGATCCGCATCGCGCTTCGCGGCGAGCACAGGCTGCTTGCGCTGACGACGATGCTGCTGATCGCGACCGGCCTCTTCGCCTCGGACCTGTCCGCATGGCGCGTGCCCGGCATCTGGTTCCCATTCAACATCGGCGTCTCGCGTTCGCAATATGCCTATGCCCTGGCCCTTCCGCTGCTCGCCATCCTCCTCACCGCAGGACGCCGATCGTCAAGTTCGTTCCCGCGTTCGGCCCAGTAGACGAAATAGACGAGCTGGTGGCCCCGGAGGGACTCGAACCCCCGACCTCTCGTTTAGGAAACGTTTGCTCTATCCGGCTGAGCTACGGAGCCACACCCTCGCCCTAGGCAAGGCCGTGATTCCGGTCAACGGCGGCGGGCCAAGCCGGGCAAGGCCCGACGCTGCCGCATTGTCGCACCGATCAGACCGAAACCCGCCAGCATCAGCGCCCAGGACGTGGGCTCGGGCACGGTCGAGATCATGATATTGTCCACGCTCGATGCGCGCACCGCGCCACCGAACAGGCTGAGGTTGAGCGAACTATGTCCCAGCGAGCCCGATGGGAACGTCGCCAGCGGGCCGAGCGGCGCATCGTCCGCGGTGACCGATTCCGCGATGCTGTTGGTGCCGTCATAACCCTGGAAGTCGACCCGCGAGAAAGCCGGCTGGCCGCCCGCGGCAGCATGATCGGTCTTCTGGTAGACGCTTTGCGCGGTCCCGATGAAGCTGAAGATGCGATCGTTGATGTTGATTTCGATCCGCATCTTGCCGGCCGTATCGAACCGATAAAGCGGCGAAACGCCGTCGGCATCGGTGGTGGTCACCATCGCGACCGGATCGAGCACATAATGGATGGTGAAGGCATCGCCGCCGAGCGACCTGTGGGCCGGACCGAACAGGCCGCGATCGTCGGCGCCGGTCGCGATCGTGCCGGACAAGGTGATATCGAATGCCGTCGCGCTCGCAGGCGCGCACCAGCCGCCCATCGCGCCAGTCATGGTTGCGGCCATGAGGCCGATCTTCATCGAAATTTTCATAGGTCCCTCGCTCGCCGCACGCTCTGTCCGGACGCGCTCTCGCGCTCAATCTATGTGCTGCGAGCGGCCTAGTGGCTGACCTCGGGCGGAACGACCGGCAGCGGTAGCGGCACGACCGGCACGCCATCCTCCACCAAGGATCGCGCTTCTTCGACACTCGCCTGGCCGTGGATCGGGCGTTCGGGCGCATGGCCATCCTGGATCGCGCGCGCCTCGTCGGCAAAGCGGGCGCCGACATGCTCCGATCCTTCGAGCATCTTGGCCTGCGCCTTGGCGAGCGCGGCCAGCATCGCCTTCGTCTCGGCCGGCGCGGGCGCTCCGCCGGTCCGCATCGGCACCGGCTTTGACGCGCGGTTGCCCTTGGCGCCGACGTTGGGCGCCATCACCGCCTTGGCGACCTCGCTGTCGCCACAGATCGGACAGGCGACCAGTCCGCGGGCGCGCTGCTCCTCATAATCGGCGGACGAACCGAACCAGGCCTCGAATATATGGCGGTCGGCGCAGGCAAGATCGAACACGATCATCGCATCACCCTTACCGGGCCGATCTCGCGGCGATGCTGCAATACCGGGATCTGCCCGCGGACCTCGGCCAGCCGGCCGGGATTGATCTCCACGATCGCCACACCCGGCGCCTCACCCATGTCGAGCAGCACTTCGCCCCAGGGATCGACCACCAGCGAATGACCATAGGTCACCCGTCCGTCTTCATGGATGCCGGTCTGCGCGGCGGCGATGACGAAGACGCTCGCCTCGATCGCACGCGCCCGCATCAGCACATGCCAATGCGCCTTGCCGGTCGGCACGGTGAAGGCCGCGGGGATGGCGAGCATGTCCGCCCCGGCGTCGCTGAGGCTCCGGAACAGGTCCGGAAAGCGCAGATCGTAGCAGATCGCCAGACCAAGACGTCCCCATGGCGTGTCCACCGCCACCGCCTCCGCTCCCGGCGCATAAGCCTCGGATTCGCGAATCGACTGGCCGCCGGGCAGGTCGATATCGAACAGGTGCATCTTGTCGTAGCGCGCGCGGATCGCGCCCTTGTCGTCGATCACGAAGGCACGATTGGCGTTGCGGCGATCGTTTTCGCCCTTGAGCGCAAGCGATCCCAGATGGACCCACAGTCCATGCTTCGCCGCCGCCTCGCGCACCGCCGCGAGCGCGGTATCCTGATCTTCCGGCAGGATCGTCCCCGCCGCGCGCATTCGATCCCGATCGAGCACCTCGCTCATCTCGGGCGTGAACAGCATGTCCGCGCCCTCGCCCGCCGCGCGCTCGACCGCCTCGACCAGCGCACGCGCGCCGACCAGCGGGTCGATGCCCGTATTGGCCTGGAACAGCGCTGCGCGCATCAGCCTTCCAACAGCGGATCGAGCTTGCCGGCGCGTTCGAGCGCGACAAGATCGTCGGAGCCGCCGACGTGGCGGTCGCCGATGAAGATCTGCGGTACCGTGGAACGGCCGCCCGCGCGCTGGATCATTTCCGCGCGCTGCGGGCCACCCATCGTGATGTCATATTCCTCGAAATCGGCGCCCTTGTCGGCAAGCAGCTTCTTCGCACGCACGCAATAAGGGCAAAAGATCTTGGTGTAGATTTCGACTTTCGGCATTCTCTTTCCTTGTCCGCCCCCGATCTGTGGTCGGCAGACAAGACTGTCAACGCATCTCGGCTTCATCCCGCACCACGCGCGCCCAGCAGAGCAGGTTCACTTCCCTGGCACCCGCGCGCTTAAGAATGCGCGCGCAGCCTCTCGCGGTGGTGCCGGTGGTGTAGACATCGTCGACCAGGACGATACGCCGTCCCTTCACTTTGTCCTTCCATCCCGGGTTGATCCGGAACGCTCCCTGGACCGCGCGTTCGCGCGCGAGGCGCCCCAGCCCGCGCAACGACGGCGTGTGCCGCGGCCGCTCGATCAGGTCGAGCGCCAGTTCGCTGTCCTCCCCTGCCAGCGCCCGCGCGATCAAGGCGGCCTGATTGTAGCCCCGCGACCAGATGCGCCAGCGGTGCAGCGCCACCGGCACGACCAGGGCATTGTCCAGCATCGCGCCACCCACGCGCCGCATCGGTCGCGCCATCGTCAACGCGATGCCTGGACGCCGGCCATATTTGAGCTTGAGCGCAAGCGCGCGTGCGATCGGCCCGTAAGCCACCGCCGCGCGGGCGCGGTCGAAAGGCGGCGGATCGGCGAGGCAAGCGCCGCAACGCGCTGCGTCGTCGAAGGCAAGCGCGATCGGCTCGCCGCATTGCCCGCACGCGGGCCCGCCCAGGAAATCGAGGCTGCGCCAGCAATCAAGGCAGAAACTATGATCTTCGCTTACCACCGTGCCGCAACCGGGACAGCGCGGCGGCAATGCGAATGCGACCACCTCGCGCAACGCACTCCGGACCGGGCGAAGGATCGACATGGCCGACCTTGTCCGCCGCCGCGCGCGCGGGCACAAGCCCCGCCGTGGAACCACCCGAAATCTTCGACCGCGGCCTGCGCCGCCTGCGCCGCGACCGCGCCGCGCCGTGCTTTGCGGACCATGGTTTCGTCAGGGACGCGATCGTCGAAGGGCTGCTCGACCGGCTCGACCTGGTGAAGCGCGATTTCACGCAGGCACTCGATCTCGGCACCGCCGACGGCAGCCTGCGGCGTGCGCTCGAAACCCGGGGCATCCGGGTCACGGCGAGCGATGCCGGCGCGCGCTTCGCCGGCGAAGACGTGCAGGCGGATGAGGACCGCCTGCCCTTCGCCCCGGAAAGCTTCGACCTGATCGTCTCGGCGGGCGTGCTCGACAGCGTCAACGATCTACCCGGCGCGCTCATCCAATGCCGGCGCGCGCTAAAGCCGGATGGCCTGTTCCTGGCGGGCTTCGTCGGTGCGGGCAGCCTGGCTTTCCTCAAACGCGCTCTGCTCGCCGCCGATGAGGCTGCGGGCGGCGGCATCCCGCAACGCATCCATCCGCTGATCGACGTGCGCGCGGCGGGCGATCTGCTCACGCGCGCGGGTTTCGTGCTGACCGTCGCCGACGGCGAATCGCTCGATGTCGGCTATGGCGATCCGTTCCGGCTGATGGCCGATCTGCGCGGCATGGCGGCGACCAACTTGCTTGCCGGACCGAAATTGCCCCTCACCCGCGGCCGCCTCGCGCATCTGGCGCAAAGCTTCGCCGACGCGGCCGGCCCCGACGGGCGGCTGCGCGAACGGTTCGAGCTGATCTTCATGACGGGTTGGGCGCCGGGGCCCGATCAGCCTCAGCCTGCGCGGCGCGGTTCCGCGACCGCCAGCCTGGCCGCCGCACTGCGTTCTGGATAGCGCCGCACCGGAAGCTTGGGCGGAGGCCCAAGTGCACTTACAAAAGCGCGTCGAGCAAACCGATCAGCGGCTTGTCGGGCGCGGGCATCTCCAGCCCGTACAAGTCGTTGACCCGTACCCAGCGGAGGCTGCCGCCCTCCAGCGATTGCGGCGTGCCGCGCCATTTGCGGCAAACATAGAGCAGCAGCACCATGTGACGCGTGCCGCCCGGCTGCAGATCGCTGGCAAAGGTCGCAGGCGCAAGGCAGGCCGCCTCGACATCGATCCCCAATTCCTCCTTGAGCTCGCGGATCAAGGCCGCCTCGGGGGTCTCGCCCGCCTCCACCTTGCCGCCGGGAAACTCCCATAGCCCGGCAAAGGGTTTTCCGGGCGGGCGCTCCTGGATCAGGAGGCGGCCGTCGCTATCGATCAACGCGGCGGACGCAACCGTTAGGAAGTTCATGCAAACCTTTCTTTTACCCTGTCCCGCTACATCGCCGGGCGAGTCCGCGGAGTATGTGCGGACCGCAAGGGAATTGAACATGAAGCGGTGCCTGATCAAGCTCATCGGCAACGAGCGCGGTGCGACCGCGCTCGAATATGGCTTGATCGTCGCGCTGATCGTGATCGTGATTGTCGTCGGCATCTCGAGCGTCGGCGGCGGCACCTCCGGAATCTGGGGGAATATGACCAACAAGGTCGGTAATGCGATGCAGGTTTCATGAGACCGCAGAAGAGCCCGATCCGGCATTAAATATTCGGAAACCACTATCCGTTATACGACTCAGTGCTGGTCCGCTCCACACGGCAGCCGGCGCCTAGAGTCAGGACCTATTGCAAGTCGATCGACGAGGAGAATTAGTTATGCGTGCCATTCGCAATTTCATCAAGAACAGCAAGGGCGCTACCGCCATTGAATACGGCCTGATTGCGGCCCTGATCGCCGTCGCCGCCATTGGCGCGATGTCGGCCCTCGGCACCAAGCTCAAGAATACGTTCTCGAACGTGTCGAACAACCTCAACGTCTCGTAATCCTCGATTACAGACTGAGAAAGCGGGGCCGGCGCAAGCGATTGCGCCGGCCCTTTTCTTTTGCCCATACGTTGACCGATATTACTCGCTCACATTAACCAATTTTGGCAACGCAAGCACAGTCTCCGCCGCGTTAATGCTGGTTCGGCTTCGTTTCGGGGCCCGAACTTCTGGAGGCACCTATGAAGTTTTTCAAGAAGCTGGTCGCGAACAAGCGCGGCGCGACTGCCATCGAATATGGCCTGATCGCGGCCCTTATCGCGGTTGCCGCGATCGGCGCCATGGCGGCGCTCGGCACCAAGCTCAGCAACACGTTCTCGAACGTGTCGAACAATCTCAACGTTTCGTAAGAAGCGTTCCGTAAAACAGTAGGCGGCCCCTTCCGCGCCTGGGCGTGGAGGGGGCTTTTGCCATTTCGCGCCTGACTGATCGCGCCAGCATTCCCGGCGCGGTTCGAGTTAGCCGATTGCCAGGAACTTGGTGCGACGCTGATCCAGCAGCGCCTTCGGGCTCTTGTCGGCTAAAGCGGCCAATTCCTGTGCGATCGCATCGCCCAGAGCCGCGATTGCCGCCGCGCGGTCGCGCTGCGCGCCGCCTACGGGTTCGGGCACGATCCGGTCGATCACGCCCAGTTTCTCCAGATCCTGTGCGGTGACTTTCATCGCCTCGGCCGCGTCCGCCGCTTTCTCCGGGCCGCGCCAGAGGATCGACGAGGCGCCCTCAGGCGAGATCACCGAATAGATCGCATGTTCGAACATCAGCACGCGGTTGGCTGCGGCAAGCGCGACTGCGCCGCCCGATCCGCCCTCGCCCACGATCGCCGCGACGATCGGCACCGAAAGTGCCAGGCATTGTTCGGTCGAACGCGCGATCGCCTCCGCCTGGCCGCGCTCTTCCGCCTGAACGCCGGGAAAGGCGCCTGCGGTATCGACCAGGGTCACCACCGGCAGGCCGAACCGGTCGGCAAGCTGCATCAGGCGGATACCCTTGCGATAGCCCTCGGGCTTGGCCATCCCGAAATTATGCTTGATGCGGGTGGCGGTGTCGTCGCCCTTCTCATGACCGATCACCATCACGCGGCGGTTGGCGATACGGCCGAAGCCGCCGATGATCGCCTGATCGTCGGCGAAAGCGCGGTCGCCCGCCAGCGGCAGGAAATCGTCGACGAAACCCGCGATATAATCCTTGAGATGCGGCCGCTCGGGATGACGCGCGACCTGCGTCTTCTGCCAGGGGGTGAGCTTGGCATAGGTTTCGCGCAGCAGCCGATCGGACTTGGCCTGGAGCTTGGCGACCTCGGATTCGATGTCGAGCGTGCCGTCATGGCTTTCGGCGGTCTCGCGTAGCTCGACGATCCGCGCTTCGAGCTCGGCGATCGGCTTTTCGAATTCGAGGAATGAGGTCATCGCGCGGCGGTTAGAAGCCGTCGCGGCCAGCGTCAACGATTACGGTCGGTCAGCGGGTGGCGCTGATTGACCAGTTCGACCAGCCGGCGGCTGTCGACATGCGTGTAGATCTGCGTCGTCGCGATGTCGGCATGGCCGAGCATCGTCTGGAGCGCGCGCAGATCCGCCCCACCCTCCAGCAGGTGCGTCGCGAAGGCATGGCGCAGTACATGCGGGCTCACGCGCTCCGGATTGATACCCGCATCGGCGGCAAGGTTGCGCAGCAACTGAAACAGGCGAACCCGGCTGACATGCTTGTCGCCCGAGGGGAAGAGATAGGCGCCCTCCCGAGGCAAGGTCTCGGCATAAGCAGCGACCGCGGCACGCGCGCGATCCGATATCGGCACCAGCCGTTCGCGCCCGCCCTTGCCGCGCAGGATCAGATACGGCTGGTCGCGCCGGAACAGATGACGCGGCAGCGACACCAATTCGGTCGCCCGCAGGCCCGATCCATACAGCAGTTCGATCAGCGCCGAGAGCCGCAGATTGGCCGGCGAGCGATCGAGATCGAGCCGCCGCGCGACCTCCGCGAACAAGGCATCGACGTCCTTATGATCGAGCGTGCGCGGTAGCGTCCGCGCGGCACCCGGACGAGGCAAGGCGTCGGAAGGATCGTCGGCCCGCAACCCTTCCTCCGCCAGGAAGGCGAAGAAGCGCCGCAGGGCCGACGCTTTGCGCGCCACGCTGCTCCGTGCAAGCGGCAGCCATTCCTCGCTCAATTGCCGCAGCATCGCCTGATCGGCGCGGCCAAGCCTGCCGCCGAGCGTTTCGGAAGCGCCGGCCAGATCGCGGCCATAAGCGGCGAGCGTGTTCTTCGCCGCCCCCGCTTCGGCCGCCATCATTTCCAGGAAGCGTTCGATCAGCGCGCGATCGTCTCCGCTTGCCCCCGCGGCAGTCATCGCCGCCTCAAGGCCCCGCCAACGATCATAGCCGCGCCATCGCCTCGGCCGAGATCATGCGCGCCTCATTCTCCATGCCGACCGCGCGGAGCGCGCTTATCATCTGGTAGAAATCGCCGGCGGGCACGCTCGTCCAGCTCGGCGATTGCATGCCGACCGCGACCAGCAAAGCCACCGTGCCGCGCTCGTGCGCCGAAACCGCGCGCCGCAAGGCATTGCCATAAGCGCTCGGCTGGCCGATCGTGGCGCCGACCTGCGCCGCCAGCTTGGCCGCGTCGGCATCGCTGATCCGGCCCAGGCCCGCCAACGCCGAGACCAGCAGGGCACTCTTCTGCGCACCGGAATCGCCGCCGCGCTTGATGAATTTGCCGACCCGTCCCGCGTCGATCGTGACCACCGGCCGCCGTGCGCCGACCGCCAGGATCGACCAGGCGCGATCGCCGTCCGCGCCGCCCGCCGCCTCGGCCACATTTGCCCAGCGCTCGGCCTGGATGTCCAGGCCGGCCGACAGCATCGAGGCGACCAGAGGCGCCACATCGTCCTTCTGATCGCTCGACGGTGCGATCGCCGCCGCGGCGCGCGCGGTCAGGATCGAGGCGGCATAGCGGTCGCGCTCGCCACCATTGCCGTTGGCGGCGGCATCCCAGATCGCATGCATCGCCGAAAGGCGCGCATCGTCGTCGTCGCCGCGATAGGCGGCACGCAGCCGTCCGGCGGGGCTGCCCGTATCCTCGTCGCCCGCCTCGTCCATCACCCGGCCATAGAGGTCGACCAGGTCCTGGCTCGACACCACGCCCAGTGCCGCGGCAATCCGGGCGGGCGCGATCCGATCCGATGCGGAGAGCATCGGCGCGCGCGCGAGCCACGCCTCGTACCAGGCCGGCGCGCCATCGAGCAGATTCTGCGGGATGGCGATGCCGAGCGCGCTCGCCATGCCGAAACGCCAATCGGTCAGGCTGTCGACCGCGGTCCAATCGACCTGGACGTCGCGGCGACCGCCGCCGCCCGCCGCGACCAGGCGCTCGGCGAGCGGATGGTCGATCGAATCGTTGGGCGGGCCGCGTCCGATCGTCGCGTTCGCGGTGGCGGTATCGCCTGCCAGCGTGGCGCAGATTGCACGGATCATCGGCCACGCCGGCTGGCCGCCGACCTGCTCGGGGCCATCGGGAAGTGGGCACAGGCCCTGCGGATCGGAGGTGGCCAGGGCCGATTCGATCGCGACCCGGCGCAGGCGCGGGCTGAAGCGCTCGACATCAACGCCCTGGACCAGGATGCGCGCCGCGTCCGCCTCGCCCAGGCGCAATAGCAAGGCAGCGCGATCGGCAACCCAATCCGCCTGACCTTCGCCACGCGGCGCGGGCGTCGCGCCGACCAGCGCGCGGCGCAGCATGATCTCCGCCCAGCGCGAGGCGATCGGGGCCTGCATCCGGCGCATCAGGGTGACGAGGAAGCGCCCGTCGGCGTCGCCGAACGCATCCTCCCCATAAGCCGGGTTGGTGCCGACTAACGCCAGCGACCGCTTGGCCGCGTCGGGCATTTCCGCGGGCGGGTTCGCTTCGCTGGCGGCCAGATTGGCGATATCGGACGGCAGCAAATTGGGGCTGCTTTCGGCCACGCCTTCGTCGGCGCCGGGCGTCGGCGCGGGCAGCGGCCCGGCGGGCGCTGGCGCGGCGGCGGGAGCCGTCGCGGAAGGCGCATTCGCACCGGGCCTCTCGGGCTTTTCCGCGCGCGGCGGCGGGGTCGAGCCGAAGCCCGGCGGCAGTAGGGATTGCGGCGCGTCCTGGCCCAGCACGGGCAAAGCAAGGACGAACGCCGCCCCCGCCGCCAGCAGGCTCAGTGCCTTAGTGCGTGGCCGCATTCGCGGTCACCGGCGTCTCGATATGCTGCACCGGAACCGCGCGGTCGAGCGACGCCAGCACGAACATCGCGCCAACAATGACCACCAGGACGACAAGCAGGATCAGGATCGGGCGCGGCAACTTCACATCCTTCAAGAATTCATTCGTGGGCGGGCTTTTGCCCGACAGAGGGCGGCTGTGTATAGCCCTGCCGCCATGTTCTCCGCCACCGCGCATAAGCATGATCCGATCAGCAGACCGATCGTGCTGGTCGGACTGATGGGAGCCGGCAAGTCCACGGTCGGCCGCCGGCTGGCGCACCGCCTCCACCTTCCCTTCGCCGATTCCGATCATGAGATCGAGGAGGCGGCGGGCCTCACCATCGCCGAAATGTTCGAGAAATATGGCGAAGCGGAGTTCCGCGACGGCGAACGTCGCGTGATTTCGCGCCTGATCGACGGCAATCCCAAGGTGATCGCGACCGGCGGCGGCGCCTTCATGAACGAGCATACCCGCGCGCTCATCCTGGAAAAGGCGACGTCCATCTGGCTCGACGCCGATATCGAGACTTTGGTCGAGCGCGTCGCGCGCCGCGCGGGGTCGCGGCCCTTGCTCAACGGCACCGACCCGGCCGAGAAACTGAGATCGCTGGCCGAGGCCCGCAATCCCATCTACGCGCTCGCCCAAATCCATATCCACAGCAAGCCGCTGCCGCATGATTCGACAGTGGACCAGATCATGAAAGCGCTCGGCCGATGATCCGCGTCGATGTCTGTCTCGGCGACCGTTCCTACCCCATTTTGATCGAGGCTGGCCTGCTAGATCGTGCGGCCGAGCATCTCGCGAAGTTCGCGCGCAACGGGCGGCTGGTGGTCGTGACCGACGAATCCGTGGCGGCGCGCCAATTGCCGCGCCTTATCGCGGGGCTCGGCCAGATCCGGGTCGATCCGATCGTCCTGCCCGCCGGCGAAGCCACCAAGAGCTGGGGGATCCTCGAACGGCTGACAGACCAGCTGATGGACCTGGGCGTCGAGCGTAGCGACCGTATCGTCGCCTTGGGCGGCGGTGTGATCGGCGATCTGGTCGGTTTCGCCGCCTCGATCCTCAAACGCGGCTGCGGCTTCGTCCAGGTGCCGACCACCCTGTTGGCGCAGGTCGACAGCTCGGTCGGCGGCAAGACCGCGATCAACACGCGCGCGGGCAAGAATTTGGTCGGCGCCTTCCATCAGCCCGATCTGGTATTGATCGACCCGACTACGCTCGACACGCTCCCCTCCCGCCAGGTGCGCGTCGGTTATGCCGAGGTCGTCAAATACGGCCTGATCGACGATTTCGACTTCTTCGCCTGGTGCGAGGCCCATGGCGCCGCTTTGCTTGAAGGCGACGCGGATGCACGCACCAAGGCGATCGCGCATAGCGTCGCCGCCAAGGCGCGCGTGGTCGGCGCCGACGAGCGCGAGACCAGCGGCCTGCGCGCGCTTCTCAATCTCGGCCACACCTTCGGCCATGCGCTCGAAGCCGAGACCGGCTTTTCCGAGGTGCTGCTCCACGGGGAAGGCGTGGCGTGCGGCATGGCGCTCGCCTTCCGTTTCTCCGCCGCGCAGGGCCTTTGCCCGGGCCAGGATGCGATCCGGGTGTCGCGCCATCTCGATGCGGTGGGCCTGCCGACCACGCTCAAGGCCGCGCATGTGGATACCGACGGCGCGACTCTGGTGGGCCATATGGCGCACGACAAGAAGATGGAGGGCGGTCGCCTGCCCTTCCTGCTCGCGCGTGGGATCGGCCAGACCTTCCTCGCCAAGGACGTCGACCTGGCCGAGGTCGCGGCGTTTCTGGACAACGAACGCTGAAACTGAGCCCTCTCCCGCTTGCGGGAGAGGGCTAGTTAGAGCAGCGCAGCCGCCCGGGCGTGAAGCCGGCGCGTTTCTTCCAGGTGAGCAGCCCTGCCCCGCCATGCTCGGCGGCGCCATAAAGCAGCACCTTCGCGCCTTGCGCGGCGGGTTCGGCCGCCTCGATCAGCCAGCGCACGATCTCATGATGCAATAGCGCCATCACGCCGTCGTTCAGCCGTTCGCGATGGCCCATGATCTCGGTATAATGGACCACGTCGCCGATCCGCATCACCTTGACGTAGGCGACCAGTCTCTCGCCGACCTCTACCCCGTTCTGGACATGGCCCGGCTCGGGCGCGAACAGGCCCCACCAGATCGTCCAGTGTATCGGGCAGCAGGGCGAGGCGACATGCAGCAATTCGGTCGCGGGCGTGGCGATATGCCCGGGCTTCAGGAACCAGCGATCGAATACCGGCCCCGCCGCGCGGAACGCCATCGACGTGCGGATCGCGTGCATGTCCGCGACATGGCTGGCGAGCATGAACTGTCGCGCGTGATAGCCCTTTCGGGCGGTGGCGCGGATCTTGGACAAGGTGCGCGACGAACGCTGCTTCAGCAGCGCGTCGAAGCGGGCGACGTCGGGGAAATCGGCCATCCGGATCATCATCGGCGTCAGCGCATCCCTTGGAGGCTCGCCGGTGACGCGCGCATAGCGCCGCAGCAATTTGGGCACCTTGTCCGGATGGAGCGGGCACGGCGCGCGGCAATCGTCGGGCCGGTGCCATTCGACCGGCAGATCTTCAAGGTCAGCCTCGCGCAGGCCGAACGCTTCAAGCCGCTTGCGGCGCAATCTCCGCACCAGAATCGGCTCGACCACGACCTGGTGCAGGCGCACCGCCAGCTTGCTGATCGTGCTCAAGGCTGGGTCAGCGCTTCCGGCCCTTGGCCGCGCCATTCCAGGCGAGCAGCAGCCAACCCAGGATCATGCCCACCCCACCGGCCGGCGTCACCGCACCCAATATGTGCGGCGCACCGAAGGCCATCGCATAGAGCGTGCCGGCGAAGAGGATCGAACCGCCCAGCAGCAAAAGCGCCGCCAGCTCGGCGCCAAGCTGCGCCGCCACGATCGCGGCCAGCGCATGGATCATCTCATATTCGCCGCCCGTCTTGAGCCATTCGGCGGGTTTGCCGCTCACGCCATGCGCGCCGAACGCGCCCGCCATCACCGCGAACGCACCCGACAAGGCCGCCAGCCGAACCAAGGTGCGGCTGTTCACTGATCCTCGTCCAGCAAAGGCGCGGTCAGGCTGAAGGAGCGCGCTTCCGCCGAGAAGGTCCCCTTCTCCGCCTGGATACGCAGCCTTTCCTTGTCGCGGGCGCGATAGGCGGTCTCGATCTTGGCGATCGTCTCGTCGTCGACGCCGAGCGTCTTGAGCGTCTTGCGCCCCATCAGCACCGCGCTTTCGAACACTTCGCGGATCACGGCGGCGGTATCGAGTCCGCGATAACGCATCAGCGCACGGCGATCATAAGCCCGGACATAGATCGCCGCCTGGCGGAAGGTCTTGAGCGCGAGCTCCAGTTCTTCCCGGCTCAATTGATCCTGGTCCATCGCGAAGATGATCGTGCGTGCCTCGTAACCACCCGCCTGCTTCAAGAGATCGAGCCGCGTGCCGTCGCCATAATAGACCTTGGCACCGAATTGCGCCGCGACGTCGATCATCTCCGCATCATTGTCGATGATCGTGACCGGGATGCGCGCGCCCATCAGCATCTGGCCGACCGTCTGGCCGAAGCGGCCATAGCCGACGATGATCGCGGCCGCCTGATCGGCCTCCTCGGGCCCGTCGAGATCGTCGCGCTTGGGCTCTTCCTTAGGGCGGTTAAAGCGTGTCGCGACCTTCATCAGGAACGGCGTGGTCACCATCGACAGCGTGACCACCGCGCTGAACAGGCTTGCCGCCTCCGGCGCGACCAGTTGCGCGGCCGCCGCCTGGCCGAACAGGACGAAACCGAATTCGCCGCCCTGGCTCAGCAACAGGCCGGTCGCCACTGCTGGCCGCCGCTCGACCCCGAATAGCAGCGATACGAGGAAGATGATCGCGGCTTTCACCGCCACCAACGCCGCCGCCATGCCGATCACGAACATCGGCCGCGCGACGATCGCATGCAGATCGAGCCGCATGCCGATCGCGATGAAGAACAGGCCGAGCAGCACTGTGCGGAACGGCTCTACATCCGCCTCCAGCTCGTGCCGGTAGGGCGAATCCGCGAGCATCACGCCCGCGACGAACGCGCCCAAAGCCGTCGAGAGATGCAGCACCTGCATCACCGCCGCCGCCGACAATACGGTGAACAGGCCCGCCGCGATGAACAATTCGCGCTCGCCCAGTCCGCCGATCAGGCGGAACAAAGGATTGAAGATATAGCGTCCCGCCAGCACCAGCCCGACCACCGCGCCGATTGTGTAGAGGCCGAGCACCCAGCCCGGCGGCGCGCCCGGATCGGCGGGCACGCGCGACAGGCTGGCGATGATCGTGATCAGGGGCACGATCGACAAATCCTGGAACAGCAGGACCGAGAAAGCGCGCTCGCCGAACGGCGTGTTGAGGCGGCCGGCCGATTGCAGCATCGGCAATACCTGCGCGGTCGAGGACAGAGCCAAAGGCAGGCCGAGCGCGAATGCCGCCGGCCAGCTGAACCCCGCGAGATAGATCACCCCCGCCAGCGCGACGCCGCACAAGGCGACCTGAACCAGGCCGAAGCCGAAAATGTCGCGCCGCAGCCGCCACAGCCGGGTCAGGTTGAGCTCCAGCCCGACCAGGAACAGCAGCAGGGTGATGCCGAGATCGGCGATCGAGAGTTTGGATTCGGCGCCGTCAACCAGCCGCAGCATCTCGGGCCCGACCAGCGCGCCGGTGACGAGATAGCCCAAGGTCGCGCCCAGCCCGAGCTTGCGGAATAGCAGCACGAAGCCGAGCGCGACGCCCAGCATGATGAAGCCGTCGGTGACGAGCGTCTCGCTCATGCCGCCTGCGCCGTCGCAGCGCGCGCCGTGGCCTCGGCCACCGCTTCGAAGGCAAGCCGGATCGAGGCATGGCGGGCGCTGTGCGCACGCGCCGGCCCGAAGATTTCGAGGCCGGGCCATATGCCGGGATCGTCACGCTCGCCGGCCAGGAACGCGGCCAGCGCGTCGCGCGCCGTTTCAAGTTCGGACAAATCGTGTCCGATCGCATGCGCGCCCATCAGCGAGGCGGACGCCTGGCCGAGCGCGCAGGCACGTACCTCCTGTCCCAGCTCGGCGATCCTCCCCTCGCTATCCAGCACGACATCCACCGTCACGCGGCTGCCGCAGATCGGCGAGCGCCGTTCGGACGTGCCTTGGGGATGCGCGAGCCGCGTCTGATGCGGGATGCTGGTCGCGAGCTTGAGGATCTGCGTGTTGTAGAGCGTTTGGGTCATGGCGATCAGTCGCCGTTCGTCTGCACCGCCGGAGCGCTGCCATTGTCGGTTCCGGCCGCCTGCGCGGCGCGGCGACGCTGCACCCAATCGACCACCGCGCGGCCGCTCGCGTTCAGCAGCGGATAGGTGCGGGAGTTGCGGACGAATTCGGGCCGCTGCGAGGTTGCGCCCCAGATCGTGTCGTAGACCAGATTCACGCCCAGGAAGAGCACGGTAGCGATCAGCAGGCCCTTCAAGGCACCGAAACCGAGACCAAGCACGCGGTCGAACGAGCCCAATACCGATTTCTTGGTCCGCTGGCCAAGCGAGGCGGCAAGCAACTTGCCTCCGAAGAAGACGGCGCCGAACACCAGCACGAACGACAATACCGACGCGCCGCTCGGGCTTTTCACGACATGGACGAGCAGGCTCGCCACCGGCCCGTGCAGCAATTTCAATGCGAAGATGGCGGCTGCCCAGGCGAACAGCGACAGGACTTCCATCACGAAGCCGCGCATGAAGCCCATCACGGCGCCGCCGCCGATCAGGAGCAGGACGATGATGTCCATTGCGGTCAGCATGGTCCCGCTATGGCGATCCGCTCCGCCAATCACAAGGCTTGGCGGAGCGCGATCATGCGACAGGATCAGCCGGCGGGCTTGGCCGAATTATTGAGTTCGTCGCGGTCGAGAACACCGTCGCCGTTCTTGTCGGCGGCTTTGAAGCGGGCCGGTGTCGCGGCCAGATAGGCGGCCTTGGTGATATACCCGTCCGCATCCGGGGCGACGCCGGCAAAGGCGCCCTTCGCCATCGCATCCATGTCGGCCAGCTTCACTTTGTCCACGCCCTGGGTAAAATAGTTCCAGCCCTGCTCCCGGAACTGGGCAAATTCCTCGGGCGTCACCTTTCCGTCGCCGTTGGCATCCGCATATTGCATCAGGTCCACATCCTGCGCCGATGCCGGAACCGCGGCGACAACCAAAACCGAAGCGCACAAAGCCAATCCGAGACGCATGGTGATCCTCCTCCTGTTTGACTTGTCGGACATATCACAGGTCGCGCGCCTGTCACGGCCCCATGCAGACCATTCGATGCGACAATATATATTCGCTTGCGAACGCGCCCCGCTTTGCCCACCTCGGCGCCGTCATGCGCGTTCAGGCCAAGATTTGCGGGCTTTCCACCGCCGAAACCGCCGATGCGGCGATCGCGAACGGCGCCGCATGGCTGGGCTTCGTCTTCTTCCCGAAAAGCCCGCGTGACGTTTCGCCCGAACAAGCGGCGAGCCTGATCGCGCGCGCGCCGGACCGCGTCGGCAAGGCGGCGGTGCTGGTGGATCCCGACGACGCGCTGATCGCACGCGTGCTGCAGGCGGGCGTGACCGCGCTTCAGCTTCACGGCGACGAAAGCCCCGCGCGGCTGGCGGCGCTCAAGCGTCATGGGGTCGAATTGTGGAAGGCGGTGCCGGTCCGCACCCGCGCCGATTTGGATGCGGCGCGGGACTATCGCGCGGTAGCCGATCGCATCTTGTATGACGCCAAGACGCCCAAGGGCACGCTGCCGGGCGGGATGGGCCTGCGCTTCGACTGGAAATTGCTAGAAAGCTTCGAGCATCCCCTGCCCTGGGCGCTGTCTGGCGGGCTAGACGCGGGCAGCCTGGCCGAGGCGGTCGGCACTACCGGTGCGCGTCTGATCGATACGTCATCGGGCGTGGAAAGCGCGCCGGGCGTCAAGGATGTGGACAAGATCGCCGCCTTCCTCCAAGCGGCGGCGCGTCTATGACCCTTTCGTTCTTCCCGTTCGCCCTGAGCCTGTCGAAGGGCTGTCCTCCTTTTTGCAAGGGAAAGAAGGACAGTGCTTCGACTTCGCTCAGCACGAACGGTATTTTGTTGGTACGATGACCCTTCCGAACAGCCTTCGACAGCAGCCCGACGCGACGGGCCATTTCGGCGATTATGGCGGCCGCTATGTCGCGGAGACGCTGATGCCGCTCATCCTCGACCTCGACCGCGAATATCGCGCGGCCAAGGCCGATCCGGCCTTCCAGGCCGAGCTCGACGGGCTGATGACGCATTATGTCGGCCGCCCGAGCCCGCTTTATTATGCCGAACGGCTGACCGAGACGCTGCGTGCTTCGGCCCCCGAAGGCATGGGCGCGAAGATCTATTTCAAGCGCGAAGAGCTGAATCACACTGGCGCGCACAAGATCAACAATTGCATCGGCCAGATCCTTCTCGCCCGCCGCATGGGCCGCAAGCGCATCATCGCCGAAACCGGCGCGGGATCGCACGGCGTCGCCACCGCGACCGTCGCCGCGCGCTTCGGCCTGCCCTGCGTGATCTACATGGGCGCCAAGGACGTCGAACGGCAGCAGCCCAACGTGTTCCGCATGCGGCTCTTGGGTGCCGAGGTCGTCCCCGTCACCAGTGGCGCGCAGACGCTCAAGGACAGCCTCAACGAGGCACTGCGCGACTGGGTCGCGAACGTCCACGACACCTTCTACATCATCGGCACCGTCGCCGGCCCGCATCCCTATCCGGAGTTGGTGCGCGACTTCCAGTCGGTGATCGGCAAGGAAACCCGTCAGCAGATCATGCAGGCCGAAGGGCGCCTGCCCGATTTGCTGGTAGCGGCGGTCGGCGGCGGCTCCAACGCGATCGGCCTGTTCCATCCCTTCCTCGACGACCCCGATGTCGCGATGCTGGGGATCGAGGCGGCGGGCCATGGCATGCATACCGACAAGCACGCCGCCTCGCTCGGCGGCGGCACGCCCGGCATCCTGCATGGCAACAAGACCTATCTGCTGCAGGACGAAGACGGCCAGATCCAGGAAGCCCACTCGATCTCCGCGGGCCTGGATTATCCCGGCATCGGCCCCGAACATAGCTGGCTGCACGATATCGGCCGCGTCCAGTACGAGCCTGCGACCGACCAGGAGGCGCTCGACGCCTTCCAGCTCTGCGCCCGCACCGAAGGCATCATCCCCGCGCTCGAAAGCGCGCATGCGGTCGCTGGCGTGATCCGCAAAGCGCGCGAATATCGGCGCGATCAGATCATCGTGATCAACCTTTCGGGCCGCGGCGACAAGGATATGCAGACCGTCGCCAACGCGTTGGGCGCGCGCGCATGACCCGCCTCGCCGCCGCGTTCGCCAAGGGCCGCCCGGCCATGGTCTGCTTCGTCACCGCGGGCGATCCGACGCCCGCCGCCACGCCTGCTATTCTCGACGCTTTGGTCGAAAGCGGTGCGGACGTGATCGAGCTCGGCATGCCCTTCACCGATCCGATGGCGGACGGCCCCGCGATCCAGCGCGCCAACCTGCGCGCGCTCGGTGCGGGGACGCGCACCGCCGACGTGTTCGCGATCGCCAATGGCTTCCGCGCGCGCCATTCCGACGTGCCGCTGGTGCTGATGGGCTATGCCAATCCCATGCTCCATCGCGGTGCGGCCTGGTTCGCGGACCAATGCGCGGGCGCGGATGTCGATGGGGTGATCTGCGTCGACATTCCGGCCGAGGAGGATGCGGCGCTCGGCCCCGCGTTGCGCGCCGAAGGTGTCGCGCTGATCCGGCTCGCCACCCCCACTACCGATGCGGCCCGCCTGCCCGCCGTGCTGAACGGCGCGGGCGGCTTTCTATATTACGTGTCGGTCGCGGGCATCACCGGAATGCAGCAGGCCGCGACCGACAGCATCGCCGAGGCGGTTGCAAGGTTCCGGGCGAATACCGATCTTCCGGTTGCGGTCGGCTTTGGCGTAAGGACGCCTGAGCAAGCGGCGGCGATCGCCGAGGTCGCGGACGGCGTGGTGGTCGGCTCCGCGATCGTCGATGTGATCGCCAAGGCGGCAGAGGACGGGAGCGATCCCGCCCCCGCCGTCGCCAAACTGGTCAGGGATTTGAGCGGCGCCGTGCACGCCGCGCGCAAGGAGAAAGCGGCATGAGCTGGATCGATCGGGTGCGCAAGGCGCTGCCCTTCGTGGCCAAGCGCGAGACGCCGGACAACCTCTGGCATAAATGCCCGAGCTGCGGGACGATGCTGTTCACCCGCGAATATGAAGAGAATCAGTCGGTCTGCCCAAAATGCCAGCATCATGGGCGGATCGGGCCGGATGCGCGCTTCGACGCGATCTTCGACGGCGGCATCTACACCCCGATCGCGACGCCCACGGTGCGCGAGGATCCGCTCAAATTCCGCGATTCCAAGAAATATAGCGACCGCATCAAAGCCGCCCGCACCAAGACCGGCGAGCAGGATGCGCTGATCAACGCCAGCGGCCGGATCGAAGGCTTCAAGGCCGTGGTCGGCGTGCAGGATTTCGCCTTCATGGGCGGATCGATGGGCCTTGGCGTGGGCGCGGCTTTCCTGGCGGGCGTGCAGGCTGCAATCGCAGAGAAATGTCCCTACATCATCTTCACCGCCGCTGGCGGCGCGCGCATGCAGGAGGGCATCCTCAGCCTCATGCAGATGCCCAAGACCACGGTTGCGATCCAGCAGCTTCACGAAGCCGGCCTGCCCTATATCGTCGTGATGACCGATCCGACCACGGGCGGCGTCACTGCCAGCTATGCGATGCTGGGCGACGTCCAGATCGCCGAGCCGGGCGCTCTGATCGGTTTCGCCGGCCAGCGCGTGATCGAAAGCACGATCCGCGAGAAACTGCCCGAGGGCTTCCAGCGCGCCGAATATCTGCTCGATCACGGCATGCTCGACATGGTGGTCCACCGCCACAAGCTCCGGAGCGAGCTGGCACGCGTGATCGCTTACCTCTGCCCCGGCAAGCAGGCGGCGTGATCAGCGCCCTCTCCCCTTGGGGGAGAGGGGCGGACGACGCGCAGCGTCGCCGGGGTGAGGGTGTGGTCGCCCAGCCTCTCGCACCCTCTCCCAATGGCAGGTACGGAATGCTCCCAGCATTCCGTAGGTCATGCCGGGGGCATGACCGACCTGCTCATTCCTCTCCCCCAGGGGGAGAGGGAGAATAATGGCCGACTTCGCCGTCTCGTCCGATCCCGCGGTCCAGCGCCAGCTCGACCGGCTGGCGACACTTTCGCCCGGCGCCGACATCCTTGGGCTGGAGCGGATCAGCGTGCTGCTCGACCGGCTCGGCAATCCGCATCGGCAATTGCCCCCAGTCTTCCATGTCGCGGGCACCAACGGCAAGGGCTCGACCTGCGCCTTTCTGCGCGCCGCGATCGAGGCATCGGGCAAGCAGGCGCACGTTTATACCAGCCCGCATCTCGTCCGCTTCAACGAGCGGATCCGTATCGCCGGCCACCTGATCGAGGACGATCTGCTGGCGAGCCTGCTCGCCGAGGTGCTCGATATATCCGAAGGCATCTCGCCCAGCTTCTTCGAGGTCACCACTGCCGCCGCTTTCCTTGCCTTCGCGCGAACCCCGGCGGATGCCTGCATCATCGAGGTCGGTCTCGGCGGGCGGCTGGATGCGACCAATGTGATCGAGAAACCGGTCGTGTGCGGCATCACGCAGCTCGGTCTCGACCATCAGGCCTTCCTGGGTGACCGGATCGAGCAGATTGCCGCCGAGAAAGCCGGCATCGCCAAGGCCGATGTGCCGCTCGTCACGCAGCATTATCCCGCCGCGCAGGGCAATGAGATCGGTCGCGCGGCCGGGGCAGTCGGTGCGCAATGGCTGGAGAAAGGCGGCGTCTGGGATGCGTCCGCCTATCGCGGCAGACTTCATTATCATGACGAGCGCGGCGAGCTGGATCTGCCCTTGCCCCGGCTTCCCGGCGCGCATCAGGCGATGAACGCGGGGCTCGCGGTCGCGATGCTGCGCCATCAGCAGTCAATCGAGGTGCCCGTCCCGGCGCTACGCGCCGCGATGGGCTGGGCCGAATGGCCGGCCCGCCTGCAGAGGATCGGACCCGGCCCGCTTCTCGCCTTGCTGCCCGAAGGCAGCGAGCTCTGGCTCGATGGCGGACATAATCCGGCGGCGGGGCGCGCCATCGCCGAATTCTTCCATCTCCGGCTGACTCCTGGCCGCCCTTTTCATCTGATCCTCGGCATGCTCGCCAACAAGGATCTGCGCGGGCTGCTCGAGCCGTTCGCGGGCAGCCATGTCCATATCGTCGCGGTCCCGGTGCCGGGCCACGAGCATCATGATGCCGACGCCGTGCGTGCCGCGGCCGAAAGCCTTGGCCTTACCGCCGAAGCCGCGCCCAACGCGATCGAGGCCTTGAAGCGTCTCGCCACCCGGAATGAGGCTCCGCCCTTGGTGCTGATCGGCGGCTCGCTCTATCTTGCAGGGACGGTCCTGGCCGCGAACGGCACGCCACCGACCTGATCAGTCGACCATTATTGCGATTGACTATCAATAGCGACAATGGAAAATCTGCCACTCCCAATCAGGAGTCGCCGATGCGTTCGACCGAGCCAAGCCCCGCGCTTTTGCCGCATGCCGCGCCGGCCAGCCCCTATCGCCGGCTGCTGCTGTTCGCGATCCGGCGAATGGCAGTCGGCGGGATTAGCGATGCGCATGCGGCGCACGCAATCTTCACGGGCTTCGGCCTCGGCTACTGGCGCCCGTTGGTGCTGCTGCGCGCACTGATGGCGGAGCTGGCGCGCGTCTCGACCGTGCAACTCATGATCGCCCCTTGCTGCTGCTCGCGGATGACGCGCGATGAGGCCATGTTATTGGATTTGATAGCGGAAGCACCGGCCCGCCCTGCGCAGGTCCATCAGGCGATGGGCGATTTGCTGCGCGTCCGCACCTGTCTCGGGGCGCTCAGCAGCGCCGAGGCGGTGGCCAACGCATTCGCCGATCTGGGCATGCCGCTCGGCACATGATTGCAAAACTTGCAACTTCGATGGAAGGTTTTGAACTGGCGATGAAATGAGTTTTCCCATAGCTATGTTGCACCGCACAAAAAGATGCGGTGTTTCGTAAAGGAAAAATCTGTGAAGACGTTTGAGAACGCGACGAGCCTGGTGCTCGCGATCGCGGCGCAGGCGCTTGCCGTCGGCATCATCCTCGCTCTCTAATCGGAGCGGACGATCGGGGGGCGGCGGTATCATCCGCCGCCATTACCCCTTGCTCAAGCCTCTACCAGTTCCAGCCCTTCCATTTTCGCGACCGGCAGTCCGCCCTTCTTTCTGGACTCCGCCAGCAACTCCTCTTTCCGCGCGATCAGTCGCGCACCCAGCGCCTCCATATCGATGTCGGTGCGCCGCGCCTGTGCGAACAGGCCCGTGATCCAGCGCTCTTCCTCGGCGACATGGTGCTTGATCTCCTCGGACAGCACCTTGACCTTGGCGTCGTAATATTCGTCCTTCGGATCGGCCTGCGCGAGATCGTTGACCAGCACCTTCGCGCTGTCATGCTCGATCACGCCTTCCTCGACCATCGCCGCATCGATCTTCGGCTTTATCGTCGGGTAGAAGATTTCCTCCTCGATGATCGTGTGGATCTTGAGTTCGACGCAAATCTGCTCGACGATCGTGGCCTTGCGGTCGGATCGGCGCGCCTTGTCGAATTCCTCGAACAGGCTTTCCACCTTGCGGTGATCCGCCTTGAGCAGGTCGATCGCGTCGGTCGGCATATCTTCGGCCATGTGATTCCTCCTGTGGTCAGGCGAAAACGTGAGGGCCGACAAAGGGTTCAGGCTTCGGGCGGAATATTGCGCAGTTTGATCGTCTCGAGCCAGACGAAGGATGCCGCCGCATAAAGCGTGACCGCGCCCAGCCCCCAGTCCCAATGGCCGAAGGCGGCGAAGGGCAGCATCGCCCAGATCAGGGTATCGACGCTCGCTAGCCAGATCGGCGGCTTGGCCGGGCTCAGTCGTCGCTCCGCCGACAGGCCGAGCATCGCCGCGCCCAGCAGTCCGCCCGTCAGCCACCAGCCCCATTGGCCCGACGCCATCGCGAGCAAGCGCGACAGGCCGGCCACGCCGAGGCTCACGCCCGCCAGCCGGACCCAACCGAACAACCTTTCCTGGAAGCGCGAACGCTGGCGGATTCGCCCGAGCCGCGCCGCGCCCGCCGCCGCAAGGCCGGACAGCAGCAATCCGATCAAGGGCAGCCAGCGCCAGCCCGCCAGACTGAGCGCACCGCCGACGAAGGCGAGCAATGCCCCTGCCCCCGCCACGACATTGGCCTCGGTCTTGCGCGCAAGCAGCAGCGGCATCGCCAGCTCTTCAGTCGGCGCGAACAGCACCCGTCCGATCAGATCCTCCGCCGGCTTGCGCGCGCCCGTCAGGATCGCCCGCTCGGCGGCAGCGAGCGCCGCCGCGTCGGTGGCCAGGATCGGCGCGCGCGCGGCATCGATCCGCCCCGCGCCTTCCTGCACCGCACGGCGCAGTAGGGTCGAAACCGGGTCCCATGCGCCGATCATCGCGGCGGTCTCGGCAAGCCGATGCCCGTCGAGCAGCGCCACGCCCGCCCAGCGCTGCTCGGCATCGATACGCTCGAACTGGCTATGCTCCGTGGTGTCGGGCAGCACCGCCAATGCGGGAACACGCGCCCGGCAGACGGCGCGCAAGAGCCCGACCTCGGGCAGGCAGGCTTCGGCGATCAGCAGGACGGTCTCATCCTCGCCGACCGCATCGGCGACCTGATCGATCCCCTGCGCCATGCCGGTCTGGATGCCGTCGTGCCGCAACCGCGCGACCGCCTCGAGCAATTCGCCTGGGCCTTCGTCGATCAGCAGGAGCACGCGCGCCGCGCCCGCTTCGACCGCGCGTCGCGCCTGATGCTCGACCACGCTCATTCCGGCGAGCGGCAAAAGCGCGCGCAGACCGCCCGGCCCGGGTCCGGGCTCATAAGCGCCGATCAGCGCGGTGGGTCCCTCCCCCTCCATACCGTGACTTTCAGACGCGGCGCGCCGCAAATCAAGCGCAGCGTGTGCAACTCGCGCTTTCACGGCCACGCCAAGGTGGTACAGTCCCCCTATGAATCAGGGGGCGTCGAAATTGGGTTGGGCGGAAGAAGAACCGCAGGTCGAGATGACGGAGACGGCGCCCGAAGTTGAGACGGCGTGGGAAGTCGCGACTCCGCGCCGCTGGCCCGGCATCATCGCGGGCGTGCTGCTCGGCCTGCTTGCGCTCGGCTGGGTGGTGGCGCTTGGCCTCACCTTGTTCCAGTCAAGCCCGACGCACTTGCCGCCGCCGCTTACGCTTGCGGCATGGATCGGCCTCGGCTGCGGCCCGCTCGCGCTGATCGCGGTATTGTACCTGCTGGTGCTGCGGACCGGGCGGACCGAGGCCAATGCCTATGCGCGCGCCTCCAGCCGGTTGCGCGCGGACACCGAAAATCTGGCGGGAACGCTGGCACTCCTGACCCAGCGGATCGAGGAAGCCCGGAGCGCGCTCAGCGCACAGGCGAGCGAGTTACAGACGCTCGGCAGCGAGGCCAGCGATCGTATCAGTCAGGCCGCGACCGATCTGAGCGCGCAAGCCGCCTCGGTCGACCGCACCGTCGCAACGCTCGGCAGCGCCGCATCGATCGCGCGCGAAGACTTGAATGTCCTGCTGACCGAATTGCCCAATGCCGAAGCCGTTGCGCGCAGCCTGGCCGAAGGCCTGCGCGAAGGCGGTGCCGAGGCCGACTCGCGCACCCGTGCGCTGACCGAGCTGCTCCACGCGCTCGACGGGCAGGCCAAGGCCGCGAATGAATCGACCGGGGGCGCCGCCGCGCGGCTTGCGGGCCAGATCGATCGGATCGAGGCAAGCGCCGCCGCCGCCGACAAGCGCATCGAGGATGCGGCCGGATCGATGGGTCGCGCGATCGACGCCGCGCTCGAAGCCGCCGCCGAAGCCCTGGTCGATGCGCGCGAGGTCATCGCGCAGCAGAGCCTGGCGCTCAACGCGATGGTCGAGCAGGGCGAGGCCCAGGTCGCCGCCGCCGGGCACGAAGCCGCCGAGGCGCTTTCGTCGCGGCTCGACGAACTGGTGGCGCGCGTCGAAGGGATCGGCGCTGGCCTGCGCGGGCAGGAATTCGCCGCCCGCGGCTTGCTGACCCAGCTCGATACCGCAATCGCCGCGGTCGAGGCCAAGTTCGCCGACCTGGGCGACAAAGGGGCGGAGCATACCGCCGACCTCGCCGAGCATATCGTGGCGCTCTCCACGCACGCCGACGCGGTCGGCCGGACGCTGGGCACGAGCAGCCAGACCGCCGAGACCTTGCTCGGCCGGGTCGAGCAGTTGCGCGCGCAGGCGGACGCGAGCAATGCGACCATCTCCGACACGATCCCGGCCGCACTGGCGCGGATCCGTCTCCATGCCGAACAAAGCCTGCAGACGATCGCAACCGCGGGCGCGCGCACCGAAAGCCTGAGCGAGGCCGCCGCCACAGTGAACGAACGGCTGGCCGAGGCGGAAGCTTTGCTCGAGCGGCAGCGCGATGCGCTGGGCGAGGCGGGCGGGCTTGCCGACAGCCGCCTGACCGCGTTGATCGAACAGACCCGCACGCTGGAGGAACTGCTCGCCAAGGCGGATGCCGAGGTGCGCTCGCTGAGCGAAGGCGCGTCGGGCCATCTGGTCGAGGCGCTCAACCAGGTCCGCGATACTGCCGCGCACGCCGCCGAGCAGGCAACCGACGCGCTCACCGGCGCGATCCCGCGCGTGGCACAGCGGATGAGCGAGAGTGCGGCGCGCGCGATGAGCGCCGCGCTGGCCGATGTCGGCAAGGAAGAGATCGCGGCGATCGGCACCGCGTCCGAGCAGGCGATCCATGCTGCCCACCTCGCCGCCGAGCGGCTCACGCGCCAGATCGTGGCGATCGCCGAGACCGCGACCGCGATCGAGGCGCGAATCGAGGCCAACCGCGCCGATACCGAGGCGCATGACGATCAGAGCTTCGCGCGCACCGCGACCCTGTTGATCGAAGCGCTCAACTCGACCGCGATCGACGTCGCCAAGATCTTCTCGAACGAGGTCAGCGACGAGGAGTGGAAGGCCTATCTGCGTGGCGACCGCGGCATCTTCACGCGCCGCGCGGTCAAATTGCTCGACCGCGCCGACGCGCAGGCGATCACGCAGCGCTACAATGAGGATGGCGAGTTTCGCGAGCAGGTGCACCGCTACATCCACGATTTCGAATCGCTGCTGCGCCGCGTGATGGCAACGCGCGAGGGGACGCCGATCGCGACCACGATGCTGTCGTCGGATACGGGCAAGCTCTACGTGGCACTCGCCCAGGCGATCGAGCGGTTGCGGAAATAGTGACGCACCCGATCCTTCGGGTCATTTTCGCCGCATCCGTCCTGCTCGCGGGCAACACTGCATCCGCCGCACCGGGCCATATCGATCATATCCAGATCGGCACGAGCGACCTCGATCGCGGCGTCGCGGAACTGACGCGGCTGACGGGCGTGCGACCGAAATTCGGAGGGATGCATCCCGGCGCGGGCACGCGTAATGCGCTCATGTCGCTCGGCAACGGCACTTACCTCGAGCTATACGCGCCCAACCCGACCGAGCCGGTCAGATCGAAGAATGTCGCCCAGCTCCGGGCGCTCAAAAAGCTGACGCCAGTCGGCTTTGCGATCACGGTCACCGATGCTGGTGCTATCCGGTCCGCACTGAGGAAGACGGGCCTGACGCTGTCGCCACCGCAACCGGGTGCGCGCACGACGCCGGATGGTTCGACGCTGCATTGGCAAGCGTTCGAAATCGCGCATTTCGACGATCCGCTCGCACCCTTCTTCATTCGACGGGCAGACCCGGCCCTGCATCCTTCGAGGACATCGCCCAGCGGCTGCACCTTGCGCCGCCTGGTCCTCCAGGAGGCCCACCCCGCCCTGCTTCGCAAAGCGCTGCGCAAGCTGGCACTTCCCGTCACGGTGCGACGCGCCGCCACATCGGCGATCCGCGTGCGTCTCTCCTGCCCCGCAGGTGATGTGGTCCTGGGGTGAGGTTGCTCAGTCCGGGTGGTGGACGAAGTCGAACGTCTCCACCGGCACCCAATTATAGACGTAATTGGCGTAGTAGAGGCCGAAGATCACCACCGAGACGACGGTGGTCCATTTCGCGGTGCGCGCGAAGCTGAACAGGGGCGGTGCGCCGCGCGACTGGCCGGGTATCAATCGATCCTCGCCCTCGCGCTGGAGCCTGAAGGGCAGCACGAGGAAGAAACTGAAGGCCCAGAACAGGAAGTAGATGGCGGCGATCGAGGTCCAGCGCATGGGTCGCTCTTAGACGCGGATCACCGAAACTTCGACCACAGGTTTTTTACCCGTCCAGCTGGTCGCGGTGCGCCGGACCGCAAGCCGGATCGCCTCGCGCATCGCAGCCTCCTCCTTGCGCGTATCGACCGCCTGCGCGGCGGCCTCGCAAGCCTCCTCGATGAAGTCTTCCTTGTCTTCCTCGACCGGCACGCCCTGCAGTGCGATCGCGGGTTCGCCGCGCAGCTTGCCGCGCGCGTCGAGCGCGACCGTCACCGCGATCAGGCCATGGAGGGAGATCTTGCGGCGCTCGTTCATAGTCGAGCCGTCGGCCGGCAGAATCACGTCGCCATCGAGGATCAGCCGCCCGGCGCGCTCGTCGCCGATCTTGACCGGCCCCTTAGGCGCGAGGCGGATCAAATCGCCATTCCCCTGCACGATGCCCTTGGGAACGCCCTGCGACAACGCGAACCGCTCCTGCTCGGCCATATGCCGCATCTCGCCATGGACGGGCAGGATGATCTCCGGCCTGATCCATTTGTACATGAGCTCAAGCTCGGGCCGGCCGGGATGGCCCGAGACATGGACGTGCGCCTGACGATCGGTGATCATCACCACGCCTTTGGTGGCGAGCGCATTCTGGATGCGGCCGATCGCCATCTCGTTGCCCGGAATCTGCTTGGACGAGAAGACGACCGTGTCGCCTTCGCTGAGCTTGATCGGGTGGCTGTCGAACGCGATCCGCGACAAGGCGGCGCGCGGCTCGCCCTGGCCGCCGGTCGCGATGATCATCACGTCGCGCGGCGGCAGGCGCATCGCCTCGTCGAAGTCGATGACGGGCGGGAAATCCTCAAGATAGCCGACGCTCTTGGCGACGCGCACGATCCGATCGAGCGAGCGGCCCGCGACGCAGAGCTGGCGCCCGCAATCGCGCGCGACCTCGCCCAGGGTCTGCAGGCGCGCGGCGTTGGACGCGAAGGTCGTCACGACCACCCGGCCGGTGACCTCCTTGATCACGCCGTCGAGGCCTTCGCGCACCGCGGCTTCGGAGCCGGAGGCGCTGTCATTGAACACGTTGGTGGAATCGCACACGAGCGCGAGCACGCCCTTGTCGCCGATCTCGGTCAACTCGGCGGCGGTGGACGGCGTGCCGAGCAAGGGCTCTTCGTCGAGCTTCCAGTCGCCGGTGTGGAAGATGTTGCCGTAGGGCGTCTCGATCAGCAGCGCATTGCCCTCGGGGATCGAATGCGCCATCGGGACATAGGTGAAGCCGAACGGCCCGAGCGCGAAACTGCCTTCGCGCTCGATGATGTTGAGCTCGACCTGTTCGGTCAGCCCCTCTTCCTCCAGCTTGCCCTTGATCAGGCCTGCGGTGAACGGCGTCGCATAAAGCGGCACGCCGAGGTCGGCGGCAAGATAGGGGATCGCGCCTATATGATCCTCATGCCCATGCGTCAGCACGATACCGAGAAGATTGTCGCGCTGTTGCTCGATGAAATCGAGATCGGGCAGGATCAGGTCGATGCCGGGATAAGCGGGATCGGCGAAGGTCAGGCCGAGATCGACCATCACCCATTTTCCGTCGCAGCCGTAGAGATTCACGTTCATGCCGATCTCGCCCGAGCCCCCGAGCGCGAGGAACAGCAATTCTTTTCCTGGGGTCGTCACTCAAATTCCGATTGTTGGCGGGCCTGTCCGACCCGCAAGACGCGCCGCGCCGGCACAATATCCCTTCCGCATGTAGAGATTGTGCGGTGCACCGCAAGGTGAAGGGCGGGCTCAGGCGGCCTTAAGTTCGCGAATGAAGCGATCGGTTGCGGATGCCAATGCCTGCGCGGTGTGCGACAGGCTGGCCGCGGCGGCCGAAACCTCGCCCGAAAGCGCTTCGGTCTCGCCCACGGCCTGCCCCATCGCATGGACTTCGCGCGCCATTTCGATCGCGCCCGCAGCGGTCTCGCGCGCAGCCTGCTCGATCGCGGCCGCGGTCTGGCGCTGATGCTCGACCTGGCCGCGGATTGCCTGCGCGGCGGCGGCGAGATCCTTCACCATGGTCGAGATATGCGTCAGCGCGCCCTTGGCGCCATCCGCGTGCGACTGGGATTCGTCTGCGAGCGCGCGGATCTGGTCGGTCGCGCGCGTCGCCTGGCCGGCGAGCTGCTTCACCTCCTGCGCCACGACGGCGAAGCCACGCCCCGCCTCGCCCGCGCGCGCCGCCTCGATCGTGGCGTTGAGCGACAGCAGGTTGGTCTGGCCAGCAATGTCCTGGATCGAATCCGCGAAGCCGCCGATCGCGCCGGTATGGCCGGCAAGCGCGTCGACCGCGTCGCGGCACGAGGCCGACACGTCGCGCGCGGACCCGCTCAGCTGCGCCTGCTCGTCGACATTGGCGGCGATCGAGCCGATTGATCCGGTCAAGTCGCGCAGGCGATCGACCAGCAAGCTGGTATTTTCCGACGACGATGTCGCGCTCGCCGCGGTCGCGCTGGTTTTGCGATTGGCGCCGCGCACGATCGAATCGAGCAATTGCGCGGATTCGTCGAGCTGTGCCGAGGCCTTGCCGACCGCACCGACGATGTCGGCGATCGAGGTCTGGAAGCCGTCAGCCAGCGTGAACAGCTCGGCGCGGCGGCGTTCCGCCATCTCGCGTTCCAGTTTCTCGCGCCGTTCGCGTTCGTCGGATTCGCGCTCCCCTGCCACCTGGGCGGCGCTATGCGCGGCCTCGGCGCGGGCGCGGTCCTCTTCCGCCCGGTCCTTGGCGCGGTCGCTTTCGAGGCGCGCTTCGTGCTGGCGAAGCAGCAGCCGGCGCTGCGATTCGGCGAGATAGATCAGGATGGCCGCCTCGAGCACGACCGCCACCGCATGGACGAGAACGCGCCCGAGATCGCCCTCGCCCGAGAAGACCAATCGGGGCGTCACCAAGTCCAGCACCAGATGGTGCGCGGCGATCAGCGCGGAGGCGAGCAGGATCGGCCGCCAGTCACACAGCACGGTGAGCGCACCCAGCCCGACGAAGAAGAACATGTGCGCATCCATCTGCCAGGGATGATTCTGCAGCAGGAAGACGCCGAGTGCGGGATGGATCGCCGCGAGCGTGCCGACGCACAACCGCGCCTGCTCGTCCGCGCGGCCCTTGATCGCCATGAAGGTCGGCAGCGCGTTGACCATCGCCGCCAGCAGGAAGGCGAGCTCGGTGGTGGGCGCGCCGACGGTCTTGCCCACCGCCAGCAGCGCGAGCGCGCTTGCCCATCCGCCCGCGACGAGGATGCGCACGCCCCGCTGGCGCAATGTATCGAGTTCGCCGACGCTCATGCCGCTTGCTTGCCCGCGCGGCAGCCGACCGCGCCGCCCGCCACCATCAGCACGCCCGCGCGCGCCAGCGGCGCGAACAGGCTGTCGCGTTTCCCGTAGACGATCACAGAGGACGGCATCGGCCCGCGCTGGACCAACGAAGCGCCTTGCTCGAGCGCCAGCGCGACGATCTGCGCCTCCGACTGGCGCGCGACGGGGATCAGCAGGATGTTCCCTTCGGCCGGCGGCGCCAGCGCGATCCACAGGAAGATCAGCAGCGCCCCGGCAATCTGGGCGCTGATCAGGCTTCGGCTGGGTTTCGTGCGACGGGCGGCCATGCTCCGGAATTACTCCGATTTGGTTACATCCACGTAAACCCACCTGACCGTTGGATAGGAATGCCCTGACCGAAGGGTGAATGTTCCGGCCGGGTAGCTTCTGTTAAATAATCGGCAAGAACATGGGTCGTTCTTTCTTAGTAACTTTTACACGATGTGCCGGAATAGCTTGGCTTTGATGATTCGAGGGGGCGGGTTGTGAAGCGTTTTGATCTTGCGTTGGCCGCGATGGCCATGGTCGCTCTGCCGGGCTCGGCCCAGGCGGCAAATTTCATGCTCCATTATGTCAGCAACGGTGCGGCTCCGCTCGCCGCCAATCTGACCGTCACCACCAGCGACGTGCTCAACAGCGTTGGCGGCTATGACGTGACCGGCATTTCGGGCGATGTTTCGGGCGACGTCGTCACCGGCCTCACCGCCAATCCCGATCAACCCAATCCGCATTACAGCGCAGACGGCTGGTTCATTTACGACAATGTCTATTATCCGGGCGCACGGTCGGTGAGCTATTGGGGGCTGCTCTTCACCAGCGCCGCGCACGAATATAACCTCTTCTCCGACAGCGCGACGCAATTCGAATTGTATCAGGCGACGCCAGGGGTCGGCTTCACGCAGAATTCGGTCGGCACCTTGTTCGCCGCGCCGGTCCATCTCGGCAATCCGAACGATGCGCGGGTCGATGCGGTCCCCGAGCCGGCGAGCTGGCTGACGATGGTCGCGGGTTTCGGCCTGCTTGGCGGGTTCCTGCGTAGCAGCCGCAAGGCCGCCGCGAAAGCACGCGCCTAAATCCGCTCAATTGTCGGCGTCGTCGCCCTTCTGCTTCTGACAAGAGCAGCCGGGCTTCGCCTTGCGTTCGACCTTGGTGGTCGCGAATTCGGTGGGATTGAGGCCGCCCGAATGATCCGCGTCCGCCTTGGCGAATTTATCCTCGGCCTTGGCGGCATATTCGTCGAAGCTGAGCACGCCGTCATTGTTGACGTCGAGCTTGGCGAAGTTGCGGCGGCGCGCGGCGAGAAATTCGTCGCGGCTGATGATGCCGTTCTTGTCGTGGTCGGCGCGCGAGAAGCGTTTCTCCTCCCGCGTCTTGTCGTCGGCCGCAGGCGGCTGAGGCGGCGTATCGATATCGGTGGCTTCGTCGGACGTGGCGGCGGCGTGGGGCGCGGCGGGCAGCTGGTGCTTCGCCGCCGCCGTGCTGCGCCAATAGGAAATGCCGCCCACCGCCAGCACCAAAGCCGCCAGCGCACCCACCCAATATCGCCACATCGCCCCGTCTCCGCCCCTGTTCGGGTGTAGGCTAACGTCCCGTCAGGCGAAGCGCCAGCATCCGTAGCAACCGATCCGGACGCGCCTGCGTGCGGCGGCGCGCCCGGGCGTCCTTGCGGGCGAGCACGAACAAGGCGGCGAGCGGGCGGGCTGCGGATGCCCAGCGTCCCGGCGGAAGGCCGGCGGCGAGCGCGTTCGCCCGTGCCAGCGCGGTTTCGCGGACCTGCGCGCTGGAATGACGGAAGCCCAGATCGGTCAGCGCCCAAACCTCACCGGCAATCGACAGCCGAGGATCGTCGGCACCGAGCAGCGCGGCCGCCGCCGAGAAGAGATTGCCGCCTCTCTCACGGCCATGACGCGCGATCGCATCCGCATCGGGTTCACCGTCGAGCAAGGCCGTCCAGCCATCCTCGATCGCGGCCAAGGCGCTACCGGTGACGCCGCGTGGAAGTAGGGTCGTCGCGATCAGCCCCAATAAGGGTTCGGCCGGTGCCGGATCGCGGTCGAGTTTTTCCAGCGCCTCGCGCCACCAGGCGAGGCGCATGAGCCCGATCATCGTCTCGCTGGTCGAGGAAACGATGCCGCCGAAGCGTTCGTCGAGCGCGAAGATGGCGGTGAGCGCCGCGCGTGTAGCGGCCGGCGCATAGGCGACCGCCAGCGCGCGTTCGGGATCGGCGAGTTCTGCGATAGGCTGATCAGCCAAACAATCCTCCCCTGGAAGGGGAGGTGGCACGCGCAGCGTGACGGAGGGGTATCACCCCGCGAAGAGCGAAATACCCCTCCACCACCGCCTTCAGCGGCGGTCCCCCTCCCCCTTCGGGGGAGGATTTGGTCAGCGGTAGCAGACCTTCTTAGCTGCGGCGACGACCTGGTCGGCGGTGATCAAGGCCATCTTTTCGAGGTTGGCGGCATAAGGCAGCGGCACGTCGACGTTGGTGACGCGCAGGACCGGCGCGTCGAGGTCGTCGAAGCCCTGCTCCATCGCCACCGCCGCGATTTCCGACGCGATCGAACAGGTCGGCCAGCCTTCCTCGACCACCACCATGCGGTTGGTCTTCTTGAGGCTGGCGAGCACGGTGCCGGTATCGAGCGGGCGCAAGGTGCGCAGGTCGATCACCTCGGCATCGATGCCCTCTTCCGCCAGCAGCTTGGCGGCTTCGAGCGCGACGCCGACGCCGATCGTGTAGCTGACGAGCGTCACGTCCTTGCCCGGCTTGGCGACGCGCGCCTTGCCGATCGGCAGGACATAATCGTCGAGCTTGGGCACGTCGAACGACTGGCCGTAGAGCAATTCATTCTCGAGGAAGACGACCGGGTCGTTCGAGCGGATCGCCGCCTTCAAGAGGCCTTTCGCATCCGCCGCCGAATAAGGCGCGATCACGATCAGGCCGGGGACGGCGGCATACCAGGGGCCGTAATTCTGGCTGTGCTGCGCGCCGACGCGGGCGGCCGCGCCGTTGGGACCGCGGAACACGATCGGACAGCGCATCTGGCCGCCCGACATATAATTGGTCTTGGCGGCCGAGTTGATGATGTGGTCGATCGCCTGCATCGCGAAGTTGAAGGTCATGAATTCGACCACCGGGCGCAGGCCCGCCATCGCCGCGCCCGCGCCGATGCCGGCAAAGCCATATTCGGTGATCGGCGTGTCGATCACGCGCTTGTCGCCGAATTCCTCCAGCAGGCCCTGGGTGACCTTATAGGCACCCTGATATTCGGCGACTTCCTCGCCCATCACGAAGACGCGGTCGTCCTTGCGCATCTCTTCCGCCATCGCGTCGCGCAACGCGTCACGGACGGTGGTGCGGACCAATTCGGTGCCGGCGGGCACTTCGGGATCCTCGTGCGTGTCGGCGACGTCAGCGACCAAGGCACGCGCGGCGGTCTGCATCTGATGCGGCGTCTCGCCACCCTCGGGCGCCTCGACCTTGGTCTCGGCCTTGGGGGCTTCGGCCTTGGCAGCAGGCGCGGCCGATGCTGCGGCGGAGGCGTCTTCATCCTCGCCCGCGATCAGGGCGATGACCTCGCCCACCTTCACGCCATCGGTGCCTTCCGCGACCATGATCTTGGCGATGGTTCCTTCGTCGACGGCTTCGAATTCCATCGTCGCCTTGTCGGTCTCGATCTCGGCGAGGACGTCGCCGGACTTCACCGCGTCGCCTTCCTTGACCAGCCACTTGGCGAGCGTGCCCTCCTCCATCGTCGGGGAGAGCGCGGGCATCTTGAGTTCAATCGGCATCTTGGTCGCGCTCGCTCAGTAGGTGTCGACGAGGACGTCGGTATAGAGTTCGGAAGCCTCAGGCTCGGGGCTTTCCTCGGCGAAGGCGGCGCTGTCGGCCACGATCTTGCGGATATCCTTGTCGAGCGCCTTGAGCTGGTCTTCGCCGATACCCTTCTCCGCCAGGATCTTGGCGAGATGATCGATCGGGTCGGACTTGTCGCGCACCGACTGGACTTCCTCGCGCGAGCGGTACTTGGCCGGATCGGACATGGAGTGGCCGCGATAGCGATAGGTCTTCAATTCGAGCAGGACCGGGCCCTTGCCGGCCTGGACCCATTCGAGTGCGGTCTCGGCGGCACCACGCACCGCGAGCACGTCCATGCCGTCGACCTGGATGCCGGGGATACGGAAGCTTTCGCCGCGCTTGTAGAGCTGGTCTTCGGCCGAGGCGCGATTGACGCTGGTGCCCATCGCGTATTGGTTGTTCTCGATCACGAAGATGACGGGCAGCTTCCACAGCTCCGCCATGTTGAAGCTTTCGTAGACCTGGCCCTGGTTGGCCGCGCCGTCGCCGAAGTAAACCAGCGCGACGCCGCCGTCGTTGCTGTACTTGTGCTTAAAGGCGAGGCCCGCACCGAGCGAGACCTGCGCGCCGACGATGCCGTGGCCGCCGTAAAAGCCATGTTCGACCGAGAACATGTGCATCGAGCCGCCCTTGCCCTTGGAGATGCCGGCGGCGCGGCCGGTCAATTCGGCCATGATCACGTTGGGATCGATGCCGTAGGCGAGCATATGGCCATGGTCGCGATAGCCGGTGACGACCGAATCCCGCCCGACCTTGAGCGCGGACTGGAGGCCGACCGCGACCGCTTCCTGGCCGATATAGAGATGGCAGAAGCCGCCGATCAGGCCGAGGCCGTAAAGCTGGCCGGCCTTCTCCTCGAAGCGGCGGATAAGCAGCATCTGCCGGTAGAATTCGAGCAATTCCTCCTTGGAGGCGTCATAGGGCTTGGGCTCGGGCGGCCGCTCGCGGTTGACGGTTGCGGGCGGCGTGGCTGCCGGCGCATTGGGCGCGGCGGATTTTGCTGCTCGAGCCAAGACGGAATCTCTCCTGAGGGCACTTCTTGAAAACGCGCCCCTATAGGCGGGACAAACCCGCTCCCGCAACGGTGTGTTCCGCGATTCAAAGTGCAAGAAACGCAATCGCGCAGCCGCGTTCCTGACTCGGCGCGCAATCGCTTATTTTCGTGCGCTTCGGCCTCCGCCGAAGCTTGGCTATCCGCGTGAGCGGATCGAACTCAGTTTACGGGGACGATCACTTCGTCGGGGCGAATCTGGCCGGTCTGCTTACGCACCATTTCCTCGGCATAATCGGGATCGACATGGCGCGGATCGAGCAGGTCGGCATGATGGGCCAACCGGTCGCGCTCAGCCTGGAGTTCCTTGAGCTGCGCGAGATGCTCGGCGCGCTGGTGACGATAACCCGCGAGCGAGAACAAGCCGTTCTGCCCGACAATCGCCGCGCCCGCGAAATAGACGATCACCGCCACGGCCACGGTCGGCCAGAAAGCGGTTCGGATCATGGACAAGGCGGGACGACGCGTCACGCCTTCCAAAGAATCATGATCCCTCAAAGGCTTCAAGCGGAAACCCGGGAGGAACGATGAAACGTGCAAAAGCTGAGTCAGACGGAGTCGGCGTGGTTTGTTGGATTCAGCCATGCTGAATCCGATGCGGCACCGGCCCGCTCCCCCACCCGGCCTCCCAAACAGCGTATCCTATGGGAGGCCGGGTGGGGGAGCGGGCCGGTGCCGCTGTCAGCGGAGCTGAAGCCATTAAAAGAATCTCGGAATCGGCCTGGGGTGCGGCGTCATCCGGTCTGAAAGGTCGAAATCGACCTGGTCGACATAGCACCAGCCCCAACCCTCGGGCGGGTCATAGCCCTCGATGATCGGATGAGATGTTTCGTGGAAGTGCTTGGTAGCATGGCGATTTGGGGAATCGTCACAGCAGCCGACATGGCCGCAGGTGCGGCAGATGCGGAGGTGAACCCACCAGCTTCCGGTCTTCAGGCATTCCTCGCAGCCGTCGGCGCTGGGCGTCACATCGGCGATGGCATGGTAATGGGGGCAAGGGTCGGCCATCGATGCAGCCTAGGCTTCTCCCCTGCGCCGTCAACGCGTTGCGGCGGTTTGATGCGATGAAATTTGCGGATGCTGGCGGCTGGCTTTGGGGCAGTGGTCCGACGTCTTGGGCTCCATTGCGCCTACATCGGCATCCACTGGGAGGGCGAAGCCAAGCCGCTCGATGGATCCCGGATCAAGTCCGGGATGACGGTGTAGGGATGTGAGGGGGTGGACCACCCCATCAGGTCGTCATCGCGAGGACCCCGGCGAAAGCCGGGGGACGTGGCGATC
>Ga0157370_10000097_pt1 | contig 99144 bp, 94 predicted proteins | sample C35metaG_FD_113463 | JGI IMG/M metagenome (GOLD analysis project Ga0157370, IMG submission 113463) | Corn rhizosphere microbial communities from Kellogg Biological Station, Michigan, USA - C3-5 metaG | ecosystem: Host-associated > Plants > Roots > Rhizosphere > Soil | place: USA: Michigan...
GCCTCGATCAGTAAAATCTTCGTTTAACAAATTCATTAAAAAAAGGTTTATACTTTTCAGCATAAACCTTCTAAATATTGTAGAAACAATTTCTTAATTCGTTCCAGCAGCAACTTTATCCACCAAAAACAATAACTCACCAGAAACTGGTTTAATCAATTGCATTGGATATAAAGTCGGATTGTATTCTCCAGTTGTAACTTCTTTCAAAGCATTGATTTTCTTCTCTCCAAAAGCCACTACAACAATTTTTTCTGCTTTGTTGATTAACGGAGCAGTAAGCGTAATACGGTGCATTTTTTGAGGCGCTAAATAATAAGCATCAACCCATTTAGTTTGTTCTTCTAAAACTGCTTCACCTGGGAAAAGAGAGGCAGTATGTCCGTCATCTCCCATACCTAATAGAATAAGGTCAAATTTTCCTTCTTCGCCTAAAACCTTTCTAATAGTCTGTTCGTATGTTGCGGCATACTCTTCTGGCGTAACGCCGTCTTTGTACATTTCAAAGATATTTTCCTGCGGAATAGGGACGTGGCTTAATAAAGTGTTGTAAGACATTTTAGCATTGCTAAGATCATCGTTTAAAGGCACCCAGCGTTCGTCGCCCCAAAAAATATAAACTTTACTCCAGTCTATTTTGTTTTTGTACGTATCAGAAGCTAATAATTTATAGATTCCTGCAGGAGAAGAACCTCCCGTAAGAACGGCTGTAAATTTACCTTTTGCAGCAATTGCTTTTTGTGCCGATTCTACAAAAAGGTCAGTCGCTGCAATATTAATTTCTTCTGTATTATTAAATATCTGTATCATTTAAAACTTCTTCTTCTTTTTTAACGTTTTGTGTGTTCGGAATCCATTTGTGTCCTTGACGTGCCAGTAGTTCGTCTGCTTCCTCTGGTCCCCAGCTTCCTGCTTTGTAATTTGGGAAATTGGTTGGCGCAGTTGTTTTCCATACTTGCTGGATTGTATCAATAGCATCCCAAGCTTCTTCTACCTGATCCCAACGCATAAATAGGGTAGGATCTCCTGCTAAAGCATCTGCTAGCAACGTTTCATAAGCTTCTGGTGACATTGTAGAGCAGGCGAAATAATCAAAAACCATTTCGGCAGGTCTTAAAGCCAGAGATAAACCTGGTTTTTTGGTCATAAACTGCAATTTAATATCCATTGCAGGCTGAATATTGATAATCAGTCGGTTTGGTGTCATGCCTTCTTTTCCATAAGAAAATGCAGAATGTGGCACTGGTTTAAACTGGATAATAATAGAGGATTGTTTTTCTTCCATTCTTTTTCCAGAACGTAAGTAAAAAGGAATTCCCTGCCATCTCCAGTTGTCTAGATAAATTTTCATTGCCACGTAAGTTTCGGTATTAGAATCTGGTGCAATCCCTTTATCCTGACGATATCCCGGAACTGGTTTTCCGTTGATAGTTCCAGCATCGTACTGACCTCTAACAATATAATGGTCAACTTCTTCTGGTTTAATACGACGAATCGATTTTAAAACATCTGCTTTACGATTACGAATATCATCTGCTGCTAATGATGCAGGCGCTTCCATTGCAGTCATACATAAAATTTGAAGCAAATGGTTCTGAATCATATCTTTTAAGGCGCCAACTCCTTCGTAAAATCCGCCGCGTTCTTCAACACCGACTTCTTCTGCTACGGTAATCTGAACAAAATCGATAAAATTACGACTCCATAAAGGTTCGAACATTGAATTTCCAAAACGGAAAGCCAAGATATTCTGCACGGTTTCTTTCCCTAAATAATGGTCGATTCTATAAATCTGTTCTTCTTTGAAAGTCTGCGAAAGCATTTCATTCAATTCGATTGCAGAAGCTTTATCATAACCAAAAGGTTTTTCTATAATAATACGATCCTGCTTTGAATTTGCTGCAAGGCCTATTTTCTTAATATTACTAGAAATGGTAGAGATAAAAGAAGGAGTAATCGACAAATAAAACAAACGATTGGCACGTTCACCAAAAGCAAGGTCAAAATTGTTGATTTTCTCGTTCAATCCGATATACGATTCTTCTTTGTCAATATCAAGACTGTGGTAAGTGATATGAGAAAGAAATTTTTCAGTTTCTGGATCAGAAATTCCTTTTTTTCTTGAAAAAGCATTTAGGTTTTCTAAGACATAACTGCGAAAATCTTCATTGGATTTTTCTGCTCTTCCAAGGGCAATAATCTGAAACTTCTCAGACAAACGTCCGTCAAGGTACAGATTTTGAAAAGCAGGGAAGAGCTTTCTCTTTGCCAAGTCTCCGGTTCCTCCAAAAATAACAATGATTGTTGGATTTTTTAGTTTATTTTTAGTCATTGTGTGTAGTTGTGTTGCTTTAATTTCTTATTCAGACCATTGTGTGTGGAATACACCTTCTTTGTCAATACGTTCGTACGTATGAGCTCCGAAATAATCACGCTGTGCCTGAATCAGGTTTGTTGGAAGATTTGCAGATCTGTAAGCATCAAAATAAGCTAACGAATTCATAAGTCCTGCCACAGGCAATCCTTTTTGAACAGCAAACTGAATAACAGTTCTCATTCCGGCTTGGTTATCATTTAATTTAGAAGCAATTCCTGAATCTAAAAGTAAGTTTGGTAAATCTGCTTTTGTGACATACGCTTTTCTAAAATCTTCCAAGATATTAGCACGAATGATACAGCCGCCACGCCATATTTTGGCAACAGTTTCTAAATTTAATCCGTAGTTATATTCTTTAGAAGCTGTATAAAGCTGCGCTAATCCCTGTGCATAAGTTACAACAATAGAAAGGTATAAAGCCGATTTTAAAGCTTCGATTGCTTCGTTTGTGTTTACTTCAGATGCTTCGCCGTTCCAAACTAGTTTTTTAGAAGCTTCAATTCTTTCTGGTTTTGTTTTAGACATATCGCGCATAACAACTGCAGCATCGATAGTTGGAACTGGAACTTGTAAATCCATTGCGTTTTGCGAAGTCCATTTTCCTGTTCCTTTCGATTTAGCCCAATCTGAAATTTTATTAATCAAAAGACTTCCATCCTCATCTTTTTCTTTTAAGATGCTTGCTGTAATTTCAATCAAATATGATTTAAGATCATGAGTCTGGTTCCATTCTTCAAAAGTTTTCTGGATAGTGGTATCATCTAGATTATAACCTCTTTTCATCAGGTCATAAATCTCAGAGATCAATTGCATGATTCCGTACTCAATTCCGTTGTGAACCATTTTTACGTAGTTTCCAGCAGAACCATTTCCAAGATATTCTACGCAAGGTTCTCCATCCACTTTTGCAGCAATTGCTTCAAAAATAGGGCGAAGTCTTTCGTAAGCTTTTTGATCTCCTCCAGGCATCATAGCAGGACCGAATCTCGCGCCTTTTTCTCCGCCTGAAATTCCCATTCCGAAGAAGTGAATACCTTTTTCAGATAATTCTAAAAATCTTCTGTCTGTATCAGTAAAATATGTGTTTCCACCATCAATTATAATATCTCCTTTATCTAAGTGAGGCAATAAGCTCGCAATAGCGCTGTCTACTGGTTTTCCAGCTGGAACCAACAGCATAATCGCTCTAGGCTGCTGAATAAGTCCTACAAAATGTTTAACATCTGTTGTAGCTTCAATAGTATGGTCGGCATCGGCTTCTTGTTGAAGAGAATTGACTTTCTCGGTGTCTAAGTCTAAACCTGCAGCCGCAAAGTTGTGGCTTGCGATATTTAAAAGTAGGTTACGACCCATTACGCCAAGTCCTACAATTCCAAAATCAAATTTGTTCATAGTTTTCAATTAACTAAATTATTAGAAGGATGTTTTTACAGCAAAAAGTAAGAGAAAGTATGGTAATTCTTTTTCATTCAATGCTTTGCAGAAAAACAAGTTTGTTTTAATCTTACATTTCAAAATGTAGAGCGCTAAGTTAGAGAAAAATGCTGAAAAGTAAGGAGTAAAATAGTTCACTTTTAGTCTTTATTGTGATACTTTTTATGTGTGAAAATTACGCTTATTTTGATTTTGAAAAAGTATTTAAAGTTTATTTTTATGTTTCAACGTGTTTAAGCATTTAAGGATAAATCATAAGAAACATAAACGCAAATAGATTAACTAAAAGTACAACTCCATAAACAATGTTGGATTTTCCTTTGCTTAAAGACAGCATTACGGTGAAAACCGATAGAGCCAAAAGTACAATAGATTTAATATCAAGTCCTAAAACAATCGGCATATTCATGGCTATACAAACCGCCGCAACACTTGGAATCGTTAATCCGATACTTGCTAGGGCAGAACCTAAAGCCAGATTTAAACTCGTTTGAAGTCTATTTTTTCTCGCTGCAATTATGGCTGCGATTGCTTCGGGTAACAAAATAATTATCGCAATGATTACCCCAACTAAAGATTTGGGAAGATTATAACCGATAATAATAGTTTCGATAGTTGGCGATAGGGTTTTGGCTAGTAATACTACGATTCCTAAGCTAACCAAAAGAAAAATCATGCTCGTGTAAAATGTTTTATTATTGATTTCAATTGGGTGCGTTTTAGCTTCATCGTCACCTCCGTTCGTTAGAAAATACTGTCGGTAGCCTTTGGTTTGTGCGAACAAAAAAGAACCGTAAATAACCAGACATGCAATCGACGCAAAGATAAGCTGCGGTTTTGAGTAATAAGAACCGTGAACGCTTTCTGTAAAAGTGGGAAATACTAACGTAAATACGATTATAGAAATCAGCGAAACTAAACCAATAGTTACAGAAGAGGTTGAGAAATTCTGTTCGTAATGTTTGATGCTTCCAATAAGAAGGCACAATCCTATAATACCGTTTAAAATAAGCATTGTTGCGGCATAAACCGTATCTCTGGCTAAAGACGCAGCTTCTGATCCTTCTGAAATCATTAATGACACGATAATTGAAACTTCAATAACAGTTATTGATATTGCCAAAATAATCGTTCCGTAAGGTTCTCCAACGCGTTCTGCTATGATCTCAGAATGATGAACGGCAGACATAACGCTAAGAATAAGTAAAATGCTGGCAATAATTTGAAAGATACTGCTGTTGTCTACAAGTCCGCTAAAAAAAAGAACCCACGATAAAATTGGAATAATGATGGTCCATTGTAATAATTGTTTCATTTTGTGTTTTTTAAAATTATAGCAATAAGCGCCGATAGGGCCAACAGAATCGGCTTTTTATTTATGTAATATAGGGCTTTTATAGCTGTAATTCATTAAAAAACTACATTTTTAAGTACTTTTTAAGTTCATTTGGATGTTTTTTGATTCAAAAAGGTCAATTTACGATAAAGGACTAAAGGTATTTTTAGGATTTTCTAATGATTTCTTCTCGATGCGATTTTCCCCATTTTATCATTTCTTCGATAACAGGACCAAATGATTTACAATAGGGTGTTGATTCGTATTTAACCTGAATTTCGGCATCGCGGTCTTCGGTTCTTTTAATCAGCATGTTGAGTTCCATTTCTTTGAGTTCTCTCGAAAGCATGCGTGTAGTAATTCCCGGAATACTGCGTTCGATTTCTCTAAAACGATGATTTCCGTTACAGATTGAATTGATAATTGGCAGCCGCCATTTACCGCCCAAAACGTGCAATGTATCTTGAAGTGCTTGTACTTCTTCCTTCTGATTTCTTTCCATACTAAGTTCCATTAAATTAGGAAAAATAATTGGTTACAAAGTTATACCATTTTACGGTTTAAATTTGTTCTCTAATCCTAAAATAATGGAAAAGAAAAGCTTTCTCCAGGATAAAAAATGAAATTAAGCTTCAATAATACTTAAAATAGTTTTTGGGATTTCCGCGAAAGCTTCAAAAGAATACGGCTTAATAAGATAGGCTTTTACGCCCAGATCATCGCATTTTTCCTTGTATGAAGGATTTATACTTGTCGAATAAACGAAACACGGAATGTTTTTCAATTCATTGGTATTCAGAATTTCCTGTAAAGCTTCAATTCCGTCAATAATAGGCATATTGATATCGGTAAGAATAACGTCCGGACTTTCGTTTGAAGTATTTTTTAAGTAATTCAGCAGTTCTTCGCCATTAGCCACAAGGCTTACTTTGCTGAAATGTGGATTTTTTGTAAAAGTTTCTGTGATAACATCAGCATCATCAATGTCATCTTCGGCGATTATGATATGTAAATTATTTTTTTCTGGCATTTTATAAGATTGGGAAGTAAAGATTAAATGTTGTGCCTTCGTTCAATTTACTTTCTACGGTAATATTTCCAGAGTGGTTTTCCATAATCTTTTTACAGATGGCAAGACCGATACCGTTTCCTGAATATTCATTTCGGGCATGCAGACGCTGAAAAATGATAAAAATTTTCAGCAAATGACTTTTTTCCATTCCAATGCCGTTATCTTTTACCTGAACTTTTACAAATTTACTATTTTGATTTGGTATTTCAGAATTTAAATTTTCTTCCTGAAAAATTTCTATTACTGGTGGAGTGTTGGCTTTGCCGTACTTAATGGCGTTTGAGATAAGATTAGAAAAAAGCTGTCTCATTTGAACTCTGGAAGCTTTAATGATTGGTAATTTTCCAATTTTAATTTTCGCATTTTTATCAGAAATTATAATTTCAAAATCTTCAATTACTTCAGAAATTACAGATTTCAGGTTTATTTCTGTGCGTTCTTCCTGCGCGGTATGTGAGGAATACGAAACTAAATCGTCCACCAGCGAATTCAATCGAAGGGCAGATAATTTCATAACATTTATCGCTTTCGTGTCTGCTTCTTTAAAATAACTTCCGTCGATTCTGCCGGTATTCATCACAATTTTTCGAAGCGGTTCCTTAAGGTCATGTGAGATTACGTGAATAAATTCCTCCAGATTACGGTTTGTTTTATTCAATTCGTGTATTTTTTCTTCTAATTCCTTCTGATGCCGAATTAAAGCTTCTTCGTGTTTCTTCTTCTCGGTTAAATCGGTAATCACGATTCCAATAGCTTCCACAGCAGGCTCAAGATCTGTTAAAGCGATATATGCAGGGAAAGTCTTCTCAACATTATCTGATTTTAAAAGAATCTCATGCGTGGTAATGCCATAACGAAGCGCTTCAATTAACTGAGTAAACTGTTCTTGATTAGCAAAATATTCATTAAGATAATTTCCAATTATTTTTTCAGACGGTATTCCGACCAATTTAGAAAAATACTCATTGCAGTAGAGTATAAGTCCGTTTCTTGAAATACTCAGCGCGCCCTGTCCAAATTTTTCAATAAGAAGACGATAGGTATAATCTGCAGTTTCGAGAGAGTAAAGTTCAGGAACTCCATTGCTGCTTACTACCAGCGCATCGACATCTCCCTGCTTTATAGCATTAATGATGCTGGTTGACTCATAAAGTTCTTCCTTTAGCGACTCAATTTCTGCTAATAATGCGTTTATATTTTTTTTGTTGTCTTCCAAATTATTCGCTTATATTAAGTATGTACAATACTTTTTCTTTATCTGATAAATCCCCTAAAATAATCCTTTTAGGTTCTGGATGCGTTTTTATCAATGTAGGAATAGCTACAATTTGATGAATCACGGCTTGCTCTTTATCACGGCTGATATCTATTATTTCTAATTCATAATTATCTGTGAGGTATGTATCGCAGATTTTGCGCAAATTTTCGATTGCATGTCCTGATTTAACAGACATACCTGAAACAAAAAGTATGAATTTATGTTTGGTTGTACTAGTGCCATCAGATGAATCTTCCATAATTTAAGCAGTTATAGGTTTGATATTAAGTCCTACAAGCACTCTTTCTTCATTAGAAAGATCTCCAATAATTTTACGTATTGGTTCAGGAAACTTTCTCACCAAAGTAGGTACGGCCAAAATTTGATCGCCTTCTGCCAATTGCGGATTCTTCAGCAAATCGATAATTTCGATGCTGTACTTTCCTTTAAGATGTTCTTCGGCATACTTTTTTATATTTTCAAGTGCTTTGATCGATTTTGGCGTTTGCCCTGCTATGTAAAGCAATAATTGCCATTCGGCTACTTCTTTTTTCATCTTATTTGTTTTTGTTAGAAGATAATTTAGCCTGTAATTCTTCTGTTGCTTTCAGGATGCTTAATTCTTCTTCTGCCGATTCAAATTCGTTTCTTAAAGCTTCAATATTAGCTTCAAGGACTTTGCGTTTACGTTCAATTTCCCTGTCTTTTCGGCTAATTTCGTTTTGAAGTTTAATATCAGAAATAGTTTTCTTGAATTGATGTGATTTTCTCGCAGCACCAGTCAGGATTCCCTGTGGTCCTAATTCTACATCCAATAATTCTATTCCGTTGCCGGTTATAACAAATTCTCTAACCTGATTAGAATGCCCCATTCCTCTGGCCTTAATAATAAAGATACCGCGGTTTCTTTCGCCTACACCTTCCATATCACGAACTGTGATCCAAGTATCTACCAATGACGAAACAGATTCTTCTGCCAGATCAGGTCTAAAATTATCCGTCTGTTTGTTCAAAGATGTAAACAATGCCGTAATATTATTTGCTTTAAGCATATCAATAAGTCTTACGAGCATAGATCTCACTTCTTGTTCACTTCCGACCGTAATTAAATTACTAATTGGATCAATAATAATAGTTGTTGGCTGAAAATCTTTGATCAATTTTCGCAGCGTAAGCAAATGCAGTTCAAGACCATTTAATGATGGACGTGACGAATGAATTTGCAAAATGCCTTTCTTGATATGTTTGTCCAGATCAATCCCAATTGACTTCATGTTGCGAACCAATTGCTGGGGCGATTCTTCGAACGCAAAGTAAATGGTTTTTTCGTTCTTTTGGCACTGTTCATTGGCAAAATAACAAGCCACTGTAGTTTTTGCCGTTCCAGCCGTTCCAGAAACTAATATGTTGCTGCCACGGTAGAATCCGCCGCCATTAAACATTTCGTTCAATCCAGGAACGCCCGTCGGAATTACATCTGATGAAACTTCGTTGTCCAATTTTAATGATGTAATAGGAAGAACCGAAATTCCATCCTCATCAATTAAAAACGGATATTCGTTTGTTCCATGCGTTGAACCTCTATATTTTACAATTCGAAGTCTTCTGGTCGAAACCTGCTCAATTACACGATGATCGAGAACAATTACACAGTCCGAAACATATTCTTCCAAACCTTGGCGGGTTAATGTTGCTTCACCGCGTTCTCCTGTAATAACTGCTGTTACACCTTTCGTTTTGAGCCAATGGAATAATCTTCGCAATTCGGCCCTAAGAATCGCCTGATTGTCAAGACCTGCAAATAGAGATTCGATCGTATCCAAAACAACACGGGTTGCTTTTATAGAATCGATGGCATGACCTAATCGAATAAAAAGGCCATCGAGATCGTATTCACCTGCTTCTTCAATCTCCGATCTTTCGACACGAACATGATCTACTACAAGTTTCTTATCTTTTTTAAGCTGCTCTAAATCAAAGCCAAGCGATTTAACGTTTAAAGTAAGGTCATCCGAAGGTTCTTCAAAAGACATGAAAACTCCAGGTTCATTGTAATCTGTAATTCCTTTAATAAGAAATTGCATAGACAACAATGTTTTTCCGCATCCGGCACCACCGCAAATTAAAGTTGGACGTCCTTTAGGAAAGCCGCCACCTGTAATCTCGTCTAGTCCGTCGACTCCAGTTGGAGTTTTTGGAAATATAAAACTATGTGATTTTGTTTTTTCTTGCACGATAATATAATTCTGTGTTATCTCAAATATACGTTTTCTTCGAAGATTTTCAATTAATTCTTGTTAACTTTTAACAGCTGTTTAATGAAGTTTTAGAAATAAATTAAGATAAATGAATGAAATATCTAAATAAATCGGATTTTTTTAACCTAAAAACGGCATTATAGTTAGTAGATATTTAACACTAAATTCTCCGTTTTGAATAAAATTGATTTTTTGCTGCTGTTTTACTGTTAAAATCCATATCTGGTATACTCTATGATACTGGTTACAAAGTTATACCAATTTGAATTTATCTTTGCTTTATTAATTTTAAAGGACATACAAATGAACAATTTAGAGAATAAAATTGTAGTAATAACGGGCGGAAACAGCGGAATAGGTTATGCTACAGCCAAACAATTAAAAGAGCACGGTGCACAGGTTATTATTACAGGAAGAAGAAAGGAAGCGATAGAAAAAGCAGCTTCAGAATTAAATGTTACTGCCATTACAGCAGATCAATCAAATATTTCGGATATCGAAAACCTGGCCGCTCAGGTAAAAGCTAATTTTGGTTTGGTAGATATTTTATTTATCAATGCTGGAATTGCAGGTTTAGGAACAATCGAACAAACTACAGAAGAACTATTTGACAATATTATGAATATCAATCTTAAAGGAGCTTATTTCACGCTCAGCAAATTTATTCCGATTCTGAAAGACGGCGCTTCAGTAGTTTTACTTTCTTCGAATACAGCGAGTATGCCGGGGCCGGGATCTTCCGTTTATTCAGCAAGTAAAACGGCTTTGAATTCAGTAATGAAATCGGCGGCATTAGAATTAGCGCCAAGAAAAATCAGAGTCAATTCAGTAAGTCCAGGACCAACCCAAACCGAAGTCATGAACAAAGTAGGTCTAGACGAAGCCACCGTTAAAGATATTATGGATGTCGTAATAGAAAAAGTCCCGCTCAAACAAATGGGAAGGGCAGAAGATGTCGCTAAAATGGTTTCTTATTTGAGTAGTGATGCTGCGGTTTTTATTACTGGTGCTGATTTTATTATTGATGGTGGAATGAGTTTGGGGTGAATTATTAAAAAAGACTTCTATTAAAAACAAAATCCTCAATCTTTTTTAAAAGACTGAGGGTTTTAATTTTTTTCAAAAGAAATAAACCTTTACTCCAAATCCAGATAAGGATCTAAAATTTCGGCTAGTTCATTTAGCCAATAGAAGCTGTCTCCAAGTTTAGCAGCGTTTAGCTGAATGTTTTCCTGATCGTTTAGAACGCCCAACGCTAGGGTTAGATTTACCTGTCTTATGGCTCTGGCCATATCGAGTGGGTCAATTCTGTCATTGAAGAAATTCATTAGACCGATTTCGGCTTCTTTTGAAAGGGTTTTGGTACTCATAATTCTGTAATTTAGGAAATATAAAACCCACGTAGCTAAGGTGTCCTACGCTTACAGAAGCGCTACGGTTGTTTCCAATGCCGCCACCATACCACATGGGCAAGAAGTATATTAAATTTGGATTATTATAATTATAAGAAAAGTTGTATGTTTTATTTAGCTATTCAGGCATACCATGTAACCAAATACCGCCATTTTTAGTATCATCATATAATTTTTTAAAATCAGAAATATTGTAATAATTGTTTTTTCTAAATTCTTCTTCAAATTTGGGGTCGTTTAATTTTGGAAAAAAAGCATACACATCACCTTGTTCAATACTTGCCGTAAATTTTGTGGCATAATAACAGTAAAGCGCCTCGATTTTTGCCGCCTCGTTAAAATTAAGGTCATGAAGCTTTGGTAAATCTATTCTTCCTTTTAAAAGTAAAAGGTATTCTTTTTTGCTTTTATCATTTGCCTGAGTCATTACTTCAAAAACCTCTTTATGGAAAATATATTTGTTATCACAGGTTTTTGTGACTAGTATTTTATAAAATTCCTCCTCTTTAGATTTATCATCACTTAAGCTTCTGTCTAAAACCCATTTTAATAAATCTTTATCTTCCATGTAACCAAATACCTTAACTAGCGATTCTAAAAAGTATTCGTCATTAAATTTTAGCCAAACTAAGCTGGCTTTACTATCGTTGAAAAGATATTTGTTGCGATTTACCACTGTTTGGATATTTTTTTGCCTTGTTTGAGCTAAATATTTCAAATCATCTTTCCATTGTGAGGCTTTTGTTTTTATATTCTCAATTTTATCTTCAATAATGATGTCTTCTTTTTCAAATTTTGCAACATCAGGAAATAACTTTAAATAATCAATTATTTTTGGGAGAGGATAAAAGTAGGTAATGAATTTTCCTTTTACAACATACACATATTGTGCATCAGTTGTGTATGGATAAAATTTTAAGCTCTTATCACATTTACCATCATCATTTGTCTCAATCTTTAAATATTCATTTTTCGAGTTATCATCAATAATTCTTCCAAATATTTTTTTTATAATGCTATTAAAGTGTTTATTGTCTATAGTTTTGAAACCGCTTGACTTTAGTATTGACCCGACTACAATAACTAAAGCATCAAGATCTTCCTTATTGTAATCTTGGAACCCTCCATAAACTTCGTCATTACCAGCATCAACTTGTTTTATTAAAACCGATTTCACTTTGTCCTTATTATCGTTATAAAACATGATCTCACTCGATGTTTTGTTATAATTTTGAATATTTTCTTCTTTTTCCTCGTTTGACTTGTCTTTTTTTTGTTTAGAACAACTTGGAATTAAAATTAATAAGGCAATTAATGATATTATTTTCGTCATAATTTAGTTTTTGTACATAATCTTCATTTGTTGCCTTTTTATCTCTTTTGGCAAAAGAGTATCGCTCTTGAAAGAATTGCAAACCCTTTGTTGGTGCTAGCGTCTCGCTCGTGAGTAGTTTAGAAATTGAAGAGCAATAAGCTTATCTTTACATAGGCAAATTAATACCGCCATTTTTGGTTTGTTCAAACAATTCCTTAAAATCAGGAATATTGTAGTAGTTGTTTCTTTTTAATTCTTCTTCAAATTTCTCATCATTCAATTTTGGGAAAAAGTAAAACATATAATTTTTGTCAATTTTTGTAGCATAATAACAATACAACGCTTTAATTCTTGTGTCTTCGCTAAAATTAAGCCCCTCAATTTTTGGCAAATCTATTCTTCCTATTAAAAAATTAAGGTAATTTTCTTTGCTTTTGGCATCTGCCTGAGTCATTATGTCAAAAACCTCTTTATGGAAAATATATTTGTTATCACAGGTTTTGGTATATAGCAATTTTTGAAATTCTTCCTCATTTAAGTTCCTATCTAAAACCCATTTTAATAAATCTTTATCCCTTACGTAACCAAATACCTTAACAAGACGATCAAGAAAAAAATCATCGTGGAGTTTTAACCAAATCAAGCTTGCTTTATTATCGTTAAAAATATATTTGTTGCGGTTCACTAAAGTCTCAAGATTGTCATAACGTTGTTTAGCTAAGTTTTTTTCATCTTTCCATAAATTTCTAATTACCTCACCATTGCCTTCAAATGATTCTCCTCCATCTAAGCTTTTCATTGTCTTAGGCAGGCTGTTTTCATAATGGATAATATCTGGAAACATTTTTTGGTAGTCTATAATTTGAGGCAATGCATAGCTTTCTGTAATATAATTGTCATTTTTAATCACGTAAATACCGAAATAATCAGAAATGTTGTTCGGATAATAAATAAAGGTTTTATCACATCTATCCCAAAAATTGATGTATATATATATTGACTCCGATTTCAAATCTATAGACCTCCCGAAAACCATTTTGATTTTAGCAATAAAGTCATCATTGCTTGGAAATTTAAAACCTTTAGATTTTAATTCGGCTTTTGTTATTGGTAAAATCAATGCAAGATCAGAACTACTGAAAGCATAAAGATTATTTTCATTCGGTCGTCCATATTCTAATTGTTTTTTTAATTTTTTTTCTAATTGGATACTTTTTTTTACAACGTTACTTTCATTTTTATTTTGGTTTTGTCCGTTACAACTGCATAAAATTGACATACATAAGAGTAAAATTTTTCTTTTCATACTTTTTTTACATTGGCAAACCAATACCGCCTAACTTTGTATCGTTATAGAGTTCTTTAAAGTCAGGAATATTATAGTAATTGTTTTTTCTGAATTCTTCTTCAAATTTGGGGTCGTTTAATTTTGGAAAAAAAGCATAAACATCACCTCGTTCAATACTTGCCGTAAATTTTGTCGCATAATAACAGTAAAGTGCCTCGATTTTTGCCGCCTCACTAAAATTAAGGTCATCAAGCTTTGGTAAATCTATTCTTCCTTTTAAAAGTAGAAGGTATTCTTTTTTGCTTTTATCATCTGCCTGAGTCATTACTTCAAAAACCTCTTTATGGAAAATATATTTGTTATCACAGGTTTTTGTGACTAGTATTTTATAAAATTCCTCTTCTTTAGATTTATCATCACTTAAGCTTCTGTCTAAAACCCATTTTAATAAATCTTTATCACCAACGTAACCAAATACTTTTACTAGTGATTCTAAAAAATATTGATCATGGAACTTCAGCCAAACCAAACTTGCTTTATTGTCATTGAATAGATATTTATTACGTGAAATAATATATTCAGGAACAGTTAAAATATATGAGTCATCATGATTAATTTTAATTATCTCTTTTAGAAAAAACATTTGAAATAGAAAATGTTTTTTTTCTGACATAAAGAGATTTTGAGTATTGAAATAAGTACCATATTGGTTTTCCATTAAAGTTTTTAAATTTCCATCCATTTTATAACCAAATAATGTAATAAAACTATCGTCGTAGCTATAATTCTCACATGTTTTTTTAAGGTTGACATTAAAAACCAAATTTAGTTTTTCTGCAAATTCTGCATCTGAAATATTTTTATATCCATTTTTCTGTAATGCTTCATCAATAATCTGGGAGCATAATTCTAAATCTCTAAATGTTAAATCATATGGATTGTCATATTCTTCTTCATCAGATTCAACTCTTTCTTGTAATTTGATATGTTTTTTTATTTGGTCGATTTTAATATTCATTTCTTTCTTAATTACCCTATTAGTGTCGTTATTAATTAATTCTTTTTTGTTTTTACTGCAAGATAATATGCAATTGAGTAGAAATATAATACATAAAATATTACTTGTCTTTTGATAGATTCTAGTTTGTTTTTCCATTTATTTTTTTTGTAACAATTCCAAATTTATTATTTAATACATATGCATTTTCATATATATCATTTTCTGTGATTTCATCAATATCCGTGATTACATAATCTTTTGGAACATAAAATCCATAAAGTTTTTTCTTCTTGGATCGACTGGTATATTCTCCATAAGAATCAAATCTAATTGTATCTTCTTGATTGCCTCCAAGTAAAATATATTCTCCTTGTTTAGTTTTTCCATATAAGAAGCCTGTATGCCCTTTCCACTTAGTTATGTGTTTATACACTACTATACAGCCATAAATTGGATTTTCAATTTTTTTATAATTTACTCCTAATTTTGAATCGATTGGTGCCAACGATGCAGATGAATTAGCATGTTTATAAGGTGATTTTGATTCTTTGTTTATAGTTTCATTAATAGACCAATTCATAAATGCTGCACACCAAGGTCCATTATCTCCATCTGTTGGTTCATTGATATTATTACAATACCTTAAATATTTTTTTGCATTTGTATACATTGGCTCCTTATCTTCTGTACAGCCTTTCATTTCTTTTGCTACATTAATTGCAACCTTCATCCAAGGTGCTCTGTCAGTTGTATTATCATTTTCTTCTTCCTCTTGTATAACACTCTCACATTTACCAATAAAAAGTTCTTTAGCTCCTGGATTATAATGTACTTCGTGTAATTCCAAAATAACATCAGCAACCGTTGTTTTTCCATTAATAAATCCCCAGCGGTCATCGTAACGCTGTTTGGTATAAACCCATTTCTTTCTTTTTGTATGTTCTTCACCTTTCATGAAAGAAGGATTTGAAGAATAACCATATTTCGTTACCCAAGGTTCTCTCCCAATATTTATTTTTCTCTGTTCAAGACTTGTTTGGCTTCCGTCTCCATCTGGCACCGAAATGCTTTCATCAAAGAGGACATAATCAGGATCGTTTCCATTTCCTACCGCATTAGGTTTTAAAACATGTAAATACAAGTCTACCATGTTTGATATTTCTTTCTTTGAAGCAAAATAATCATGAACATAATCCATTTGCTTTATAAAAGTCATTTTCTTTAGCTCAGCTCTTGTAGTACCTAATTTTTTGGCTGAAGCATCACTAAATTGTATTAAACCAGAATAGTCAGCTCCATTATCAGCATAAGGTTTAAACATGTTTTTTTCACCCGTTTCAAGATGCATAATTGCCATTAGCTCACTTGCTTTTTCTTTCTTTTTATCTTCTCCCCAAAGTTTTGCGCATACCTCAAGCACTTTTTTACGTTCGTCGCAAGTTAATCTGCTACTCCAGTAGAAATTATTTTCTTTGCAAGAGCAGATGTTTTCTTTTCCTTCGGTAGAAGTTTGATCATCTACCGTCAATACTTTATTAAGAGTTTCTCTCACACTGTCGCCAATTTGACGTATTTCAGTTAAAACATTGATTTTAGATTCCAGATAGTCGAAAATGCTTTCTGTGGGTTTAATTCCACGTGCTTCTTTTTCAGAAGGACCTTTTTTTTCTGCTGGAATTGAATTTTGAGATTCGTTCTTTTTCTGATCTGGATTTGTAACATTTATACTTTCACTTTCAAATGTTTTTTGGTTAAAAATTTCAACTGTAACATAATATTCATGAAATTGCCCTTCGTTACTCTTATTTTGATCCGGCCGCGCATTTGCCATTGCCGCAAAATCAGGAGTTAAGAAAAATTGCACTTTCCCCTTTCCGTCTTCAATGTACAGGGGTAAAGTTGTAGCTTTATTGTTTTTATTGATATCAGTTCGCTTTGCTTTTTTCGACGCATCATTTTCCCATAACGTAACAGTGCCATGACATCGATCTAAATTTACACAATGTACTCGTACTATTACTTTGTCTCCATAAGCAAACGGACGTTTTGGTTTATTCCAGTCAGCATCTAAAAAATCTACATGTGCAATTTTACGTTCGATGCTTTTCTTGGTTTTTATTTCCATTATCGCTTTATCCTCTCCACGTTTGGCAATAAGTCTTATTCCTTCATAATCAAGTGTTGCTTGAAAAAAGCTGTAATCTACAGTTTGACCTTTCTTGTCATTTTTGGGTTTATGAATCCAGCTATTGTTTTTTAATTGATAAATTGACCAATAGGCTTCTTGTGTAAAGATATTTTGTTTTTCGTGCGAATTATTTAATGGAATTTTAGGTGTAAAATTATCTTGAATAGAATAGGTCTGCTTTTCGCCCACGGTTGGATTTGGATTTCCGATTATTTTAAAGTCTGGCATTACAATTCATTTTTAAAGTATATCATCATCAATTAAGTCGTTTTGGAATTCTTTCATATTTACCAACGGATTTAGAATATTGCTTATTACCGGTTTAGCTCTCATAACATTTTGTATGCTTATTTCTGCTTTTTGTCCGTGTTTGAGTATAGAAATACTCCCTGTACCACCTATAGCACAGCTTGCTGTACTTGTTTCAATGAGTATTTTACCTTCATTACTAAGAGTTACTTTTTTATAAAAATTTTGCCATTCTGTAATTACAGCCTGACATGGCAGATAGTCATTGCCAGATGGCTGTTTTTTGCATTTTCCAAAAGTATTTGCTTTTAATGTTTTGCCAATATCTTTAGTGTTAGCGATAAGTTTTTTGTCTGCATTTTTATCATTTGCAAAATGTTTGCTTTGCGATCTTACTTCTAGTATGTCAGTTGTGGGTTCTACACTAAATTGACATCTACATGTAGCACCATGTACTACAACATGTTTGTGGCTCATAATTAAATTTTTAATTGTAAATAAAATCTTATATAAAACGAATATATGAAATTTATTAAAATGAAATAAATTACTTACAAAAAAATAATTTTATAAAGAAGAAAAGACATAGCCAACCCCAATAATATACGCTTATAACATTTGAAACCCATATTTTCAGAAACGAAAATTTACGGTTGGGTATTGAAAAATGATTCTTCGGTGAGTAAAAAAAATAGTGAAGCGTTTAATTGGGCAATTTTGCAGAACAAATACTTTAATCCAATTTTATGATTCCACCACTTACTATAATAGCTGCTACCAACTTTTCGGCTATAGCAAATAATGCGGTTAATTATGCTGCGGGACTTGCAAAAGCTACTGGGGCAAAATTAGTTCTATTTAATTCGTTTTCCTTGAGCGTGCACAGCGCTAATTCGCACATAACTGCAGACGCCATGCAGAAACAAATAGAGAAAGCTGCTTCGAGACTTGAAACTTTAGGGAAAGAAATTGCCGATCTGTTTAAAATCGAGGTGAATTCGATCTGTAATTTCTCCTTTTTAGAAGACGAACTTCCATCTATAATTTCTCAAACTGAAGCCAGTTTAGTAGTAATGGGAATGGCAGAACGTTCTTTTGAGCAGGAATTGCTAGGAAATACCACAACATCAATCATTAAGAATTTAAATATTCCAGTTTTAGCAGTTCCAGAAAAAGCTCGCTTTGAAAATGTACAAAGAGTACTTTACGCGTGCGATGCTTTAGGTTTTTCGGCTATTAAAAAGTTCAGCTGGATGAAAAGAGTAATCGGAAATCTTGGGGCTGAAATTGAATTTTTCAGTGTTGATGAGAAATTGGATGCCCTTAAAGAAGAACAGAATAGAATTTTATTAAACTCAACGCTCGAAAAAGAGTTTGAAGAAGTGAAATATCTCTATAAAACAGTCCGCTCAAATGCTGTGATTAATGAGATAAAGAAAGAAATTAAAAGTTATGAAGCTGATATTTTAGTTATGGTACCCCAAAAATATGGTTTTTGGGATTCTCTGGTTCATAAAAGTAAAACCAGAATAATGGCAGCAGGATTAGACATCCCATTATTATCGTTTCCGAATTATTAGTGTTATTTTTGTACCCGTTAAAAATTCCAAACAAATGAATGCAGTTATAACAGCTATAGGTGGTTTTGTACCATCATCAATCCTAACCAATAAAAAAATTTCAGAAACCGTTGATACATCAGAAGAATGGATCGAAAAACGAACTGGAATAAAAGAACGTAGAATTGCAGATTGTAACACAGCAACCTCAGACCTTGCCAGTGCTGCAATTGAGAACCTTTTAGAAAATTATAATGTAGACCGTCTAGAGGTTGAAGCTTTGCTTGTGGCAACAGCAACTCCCGACCATATTTTGGCACCAACTGCTAGTATTGTATGTGAAAAAAGCGGTCTTGCAAATGCTTTCGGATTTGACATGAATGCGGCTTGCAGCGGCTTTTTATATGCGCTGGAAATGGGAGCAAATATGATCGAAAGCGGACGTTATTCTAAAATAATTGTCGTTGGAGCAGATAAAATGAGCTCTATCGTAGATTATGAAGACAGAAATACGTGTATTCTCTTTGGTGATGGAGCAGGAGCAGTTTTGTTAGAAAAAACAGAATCGGATAATGGATTAATGAAAACTATTTTGAAGACAGACGGAAGCGGAACATCTTCATTATTAGTGCCTTCAGGAGGATCTAGAAATCCGACTTCTATGCAGAGCCTTTTGCACAGGACCAATTATTTAAAGCAGGAAGGTGCTTTTGTTTTTAAGAAAGCAGTTGCTTCTATGAGTCAGGTTTCGCAAGATGCTTTGGCTAAAAATGAATTACACGCAGAACAAATTGACTGGGTAATTCCGCATCAGGCTAACTTAAGAATCATAAACGCAGTAAGCGAAAGCCTGAACATCGATTCTGAAAAAGTAAAAGTGAATATTCACCGTTACGGAAACACAACATCTGCAACAGTTCCGTTGTGTTTATGGGATTTTAAAGAAGACTTTAAACCAGGTCAGAATTTATTGATTACTACATTTGGCGCAGGATTTTCGTGGGGAGCAACTTGTTTAAAATGGGGTGTTATGCGCGAAAAGAAAGCCGTTAAAACTATTAAGACAGTAACTGTAAACGAGAATGTTTTAGTGGAGCATTAATGCAATAACAGCATCTGCTCGAAAAGTTATATTTAATGGGAAGACAAAAACAAAATAAAAAATCAGGAAAGAATTTTTTCTATAAATACTACAGAATTATAGTAATTCCAGCTGTTTTTTTAGTGTATTTGTCTTCCTATTACTTTTTAAATCCTTATAGAAATTTTGAAGATCAAGGTTTGCTGGACTTAGATCAGACTTTCGATATTTTCATTATTCTGCTGTATTGCGCGATACTAACCGAGCTTACGCTTTTTGTCGGCAGAAGATTAAATTATTATATACGCTGGGACCAAAACCCTGCTTTTAGGGCAATAGCACAATTTATATGTCTAATTGCCGGGAATATTCTTTTAAATTATCTTTTTTTCTGCCTGTGGGATTATCTATATCCGCGAATAGATTTTGAAGAAAATGAATTGGTTATCATTTGGCAGTCAAAAATTATGGCAGCTATTATTTCTCTTTTTATAAGTGCCATTCATACGGGAATATTTTTACTGAACAGATGGCGTTTAAACTCTGAAGAAACAGCCGAATTAAAAATTAAAGCATCGGAGCTGCAGGAAGCGGTTACGAGATCTGAACTCGAATCTTTAAAATTGCAGTTAGATCCGCATTTCATCTTCAATAATTTCAGTACGCTGACGGAGTTAATTTATGAAAATCAAGACGAAGCCGCCTCTTTTTTAGAAAATATTACAAGGGTTTATCGTTACATGATTTCTAACTTGAATAAAGATACCATAAGTGTAAAAGAAGAAATAGAGTTTTTAAACGCCTATTTTTATCTTTTGAAGAAAAGACTTGGAGAAAAAATCGATTTAAAAATACAGGTTGATCAATCTTGTATGGGACTTCATTTACCACCTTTGACTTTACAATTACTGGTTGAAAATGCTGTAAAACATAATATGGCGACTTTAGCTTGTCCGCTTACAATTTTGGTATATTCCGATTTGAAAGATATTATAGTTCGAAATAACTTGCAGCGAACTGCTGGAAAAAGCCTGACTTCTACCAAAATTGGAAATAAAAACATAGAATTTCGGTATAAAATATTATTTGACCGAATGCCAGATTTTTGCGAGTCTAACGGAAATTATTATGCACGTCTGCCATTAATTTAGAGGAAGGAATATGAAGATTTTAATTGTAGAAGATGAAAGTATAAACGCCAACCGTTTAAAAAGACTGCTCGAGGAATTGGAACCCAATTGTGAAATTCTAGGGATTATCGATACGGTTGTAGATACTGTGGCGTGGCTGCAGTCAAATCCTGCTCCAGATATAATTACTATGGATATTCGATTGGCAGACGGATTAAGCTTTTCTATTTTTGAAGAAATCAACATTACTTGTCCAGTTATTTTTACGACGGCTTATGATGAATATGCCATTCGAGCTTTTAAGGTAAACAGCATCGATTATTTGATGAAACCAATTGAGAAAAGCGAATTGGAATATGCTTTAAGCAAATTCAAATCTTTAGCCCAAAAAGAAATTGGCGTTCCTAATATTGCCGGAATCATAAAAGAGCTGATTCACAAACCAAAATACAGATTACGCTTTTTGGTTACTTATCGTGACGGCTATAAAAGTGTAGATGTTTCGGATATTGATTTTGTGTATTCTGAGTTTAAAACGAGTAATTTGTTTCTAAAATCGGGAGTAGTAATTGCTATTCCGCAGACCATGGAAGAATTGGAACATGAATTAGATCCGAATATCTTTTTTAGGGCCAACAGAAAGGTTTTTATTCGTGCAGAAAGCATTTATTCTATTGCCAATTATTTCAATTCCAAACTTAAAATTCAATTGAAATTAGATCCAGAACGCGAAGTAATTATCAGCAGGGAAAAAACACCTTTTTTTAAGCAGTGGATGGATAGGTGATTTTTTTTTTAAAGGTTCAAAGGGGCAGAGGTGCAGAGGTTCAAAGGTTTGAGGTTGAAACTTTTTATTTTTGATGTTTTAATTATATATTTTTTTTAAAATAGATTTGTTTGGAATTGGTTTCATTTGGGATGTTTTCCTCAAAATCAAATTTTTCGTAGCCGTTCGATTCTAAAGTTTCTTTTAGAATGCTATCAAATTCAAATAGTTTGATCCAGATTAAATCGTTTTTTCTTTGTTTGGCAATTACTTCTGCGCGATCGGTAAGTAGCAGAATTTCTTTTGGGTTTGAATAAATAATGAATTCCACACAAATTGGTTTTTCTGCTTCGATATTTTCATTAAAAATCCTTGAGGAATTTAATTGTATGAAAGACGATGGATTTTCATTTTCATAAACCATCAAAACTTCAATATTAAAATCATTTTGAACTTTAAAAAGTTCTGAAATAGAAAGGTTTTTAGCAGCGAATCTTTCTCCTTCTTCATCTGATGGAAATAAAGCAGCATAAAACTTTTGAGCCTGGCTTTCCATCCAAGAAGCCGTTTCCATTATGATAACTACAAATTGCGCTTTTTTAGACATGATTTCTTTTATTTATATACTTGAATTGTTATTTAGCAAAACTGCTATAATTTGTTTTATAAATAAAGGTTTAAAAGTCTGATATGTTGGTCAGAAAGTCAGTTCGAATCTAATTGTTGATTCGGTATTCTAAGGGAGAAATTCCCGTTTGGGTTTTAAAGAATTTTCCAAAAACAGATTGATTGGAAAAGTTTAAAGTATCACTTATTTGATTGATGGTTAATAATTTATTATGAAGTAAAACTTTAGCTTCGAGAATTACCATATTATCAATCCATTCGCGTGTCGTTTTACCACTGTTGTTTTTAATCACTTCAGAAAGATATTTTCGAGTCACATTTAAATGATCTGCGTAATATGCGGGAGATCGATGTTTTGTAAAATCTTTCGCTACAAGCTCTTTAAATTTTTCGAACAAAGGATTTTGGATTTCTTTATTGGAAAAAGCTTTTTTTATAGTATCCAGTTCAAATATGAGAATGTACAAATAACTTCTCAAAATAGAAGCTTGATGAAAATGTTCGACGCTGACTGTTTCTTTAATTAAATTAAAAAGCTTTTCGAATTTTGATTTTGTTTTTTTCTCCAAAGGAAATACATGCATATCGCTGTTTTCGAAAAAATCAAATTGAGAAAGAAAGAAGATATTACTCTGGCTTTCGAGAAAAAACTCAGGTTTAAAAAATATAATATCCATTAAAATTTCTTCGCTGTTTTTGGTAAAACTTCTAATAACATTTGGACCAATCGCAAGTATTGCAGGCGCTTCAATAACAATTTTATCCAGTCGGGTCTGCATTATAATGCTCCCTTTCTTAAGAAATTCAATTGCGTAACTTTCTGCACGATAGGGAACATCTATATAAGGATGATCTTGAATCTGCACATAGAAATAGTCTTTTGGATTAATTTCATGTGTAAATAAACTTTTATGATGTTCGAGTGAATAAGTGCTGATTTTGCTCATTTCTATGAAGCTTTGCCGGGATTTTACTTTGCATTCAAATATAATTAATTGATTTGATTAGAATGGCACTAAAATCTGGTCAGAATTGACTACTAAAATGAAGGAATAAAGAAAATTATTATTTAATAAAATTTTAGTATAAAATGTCGCTTTTTCTTATATTTGATTAAGGAAGCTGGCAGATTTTAATCTATAACCGAAATCATTATAATTTTGAATTGTTTAGATTTCGAAGTACTGTCAAATATTTTAATAACTTATAGCATAAACACACCTTAAATCGATAACCTATAAAGTTCTAAACGAAACGTCTAGACATTACAAGCAGCAATGGAGTTAATACATAATTTAGAGCTTTTTCAAACCGTTTTTAACTCTGTGCCAAATGGTATTGTAGTTCTAAAGTCTTTGTATAATGATGAAGGCCGAGTAAAAGATTTTTCAATTGTTTTACTCAATACTTATATGTTTAACTGGATTGAAGATTCTGGCTATCAAGATAAAAATTACAGCGAAATTTTTCCTAACGTAAACAGAAGCGATATTTTTCAAAAGTTTATCGAAACAGCCGAAACCGGCCTGACTGCCAGTTTTGAGCAGTGGTACGAAAGTGATGAAACCATACACTGGTTTAAATTTACTTCCACAAAACAAGGAGAGTTACTTGTGGTTACGACAGAGGATATTACAGAAAAAAGACAGGCAGAAATAGCCTTAAATAATGCACTTACTGCTGCTGAGAAACAAAAACGTCTATACGATTCTGTTATAAATAATACACCAGATTTGGTATATGTTTTTGATCTCGACTATAAATTTACCTATGCCAATAAAGCTTTATTGACAATGTGGGGGAAATCTGCAGAAGATTCTATTGGTCTGGGTTTAAGAGAAAATGGTTATGAAGAATGGCATGCCTTGATGCACGAAAGGGAAATTGATTTTGTAGCCGCTGAAAAAAGATCAATCCGAGGAACAGTATCTTTTCCTCATGCAGAACTAGGAAAGCGTATTTATGACTATATTTTTGCACCAGTTTTTAATGAAAAAGGCGAGGTTGAAGCCATTGCAGGAACAACCAGAGATATAACCGAAATAAAACAGGCGGAAGAAAAACGTCAGCAAAGCGAAAACAGGTTTCGCCACATGATTGAGCAGTCGCCAATAGCAATGTTACTGTCTAGAGGAGAGGAAGTTATTATTGAAACAATTAATAAGCCGATGCTCAAATTCATGAACAAAGCCAATCCAGATGAGGTACTCGGAAAAAAAATGATTGATGCCTTACCAGAACTTTTAGGACAGCCAGCACTTCAAACTGTTATTAATGTTCAAAAAACAGGAGTTCCTTTTCGTGGAGAAGAACAGCCTGTAGATTTAGTAATAGATGGTATTCTGGAACGTCGATATTTCAATTTTTCTTATGATTGTATTAAAGATTCAGATGGGAATTCGGCGGTTTTACATGTTGCATTGGACGTAACAGAGCAAGTACTTTCCAGAAGAAAACTAGAAGACAGCGAAAGCAGATTAAAATCTATGATCGATCAGACCCCATCTCCAACATTAGTATTAAAAGGAGACGATTTGGTTATTGAGCAGATTAATAAACACATGCTTGAACTAATTGGTCGCGGATACGAAATTATTGGAATGCCATTAATTGCCGTTCTTCCTGAGCTTGAGGGACAATACGTGTGGGAACAGGTTAAAAATGTGTATTTTAAAGGAATCCCTTTTGATCAAAGTGAAGTGCTTGTTGTGCATAACCGCACTGGTCAATTAGGAAAATACTATTATAATTTAGCATATCGTCCTTTGCTGGAAAATGGACAGATAACAGGAATGATCCAGGTAGCAATAGATGTTACACAGCAAGTTACAGCCAGACAAAAAATGGAAGAAAGCGAAAGTCGTTTTCGAGCTTTGGTAAATGCAGCATCAAATGTAGTATATCAAATAGATGCCGATTGGAAAATCATGCGAAGTCTTGATGGAGGAGGTTCTCTTTCAGATTCTGAAGAACCTGTATCAAAATGGTTAGAACATTTTATTCATCAAAATGATCGTGAAAAGGTAATGAATCTTATCGCTAAATCTATTGCGGAGAAAAGTATATTTGAACTTGAACATAGAACTATTGCGCCAGATGGTACTGTAGGCTGGACGTTTTCGAGAGTAGTTCCAATATTAGACGATCAAAATAATATAATTGAGTGGTTTGGTGCTGCGAGTGATATTACTTCGCAAAAAGAGCTGCAACAGGTTATCAAAGAAAGTGAAGAGAAATTCAGGCAGCTTGCAGACCTTGTTCCTCAAATTATCTGGACTGGTAATCCAGATGGTTATATAGATTATTACAACAGACGTTGGTATGAATATACTGGTTTTGAAGTAGATGAATATGGAGATCTAAGCTGGGTGCCAAAAATACATCCAGATGATGTGACATTTGTTCTCGAGAATTGGTATCAAAGTGTTCAATCGGGGAATTTTTATCAAACAGAATTCCGATTGAAAAATGGGAACACTGGAGAATATCGATGGTTTTTAAGTAAAGCTGTTCCAATTAAAGAAAAAACTGGAGTCATTAGTAAATGGTTTGGTACTTGTACCGATATTCATGAACAAAAGACAATCACAGAAAAATTAGAATTTTTAGTAGCAGACCGCACCAAAGAATTACAGCGTTCTAACGAAGATTTACAGCAGTTTGCCCATGTCGCTTCGCACGATTTAAAGGAACCAGTTAGAAAAATTAAGACATTTGTGGGCCGACTTGAAGATCATTTACAAGATCAGTTAGATGAGCCTGCTTCTAAATATATTGGCAGAATTAATGTAGCGGCAGAGCGTATGTTCAATATGATCGATGGTGTACTGGCATATTCTAAAATCAATGCAGATTCACAGAAAACGGCATTAGTAGATTTAAATGAAGTTATAAAAAATATCGAAACAGATTTAGAAGTTTCACTGCAGAGAACAGGCGGAAAAATCTATCATGACAATCTTCCAGTTTTAGAAGGAGCATCGGTTTTACTTTATCAGCTTTTTTACAATCTCATCAATAATTCTATTAAATTTGCAAAAGAAGGTACGCCCCCAGAAATAAAAATTTCTTCAGAAAAAATTATTAAATTAGATAAAAATTGGGTTGTAATTACACTAGAAGACAACGGAATAGGGTTTGATGAGAGTCAAGCCGAAAGAATATTTGAGACATTTACCCGTTTAAATTCTAAAGACAGCTACGAAGGTACAGGTTTAGGATTGTCACTTTGTAAAAAAATTGCAGAACGCCATGGCGGCACAATTAGTGCTGATGGTACTGTAGGTAAAGGAGCTGTATTTGTTATTACATTGCCATTTGAGCAAAATGAGAATGATATTTAATATTAAAGAAATGGATCAAAAAATAATTTTACTGGCTGATGACGATATGGATGACACAGAAATGTTCTGTGAAGCATTAGCAGATATCGATGAAAGTATAATATGTCATTGCGCTGTGAATGGCAGCGATGCTTTGAGAATACTGGACGGATTGAAAGAACTTCCAAGTGTCATTTTTCTAGACTTAAACATGCCAATAATGAATGGATGGGATTGTCTTATGCACTTAAAATCAGATAGCCGTTATAAAGACATACACGTTATCATGATCTCAACTTCATCCCATAAAAATGATCTTGAGACCGCATCAAAATTAGGTGCAGTTTGTTATTTTGTCAAACCAAATAGTTTTAGTGATTTAAAACACGTTCTCCGTTCCATTACCTCAAATATTGATAATGGACTTAAAGATGTAGTTGTAACTCTACAAGAAAATGGTTTTAAACATGTTTTTAATTGTGACGATAATAATTTGTAAATTTTAATATTTCCGTCACAAAATATAATTAGCTCATTTGCTGTTCACTAGCTGCTGTGTCTAATTCAGTATTATCTAATTCGATATCAGATTGGGTAGTAGTTTCAATTTTATCATCCCAATGTCCCCAATCTCCGCGATAAGATCTTGTGAATACCAATTCGTCATTGTCTCCTTTAGACAGAATTGTAGTGCATATAAAGTTTCTTTTACTATTGTTGATTACGGGAGTTTCCATGGCTGTAAAATATTAAGTTAAGTATGTCAAAAGTAAAAAGACCTTAGACGAATTAGTTACATAATAATTGTAATTTGTTATCAAATTATCACATAACCTTCTTTTAATCAATAGTTTTATGTAAACTGAATCGCAAAATTTTTATCCTCAAAATTAATTTAGATTATAAAAAACACTTTTAGTTAAAATAAATACAAAATAGTATGTATTTTTGTTGCCAAAATAGAACAACAAGCAGTTGAAAAGGGTAATTATAATAGCACTTTCGATTTTAATCTTATCGCCATCATTTGGCAGCTTGTTCGTATATGCTTCATTTAAAATCAATCAGAAAGAAATAGCTAAAACAATTTGTGTACAACGTAAACTGGCATTTAATAGTTGTAATGGCCGATGCGAACTTCAAAAAAGCATCAAAAAATACTCTGATAACGAAAGAAAAATGCAGGACAGCCTAAAAGACAAATTAGAGCTAATTTACGTTCAAAGCACTCCAGAAATTAGCTTTGACATTGTTCCCGTTATTGAATCAAAAGAAAATACTTCTACTTTATTCGAAAAGAAACCAATTTCGGCTTCTAATCTTACTTTTCACCCTCCAGTCTAGTTATTTAGATCAATATTTCAGTTTTAATTTTGTTTAGAAATTATATCATTATTCATATTTAATGATATAAAACACTTGTGGTAGTATTTTTCATATGATATGAATTTTACAATTGAGTTTTTAACGAACACGTACATCTGCAAATATTATTTTCTACAGAAATCATTGATCTCTATTCAATAATTGAATAAATATACCCTGAAATGTATTATTTCAATTAAAAAACACATTCAAACTTCACAGCACTTTCGCTTTTTTGATTTTCGAAATCTGACTGCTTTATGCTGTGTTTTAAACAGTTTTCTAACATTCATTACAATGAAATCTTTTAAATTTTTAGTCATTGCACTATTTTGTGTAATTACTTCCTGTACAATCGATAAAACAGATTACGAAGCTGAAATAGGGTCTCAAGTTCCAGAATATTATGAGTTTAAAGAAGCGGTTTCATTAACCAGCGGTCTTTATAAAATAAGTATTGAAGCTTTAAACGGAACATTTTATAAAGGGTATAATGAGCTTCATTTGAAAATTACAAATACGCAGACCAATCAAAATGTAAGCGCATCTGAAGTAACTTTTTTACCAATCATGAGCAATACAGACGGAAGCAAAATGTCATGTCCGCATGAATATAATCCGCAGTATGATACAGCTAATAAATATTTCGCTGGATATTCTGTATTTACCAGTGAAAGCGCCGCAGCAAACAGCTGGAAACTGTATGTGAGTTTTATTGCCGACAATCAGAAATATGAAGTGAATAAAGATATCTCGGTTGAAAAGCAAAGCAATAAAAACCTCAATATGACCAGCTTTACAGGAAAAGATGACGAGCAATATGTGATTGCATTAATTTTGCCGCAAAAACCTACCGTTTCTGAAAATAAATTAGCTGCAGGTATTTACAAATACAATAAACCAGCTAGTGCAGGTGGAATTTTTCCAGATCCTTCACAATTTTCTTATTCAGAAGTGACTGGTTATACTTTAAAATTAGATCCAAGAATGCCAGAGCCGTCAATGGGAAATCATTCTTCGCCCAATAATCAGGATTTGACACAGCAAAATGATGGTTTGTATCATGGAGTTGTGAATTATACGATGACGGGAAACTGGACTTTGAATTTAATAATGATGAATCAAAATGGGTTGATCATAAAAGGAACTGTGGTTCCTACAGATTTTACGCCTGGAGTTGAAGGCGTGAAAAGTGAACTTTATATTGATACATTATTTTAAAAACATGAAATATATAATAATGTTACTTTTTTTAGGAATGTCTGTAACTGCTCAAAATGTGCACGTTCATCACGACAGCATAAAAAACTTAGAAGAAGTACAAGTAAAAAACGCAGCCAAAAAGAAAATCGAGACCGAAATGAAAATGGCGGTTTCAGTTGACGAATTTTTGTCATCATCAGATAATATTAGTTTTATAAAACGTGGGGCTTACGCGTGGGAACCGTTGCTCAATAATATGAGTACAGAACGTTCTACCGTTACAATTGACGGAATGCACGTTTTTGGAGCTTGTACCGATAAAATGGACCCAATAACGTCTTATGTAGAGAGTAATAATCTTTCTACCATTGATATAAAATCAGGGCAGGAAGGAAGCCTACACGGTGCAACTGTTGCGGGAAGTATCGATTTAAAAAGAAAAAGCACTCCTTTTGGTCTCGCTAAAAAGTGGAATGGAGTCTACCAAAGCGGATTCGAATTTAATAACAAACAGTTTTTTAATCTTGGAAATGTAGCTTATTCTGGAGAAAAGTTTGTGGCAGAAGGAAGCATCTCTTATCGAAAAGCTGATGATTATTATGATGGAAATAATAACGAAGTCAAACATTCACAATATAAAAAATTCAACACCTCATTAGGTTTTGCTTATAAAACAACTGATTTATCCTCAGTAAGATTGGATGCGATTTTTGATATGGCAAAAGATGTTGGATATCCAGCGTTGCCAATGGATTTATCGCTTTCGCGTGCTCTTATCACATCGGCTTCTTATAAGCAATTATTTGAGGAAGGTTTAATAAAAGTTGTAGATACAAAGATTTATTTCAACGCAATCGAGCATTATATGGATGACACCACTCGTCCCGAAAATCTAGTTCATATGGATATGCCGGGATGGAGCACGACTTATGGTCTGGTTTCTAAAGCAAATGCAAAAAAAGGTAGTTATTCTTCTGAAATACAGTTGAATGCCTACGATAATTTATCAATTGCAGAAATGCGAATGTATCCGCAGGATCGAAGCAAAAGAACCATGTTTGCGTACAGCTGGCCGTGGGTAACGACGCGATATGCTGGACTTTCGATGAATAATTCTTGGGATCTATCAGAGAAAAGCCAGGTAAATTTAGGAGGTTCTTTAGGCGTAAATTACAATTATTCCAAATATGTAGAATTCAACTGGATTTTTCATCCTGGAGCACCTCAGGAAAAAACAAGATTTCTGCCAAGTTTACATGCAGGTTATAATCTGGATGTTGATCATTTTAATTTTTCTGTAGGAACAGGTTACGGACATCGAACGCCTTCTGTTTCTGAAGGTTACGGTTACTATATCTACAATAGTTTTGATCGTTACGATTATATCGGAAATCCTAATTTGAAAAATGAGATTTCATACGAAGGAAATGCAAGTGCAGGTTTTAAAAACGAAAGGTTAAGTATTCAAGGAAAAATAAATTACTTCTACATTGAAAATTACATCATTGGAAGGATTTTAAGCATGGGAAGTCCGATGAATTATCAGTCCGTTGGAGTAAAAGGTTATACTTTTCTAGATTATGCAACGCTTTTGAATATGTCTATGAATGCCAGTTATGATATTTTACCGCATCTGCATTGGAAAGGAACGCTGACTTATGCACGCGGAATGGATGATAAGGGAGGAAATCTGCCTTTTATTCGTCCGTTGAGTTATCAGACTTCGCTTCATTTTATGCATAAAAATTTTGGAATTCAAACTTCTGTAAATGGTGATTTTGAGCAGATTAATTACAGCCCGGAATACGGAGAAGACTTGACATCTGCTTACACAATCTGGAATATTTCTGCAGATTATTCTTTTAAAATCAATAAAGTAAAAACCGTTGTACAAGTTGGCGCAGAAAATTTATTAAATGAATATTATAGCACTTATGCAGACTGGGGAAATATTCCGAGAATGGGACGTAATGTTTTCACCTCTTTAAAATTCAATTTCTAATAAAAATGAAAAAAGTTTTTAGTTTCACAATGACAATGCTGTTTCTGCTGGTTTCTTTCCAGCAGGCATTGATTATTGTACACTTTAAACTGAATCAGAAGAACATAGAGCAAGAGTTTTGTGTCAACAAAGCCAAACCAGAACTGCAATGCCATGGTAAATGTCATTTAAAGAAAGAATTAGAAAAATCAGATAACAACGATTTGGAACTTACGAGTATCGGTAAGAAAATCGATATCACTTTACTATCGAATTTCCAATTTGCAGTCCCTATTTTAAAACCTATAAATTCTAATAAGATATTGACTTATAAAGAATTGGATTTAGTTGAGCCTTGTCTAGAAATTTTTGTACCGCCACCTATTTTATTTGGTATTACCTAATCTCATTAATAAAAATAGAAATACAAAAATTAAATTAAAAGAAATGCAAAATTTTAAAAAATACTTATTACTATCAATCGCTTCATTGGCATTTGTATCGTGTTCAAGTGATGATGATAATCCTGTTGCAAACAATGTAACGTTAGAATTCAATAATACATTTAAGAATACGACTATTGTTTTAGGTGCTGCAACTTCAACTTCTGCAACGACAAATACTTCTGCGGCTGGGCAGGTACATCATTTTTCAGAATTAAAATATGTGATTAGTAATATCCGTCTTGTAAAAGATAATGGAGATGAAGTTCCATATAATGTAAATGATTTGGATAAAGGCGCAACAGTTATCGATCAATCAAAAACGGCAACATTAAATTATGTTTTGAGTAATGTGCCATCTGCAACTTATAAGCAGATTAAATTTGGTTTGGGTATTAAGCCAGAACAAAACACTTTAGACCAAGCAAGATTTCCAAATTTCTATGCTGCAGCTGGCGCTAACGATACCGCAATGATGTGGGAATGGGGAAGCGGCTACCGTTTTACAAAAGTAGAAGGCTTTTATGATACTGATAATAAAACAATGTCTATTCACACAGGAAGTACTGTACAGGGAACTGCAGGCAGTTATACGCAAGGTGTAAATGCTTATAGAGATATTACTTTAAACTTGACAACAAATGCAGTTGTTGGAAGCAAAGCTCCGAAAATCAAAATTAAAGCTGATTTTGATAAAATGTTAAGCGGAAAAACAAATACAATTACGTTATCTGCAGGAACTGGAGATGCCGATAACGCAACTCCAAATATTCATACAGCAGCTCAAATGGTAAAATTTGTTGATAATTTCGGAGGAAATGGCTCGAGCGATATTACAGGAATGTTTTCTGTAACAGGTGTAGAAAACTAAAATCATATTTTCAGAACCGTCTTAATTTAAGAATAGGCGGTTCTGTTTTAAATTATTTATAATGAAAAAAATAGCTGGCTTCATATCTCTATTAATATTGTTTGCGTCATGTAACAGCGATGATTCTGATATGATTACTATTGATAATCCTGAAATTTCGCTCACTATCCCATCTGGATTTCCAGAACTCAATAGTTTTGTAAGTCTAAACAAGCCGACTAAATACGGTGTGGAATTGGGTGAAAAGCTTTTCTCAGAAAAAAAATTCAGCGCAGATAATACTATTTCCTGCTCAAGCTGTCATATTCAGGCAAATGCTTTTACAGACCAGCATGCACAAGCAATTGGAATTGAAGGCAGAATTGGACTTCGCAATACGCCATCCATTCAAAATTTGGCTTTTATGAAATTTTACAATTGGGATGGAAGTAAACTGCAGCTGGAAACGCAAACGTTAGTGCCTATTATAACGCACGAAGAAATGGATTCCTCTATTTTAGAAGTTATAGGTAAAATTAAAGATGATGCCGTTTATAAAGATTTGTTCCAAAAAGCCTTTGGAGATGAGAGTATTACTCCAGAAAGGATCTATAAAAGTATTGCACAATTTGAATACACTTTAATTTCTGCTAACAGCAAATATGATAAAGTAAAACGAAATACGGCATCTTTTACAGAAAGCGAATTGCAGGGTTATCAAACTTTTCAGCAAAAATGCGCGAGTTGTCATAGTTCAGAATTGTTTACAGATCAGAGTTTTAGAAATATTGGTTTTCCTTTAAACACCGATACCAATGAAGCAGGGCGTGGCAGGGTTACTGGAATTGCTGCTGATTTTATGAGTTTTCGTGTGCCGACGTTAAGAAATATAGAATATACAGCTCCTTATGGAAGTTTTGGACAATTTGCAACTTTAGAATCTGTTTTGGATTATTTTGATAATGGCGTTTTAGATGCTGAAAATCTGGATCCAATTTTTAAAGAAAATGGCAAACGAATTCCGCTTACTGAACAAGAAAAAATCAATCTTATTGCTTTTATGAAAACCTTAAGTGATACTGATTTTATCAAGAACTAACTGCATTTAGATTTCGAAAAGAATGAAAAAGCTAGACTGAAAAGTTTAGCTTTTTTTATTTAAATATTGAAAATCAATTATTTGTTTTGTTTTTTAATGCCTTTTTTTGTTCTGTAATTACTATGGTTTTCATATAAAAACTAATTTATTAGTTAAAAAACTAAAGAATTAGTTTGTCTACTAATTAATTAGTATTATCTTGCATCAAAATATTCAACCATGATAAAATTAGCCAAAAGAGAAGAACAGATCATGCAGGTTTTTTGGGATCTGAATAAAGCCTTTATAAGAGATATTATTCCATTGCTGCCAGATCCAAAGCCACATTACAACAGTGTAGCCACAATTGTGAAGATACTTGCAGAAAAAGGATTTTTGAATTATGAAACTGCTGGAAATATGCATTGCTTTTTTCCAATAATCAGCAGGGAAGAATACCAGCAATTTGCTTTGAAAGATATTGTAAGTCAGTATTTTGATAATTCGTATCCGAGAATGCTTGCCTTTTTTGCAAAAGAACAAAAGCTTTCAGAAAAGGAATTGGATGAAATCGTCAGCATCATTAAAAAAGAAAAAATATGATACCTTATATTTTATATACAGCACTTATTCTTTCAGCTTGCTTTGCGTTTTACAAACTGCTTTTGCAAAAAGAAACTTTTTTTCATTTAAACAGATATATATTGTTGTCTTGTATGGTACTGGCTTTTATTCTGCCATTAGTTCCAGTTCCTCAGCAATTGTCTTTTAGAAAAATTGATGCCGAAAAGAACATTACACTTGTCAAAGCTCCAGTTGAAAATCTTACTTCAACAGCAGTAAAAGAGCCTACAGTTCAGCCAACACTTACAGAACAGACAAAACAAGTAATCAATGTTGATGTCTTATTAAAGTGTTTGGTGTATTTGTACTGGTTTGGAGTCGTAATATTTGGACTTAATTTTTTAATGCAGGCTGTTATATTACTATTTAGGGCCAATTCTAAATCGGTTATTCAAGATGGTAAATTTCGTATTGTGGAAATAACAGGAGATAAAGCTCCGTGCTCTTTCGGCAATAATATTTTTATTAATCCTGAAAAATACGAATGGGAAACCTACAGCCAGATTTTGCTTCATGAAAAAATTCATATCGAACAGAAACACACTATCGATCTGCTGCTTGCCGAGATTGTTCTGATCTTTCAATGGTTTAATCCTTTTGCTTGGCAATGGAGAAAAGCCCTAGAGACCAATCTAGAATTTTTAACAGACGATCAAATGCTGCAACAAGATAACGTTGAAAAAGAAAGTTATCAATTCAGCTTACTGCAGGTTGCTGCGCCGCAATTTCCATTGAGTCTTACAACCAATTATAATCAATCATTATTAAAAAAACGAATCATCATGATGAACTCAAAAAAATCAAATGTGCACACCACTTGGAAATATTTTTTCCTAGTGCCGCTAATGGTGCTTTTTGCCTGCCTTTTTAATCAACCGGCAGCGCAGAGTCAAACTCTAAATTCTAAAGGGGAAGCACAAAAAGAAACAGCCATTCAAAACGGAATGAAAACAGACGGAAACTGGTTTGCTACCATTAAAGGCAATTCTATAGAAATCAATTTTAAAAGTGATGAGAATAATTCTTCCAGTACTTTTCAATTGAGTGAAATCAGTAATCTTCCAAGAGACAAACAAGGAGAATTTACATTGACGCGTGAAGCAGGAACGATGTATTTTACAGGAAAATTTGAAGGAGACAGAGGAATGGGAACTTATAAATTTACTGCAAACAAAGATTACAGCACAGCAATACGCAAAGAAGGAGTAGAGCTTGCAAATGACAATGATCTTTTGGTTTTCTTTATGATAAACGTGAAAGTGTCTTACGTACAGATGCTTAAGAAAAATGGTTATACCGATTTAGACAAAGATCAAGTTATTCCCCTAGCGGCTTTAGATGTGAATGAAGCTTATATTACTTCAATAAAAAAAGCAATTCCAGAGATTGATTTAGACAATCTTGTTCCTTTCAAATCATTAGGAATAGATAAAGCTTTTATTGAAGAAATACGCAGTTCTGGTTATAAAGATGTTAGTCCAGGTAATATTATTGCATTAAAATCGCAGGGAATTGATGCCAAATATATTAGTGATTTTCGCTCTGCTAAAAATAATAACGATAGCAATGATAAAGAAGTTAGCAGCAATAATAATGACAACGATAATAGCGACGATGATATTATTGCATTTAAAGCATTAAATATTGACAAAGCATATGTTGATTCTTTTAAAAAGCTGGGATATAAAAATATCTCAAACAGTGATCTTATTGGTATGAAATCACTGAATGTAACTCCAGAGTACGTAAAAAGTTTTCAGAATGCTGGTTTTCAAAACATAGAGGCAGAAAATCTGATCGCTTTGAAATCACAAGATATAACGCCAGATTTGGTAAAAGAATATAAAAGTCTTGGTTTTGAAGATCTAAATTTAGAAGATATCGTTGGAGCAAAAGCAACAGGCACCACACCATCTTATATCAAATCAATGAAAGCAAAAGGCCATAATTTTAAAAGCCTGGACCGATATGTTGCATTGAAAGCTCTTGCTAATAATTAAAAGAAAACTAATTATTTGAATTAGTTAAAAAACTCAAGTTGTAAGACAAAATAAAGCCCAAACCGAATAGGAATGGGCTTTTTTATTTATTAAATTATTGAAGCTTTATTGCTGATTCACTTCCGTTCTGCTTTTTAATTTTTGAATAATTTCTATAGATCTTTTTTCAAAAATAGATTGGTCTACAGGTACAACAACCGATTGAAATAACTGCATCAATTCATCAGAATGATTGGCTGTTTTTTGAGTTTGAAGATTAAAATGCACAAACTTTATCCATAAAACAGATTTTAGTTCGGTTTCACTTTCGTTCCACATTTTCATCTCAACCAGCAGGAAATTATCCGTATATTGAATCAATTGCGATTCAATTAAAACGGTTTCCATTGTAAATGCTGGTTTTATATAACTTATTTGATTAGATGCCACAACCCAGCTGAGACCTGTTTTTTTCATGTATTTAAAAATATCAAGGTCATAATGCTCTGCGATTTGATCTTCTCTCACATTAATAAAGTACTCTAGATACTTTGAGTTATTTAAATGATTAAAAGGATCACAATCCTGAAATCTAACTTTTCTTTTTGTCTTTAATATTTTTTCCATTTTATAAATGTATTGCATCAAATACCGATCGGTATTTGAAAGGTTAAAAAATTTTTATTTGGTAATAGCGGCAATTATAGTACTGTCTATAAAGTCCATAGCATTGGCTATATAAGTTTCATCGTTATGGGTAAATGCGAGAAGAGAACTTCCTTCAATGAGTGATAAAATTATTTTGGCATATTTAACGGGATCTGTATTTTTTTTAATTTGATTAGCAGTGATTCCATCATTAATAATAGTAGTCAGACCGATAATAAATTTTTGAGATAATTGCTGTGCCGCTTTAAATAATAACGGATTAATAAATTTTGTATCTATTCCTGCTCTCAGCATCGGACATCCACCTCTGTCTTTGACTAAATCATAATAACTGCGCTGATAATTGGTTACGGCATGAAGTTTATTTATACTGCCTTCTGTAGCAGCGACTAATTTAAACAAAGGTGCTATTGCTTCGTTTATATTATAGTGAAAAGCTTGTAATGCTAAATCTTCTTTATTAGAAAAATTACAATATATAGCGCCTTTTGTAAGTCCAGTTGCATTTGTAATGTCTGTAAGACTGGTTCCAACATATCCTTGTTTGTTGAAAACTGGGGAAACTTTTTCTAATATAAACTCAGAAGTATTCATGATTTTTAAGTTGAAATTAAAAAATATTCTCAGTAAATATAATAATAAATACCGATCGGTATTTAAAAGGTTTTAAATATTTCAAAAATAATTAATGATTATATTTATTAGACATTATAATTTGTAAAACCCGCCAGATACATAAAGCATAAGGCGGGCTGTCCATAAACATAATCTTCCATTTTATGTTTACTACAAAATCTTTAATTATAGTGAAGGGAAATTATTTCAAAGTGTGAAAAAAGTTTAATAATTTGATGCAATTATAGTTATTTATTTAATAATTATCATCAAATTTAAGATATAGGTGTTGTTATTATCATTTTTGAGAAATATTGTAGGGGAATTTCATCAGTTATAAGATTTGATGAAAGAAAAAGTACACGATATTTATTTTAAAATTAGAATAGAAGAATTTTAAGCTTCTTTTTTCTTCAAACAACGTCCTCTCGGTTCATTGCCTTCATGAAGTACGATTTCCGAATGGAGAAATTGTGCCGCGTCTGCAGAATCTTTTACTTTAACAGCACTGCGTTCTAACATTTCTGTTTCAAAGTCGGTTAAAACAGTTTTTCTAATTCCTTTTTTTCTCCATTCAGAAAACGGTCGGCATTCTTTTGAAATTCCTCGTGCGAGTATGAGTGCATCCAGTAAAGCTTGATTGGCTCCTTGTCCTTTAAATGGACTCATTGGGTGGGCTGCATCTCCAATTAGTGTAACTTTTCCAGCTTTCTCCAGTAATTCAGATTGGAGTAATTCACGGTCATATACCGGATATCCAGAAATTTGCGCTTCCATTGTCGCTGATAAAATTTGAGGAATAGGATTATGCCACTGCGTTCTACGGCAGGCTTCTTCTTTAAGTGCTTTTGGTCCAAGTGCGCTTAATGCTTTAGCATCTTCTTCCGGCATTGGAAAACTAAGCTGCCACATTACAGAATCTGCTGTGTAAGGCATTATATAAATTCGTTCATTTCCATTGGCAGTTTGAAATACAGTTGCTGAATCTAATAAAGAACTCTCAACATCTATTAGAGCGCTTAAAGGGCAAATTCCTAATATTACAATACAATCGAGATAGCGAAGAGGCGTAACATCCTCACCAATCAATAATCTGCGAACCGAGCTGCGAATACCATCGGCACCAACGATAAGGTCGGCTTTAGATGTTTTAAGTTCTCCATTTACTTGAAAATTCAGTTCAATATCATCATCATTTTCTTTAAAATCAATTAGTTGATGTCCCCATTGTACAGTATCATGTCCGTCGAGCTGCTCAAGTAATGCTAATCGTAAAGATTGTCGTGCGATGTGCATATTGGTGCGTTTCGAAGATTTTTTCGCATCCTGCTGCAGCCATTTTCGAATTCCCCATTCTCCAATTACTTTTCCTTCTGTAGTATGAACTAAATGTCTGGTTGAAATTACTTTTTCATCTAAAGAAAAAATACCCAATCCTTCGATTGCTTTGCTTGCTTGCTGCAAAGTAAGTCCGTAACCCTGAGATCGAGCTGCAAAATTAGCATCACGTTCGTAAAGCGTAAAAGGAATACCCCGATGTAAACAGGCAACAGCTAATGCTACTCCGCCAATTCCAGCGCCAATAATAGCAACGTGTGGATAATTTTTAGTATCTGCTTCAGGATGATTGTCAGAAGGAATCAATCCAGATCCATTACAATTTAAGCAAGTATGCTGGTGAGCCTTAGGTCGAATAGGAGCTGTTCCTTTGCCATTTGTTTTTTCAAATTGGTCTACTGCATTCTGGTATTGGCGTCGCGCTTTGTCACTAAGACCGCGGCTTTTTTTGCCACGTCCTTGACACTCATTACAAATAGTCCAGCTTGTTTTATCTCTTTTCTCTTTTTCCACTTTCTCGTTCATTTGCTGGATCTAATTGTATTTCGGTACAATCTAATGTGAAAAATATTTCTCACATTTTTACAGCTGTGCAAATTTAAGGTAAAAGGTTACCAGTACAAAATGAGTTTTTCTAACTTACAGTTAAAACGTGATGATTTTGATTATATGTATATATGTATAAGAGTATTTTATAACTTTTTGCTAGGATTATATAAGTGATAAGGCACATATTTCGACTAATTTTAATAAAAATTAAAATGTAGAAATTATGAAAACAAATAATCAAAATCAGAATATTACTAAAGATAATAGTTCTGATAATCGCAGTGATACGAGAAAACATCAATATAAAGATCATGATGAAGTTCTAACAAACGATGAGAATTATGATGTTGACACTCATAAGTTTAAAGGTGAAAAACCTGATTTTGATGACAAAATGAACAATGAAGAAAAAAAATAAAAAATAAAGCGTCTTAAATTTTAAGGCGCTTTATTTTTTTTGGACCTATCTACTTGTTATTTAAGCAGTATTACTCACATTTTAAAATTTTTCAAAAAAGTTCAGAACTAAAAAAAGAACTATGAATTGATTTTTATAGATTTGTAAAACTGTATATTCCAAAAAAATGGTGCAAACCAATTATAAAAATTTAAATTCGATGAAATCTGTCAGTTCAATATTTTTACTTTTAATGTTTGTCTATTCAAGTTCTTATTCACAATTAAGTGCAGATAAAATATTCGAAAGCTTTAAACAAGGAGAACGCACAAATTGCTCGTCAATTGCTTTTATTAAAGCATCTTTAAACGTTTATGGATTGGATAATCTTTTTGTAACTGAAAAGATAAATGATAGTTTACAAAAGATCACATTAAAGAATAACGCCTCATTTCTTCTAAAAGATGAGGAAATTAAAATAGCTAAAACTTCAGCTGGGTTTGTTTACATTAAAGACAATTGCGAAAGTGAAAAAATAACAGACTACGCAATATTGACCTATGCCGTAATGGGAAAATACAAACAGATTATCGATAAAGAATCGACTTTTGATAAAGCATTAGAAGATCTGGAAGACGGTACAGTTTATACACCTACAATCTACAAATACTTAGGATTTACAAAAGGCAAACAAGTGCAGAAGCTGAAAAGACAGTCTGGAAGTGAATACTGCGGTGTAGTGGCGTGGTCAAAAGCGCATGCCGTTTTTGTATGCGAAGAATTTATGGATTACTATGGCAACAAAAAAAGTATCTGGATAAAATACCCAAGTCGTTTTAGAATAATAAAACCAACAGAAGAGATAGAAAATAATACTCCTAAATTGGTGCAATCGTACTAAAAATACTGCTTCTGACTGAGTTAATATCAATTTGTTAAAATTTTCAGAAAAAAAGAAATCAATAAAGTTGCAATTTAAGTTAAATTATATATTTTTGTCATTAATCAACAACCAATTACATTAAAATGAAAAGCAAAATTATTTTACTAAGTTTCCTTTTCTTCTTGACGACTGGCGCTATATCAGCACAGGCAAAAAATGCCCCAAGAAGTATTATCAGTACAACAGCCTTAATCCGTAAATACCACGACCAAAAAGAATTGAGCGGTATGCAAAAAGGAGAACTTTTAGAATTGTACATTGAGCGTATTAAAGTTCTAGTAAAAACTCTTCCATATATTGCTTTGGTTACTAAACCAGGTGTTACAATGGCAGATTTAGGTATTCCAGACGATAGTGATCACAAGAAAATATTAGATAATCAAGCAGTTGGTACTACAACTTTCTTAGATACTACAGTAGAGTTTCAAAGAAAAATGATGCCTTATTCAGATAAAGGAAATCTTATCGCTGCAATATTATTTTACGAAAATACATTAAAATCTTTACACGAGTTTAACGACTTAATGTAATATTTTAAAGAAGCTATTAATAAAAAAACTCCAAAGTCATTTGATTTTGGAGTTTTTTTTATTTGATAAATTTTTAATTTTAAAATAATTCTAATTGATTATTTGGATTTATAGGTTTCTTTTTAGGAGGTTTAGCTTCTCCAAAAATAGTTCTTCCTCCATATTTATAAGATTCATCTCTTTCTCTTTGAATTAAAGCATCAAAATTGGAATTTGGTGTAAAATTCTCTTCTGCTTTTCTAGATATTTCAGATAATTTTTGAATTGCAGCCATTTTGTCTGAGTTGCCAATTTTAGCACGGTGAATTGCTTTTTGCAGAGTATCAATCGTTTCATCATAGATTTTTACAGGAACAGGAAAAGGATGTCCGTCTTTTCCGCCGTGAGCAAATGAAAAACGCGCAGGATCTTCAAATCGGGTAGGGGTGCCATAAATTACTTCACTAACAAGTGCTAATGATTGTAAAGCTCGTGGTCCCATTCCTTTTAAAAGCAATAGCTCTTCAAAATCTTCAGGTTTATTCTCGTGAGTTGCCCAGACCATAGCGCCGAGTCTTTTCATGTTAACATCTTCCATTCTCACATCATGATGCGCAGGCATAGAAAGATATTGCATTTCCTTCATTATTTTGGTTGGAGATTCTTTCGCTAATTCTAAAATTCCTTCTCTGGATTTTGCCGCCGCCTGAGCAGTAAGATTTAAAATAGTTCCTTGATTTTCACCATAAATAAAAGTATGAGGTTCTTCAATAAAAGATTTTAAACCTGGCGAATGCCAATGGTATCTTCTCGCAGTTTTAGAATCAGGGTTCATTCCTTGTTGTATTACGGCCCATTGACCTTTATTATCAACAATAAAATTATGCTGATACAATTGAAATCCATCCTGAATAGCAGTATTATCAACTTTAGCGGCAAGTCTGCTGCAGTTGGCAAGATTATTACCATCAAGTCCTGTTTTTTCACCCACAAACAAAAGTTCCTGCGGTGTTAACATAGAATGTTTGCCTTTGCCGCCGCAGATATAGATTCCTAATTCTTTAGAATGTGGATTTACAGATTTTTTTAATGCTCCAAGTACAGAAGTTGTAATTCCAGAAGAGTGCCAGTCCATTCCCATTACGGCACCAAAGCTTTGAAACCAAAAAGGATTACTAAGCTTGCTTATAACTTCAGAAGTTGAAAATTCTAAAGCAATCGTTTCAACAATTGCAAAACCAAGTTTAGACATCCGTTCGGAGAGCCATAATGGAACTTGTCCATAGTGTAGTGGGAGATCAGCTGTACCAGAACGCTTCATTTGAAAGTATTTTTACAAAAATAGGCAAAAATGGTTTTAATAATTTTAATTGTTTCTTAAATCTTCTCGTCTCGTTTTTGCATCTTTTTTGACTGCATTTTGACTTTTAGATGCAAAAAAAATGCAAATAAAGTCATTCACTTAGTCAATATTTTTCATTTTTTAATTTTGTTTTAAATAAAAATCTTACATAAACTGTAAAAATTCCTTATTCAATAACTGTCTTGTTTATAGTAGTTTAAAATTACTAAAACGTTTTTGTTAACATTTTTTTTTCAGAAAATTAAATTAAAATTTGGGAACTTAAATATTTAATTTACTTTTGTTCTATCGAATTAGTAGAGTTTAAAAAATAAGTTGAAAACATTGAGATTAAGACCATTTGTATGTTTATTTCTGAATACAAAAGACTCATTTATCATTCTATAGCTTGTGAGTTACTACGGTTAAAACCTTCTCTTTTTTAATTCATATAAAAATTTAAAAAAAATGAACCTGAAAGGGTCGAAATATTGTATAGGCCAAAATAATAGTAATCAAAAAAAAAGTAAAAATGAAAAAACGAATGTGTTTGTAGATACAAAAAAACATTTCTGTTGAAGCAGAAATGGCGAAGCTTAAAGAAATTGTACATCTCTATAAGGAGCTTGAAAATGATATATTCGTTTCGATCTGCCTTATTTATAAAACTAAAATTAAGTAATGAAAAAAAAATTAAATAGCTATATCTGGTTATGTGTTTTGTTGATTTCCATAGGAGTTAAAGCTCAAGAAACAAAACCCTTGATCCAGTCTAAACTAGAAGGAACAGTAATAGATGCGGTTACAAAAGATCCTGTTATTGGTGCTTCGGTTAATATAAAAGGAACTACACACGGAGTTCAAACAGATTTTGACGGAAAGTTTTATTTTCAAACTGGACAAAAATTCCCTTATACTTTAATAGTAAGTTATTTAGGCTACAAAAAAGCAGAGGTTGTAGTCGATAAAAATGCTGTGGTTATTGAGCTTACTGAAGAACAAAACCAGTTATCAGAAGTTGTAGTGACTGCACTTGGTATTTCAAAAGAAAAGAAATCTTTAGGATATACAACTCAAGCACTTAAGAATAAAGATATTGCAGAGACAAAAGAAACGAACTTTTTAAACAGTCTTAGCGGAAAATTAGCTGGTGTTCGTATTACAAATTCTCAAGGAGATATGGGATCTTCTCGTATTATTATTCGTGGAGAAACTTCTATCGCAGGAAATAACCAGCCATTATTTGTGGTAGATGGAGTTCCTGTTGATAATTCGCAGTTAGGAAGTGTGGGTGGAGCTACTCGTGACTTTAAAAATGCAATTGCAGATTTGAATCCAAATGATATTGAAACATTAACAGTATTGAAAGGACCAAATGCTGCGGCTCTTTACGGATCACGTGCTGCGCATGGTGTGGTTTTGATTACTACTAAATCTGGAAAAAGTCAAAAAGGATTGGGAATTACTTTAAATTCTGGTATTACAATTTCTCAAGTAGCTACACTGCCAAGTTTTCAAAATACATTCGGACAAGGATCAAACGGAAGATTTAGTTATGTAGATGGTAAAGGAGGCGGTATTAATGATGGTGTTGACGAAAGCTGGGGACCAAAAATGGACGGACGACTTATTCCTCAATTTTTCTCAAATGGCGAGGCAGTGCCTTTTGTTGCGCATCCTAATAATGTAAAAGATTTCTTTAATACAGGTGTTACTTACGACAATAGTATTTCTGTTGCCAGATCTGACGAAAAATCAGATTTCCGTTTAGGAGTAAACAACCAAAAACAATTAGGGACGGTACCTAATAGTGAAGTAAACAAAACAAACTTTACAATCAACACAAATTATCAAATATCTAAAGGAATAAGAGTAGGGGTAACGGGTAATTATATTACAACTAATGCTCCAGCGCTGCCAGGTGGTCCATCTGGAAACCGTGCTGCTGGTGTAATGCTTCAGTTTCTTTGGTTTGGTCGTCAGGTTGATATCAATCAGTTAGAAAGCAATAGAGATGTTAACTGGAACAACAGCTACTACAGTAATCCGTATTGGAATGCATATTATAATACAACAAGCCAGCAGCGTAACCGTATAATTGGTGACGTTCATTTGGATGCAAAATTGGCTGAAGGACTTAATTTTAAATTCCGTACAGGAGTTGATTATTATAACGACCGTAGAAAATACACCATTAAATATGGTACAAATGGAACTCCTTTCGGATCGTATGCAGAAGATGCTTACACTGTAAATGAGCAAAATACAGAAGGTATTTTTACTTATACTAAAAAACTAAATGATGATTTTAGTTTAGATGCTCTTGCTGGATTCAATATTCGTAATCACAGTGATGCAAATAACTATCAAAAAGCGCCTCGTTTGGCAGTACCAGATTTGTATACATTAACAAATTCTAGAGACCCTTTAACTTCTTCAAATTATTTGTCAAGATTGAGAGTTTACAGCGCTTATGCATCTGCTCAATTAGGCTATAAAAACTATGCTTATTTAAACCTTACAGCTCGTAATGACTGGTCATCTACATTACCAAGCAGTAACCGTTCTTATTTCTATCCTTCTGTTAATGGAAGTTTGATTTTATCTGAAGCTTTGAAACTGAAAAGTAGTACGCTTGATTTCTTAAAATTACGCGGTGGATGGTCTGAAGTAGGTAACGATGCAGATCCTTATCAATTATCGACTGTTTATAATTTCCAAACTGCATTTGATGGAAACCCGATTCAAACTTCTTCACAAAAGAAATTGAATGAGAATTTAAAACCAGAAACAACGCGTTCAACTGAAGTTGGTTTAGAAGCTTCTTTCTGGAAAAATAGACTGCATTTTGATGTGGCTTATTACAACACGAATAGTTTCGACCAGATTTTGGAAATTAAAACAACTGCATCTAGTGGCTACAACTCTCAGTTAATTAATGCTGGTAAAATCAACAATAATGGTATAGAAGTTCAATTGGATGGAAGCCCGATTCAGACGGAAAATTTCAAATGGAATATTGGTGCCAATTATTCTAGAAACAGAAGTAAAGTGGAGATTTTGGATTATGCAAAACAGATTCAAAACTATACAATAGGTACTTCAGGAGGTGTTGATGTATTAGCATCTGTAGGACAAGCATACGGAGCGCTTTATGGAACTGCTTACCTGCGTGACGCTAGCGGAAATATCGTAGTAGGAGCGAATGGATTGCCAAAAGCTGATCCGACTAAGAAAGTTTTAGGACATTATACGCCAGACTATTTAGCTGGTGTTACCAACACATTGACTTATAAAAACCTTGAATTATCATTCCTTGTTGATGCAAGTGTCGGTGGAGAAATTTTCTCAGGAACTAACAGAACTGGTACTTATACAGGAGTATTGGCGCAGACACTTCCAGGTCGTGATGCTGCAAATGGAGGTTTAAGCTACTACTTGAATGGTACTACAAAAACCTTAGTAACTGGAACTCCTCCAGCTGGAACGACTGTATATGATGATGGAATGATTTTTAACGGAGTATACGATAATGGAACTCCAAATACTCAAGTTATTAGTGCTCAAGAATATTACAAAGCTTCATACAACATTAGCGAGGCTTATATCTACAGCTCAACTTTTGTAAAAATGAGAGAAATAAAATTGTCTTACAATTTAAATAAGGCATTTGCCAAAAGACTGGGGTTAGAAGGAGCAAGTATTACTGCAGTTGGCCGTAACCTGTTCTTTATCTACAAAGATGCACCAAATATTGATCCAGAAACAGCTTTCAATACTGGAAATGCTCAAGGTTTGGAGAGTTTATCTTTGCCAACAACCAGAAATTTCAGTCTTAATGTTAATCTTAAATTCTAAAAATACAGAATCATGCTAAAAAAAATAGCCTATATAACTCTATTTGCATTAACGTTGACCTCTTGCAGCGATACGTTGGATGATATCAATAAAAATCCAAATGCAACTGAAACACCATTGGCACCTTACCTGTTAACAGGATCGTTAAAACAAGGGGCTGATTTATACTGGGGCGCAGATAACAATTTTAACTCGTCTCTATTGTTTGTACAGCATTGGGCTAAAATCCAATATACGGAACCAGACAGATATGATGTTTCGAACACTTCTTTCACTTCTTTGTGGAATACTGGATATGCAACTTTAATTACGGATTTAAATACAATTATTAATTTCCCAGATGGACAGGCAAATCCAAACTATAAAGGAATTGCTTTAACGCTGCGTTCTTGGACATTTTTATTGTTGACAGATGCTTACGGAAGTGTTCCTTATAAAGAAGCTGGTCAAAAAATAACTCCTGCATATAATACTCAAAAGGAAGTTTATACAGGATTACTTGAAGATTTAAAACAAGCTCAGTCATTATTAAACGCATCAAGCGGTGCTGTAACGGGTGATTTGGTTTATAAAGGAGATATTTCAAAATGGAAAAAACTGGTAAATTCATTCCGTCTTCGTATAGCTTTGAGAATTTCAGACAAAGAACCTGAATTAGCTAAGCAGGCTGCTATTGAAGCAACATCTGATGCTGCTGGTTTATTAAGCAGTAACAATGACACTTTTAAGTTTACTTATATCAGTTCGCCTCAGCAAAATCCAGCATCAGCTTGGTTTGAAACTCGTGATGATTTCCGTATTTCGAAAACAATGGTCGATCAGTTAAGTGCATTATCAGATCCGCGTTTACCTGTATATGCTCAGCTTCCGTCAGATGCGAGCGTTGGTAAATATGTTGGCGGCGCTAACGGATTATCAAATAGTGATGCTAATAGTCAAGGTTTTGCTAAAACATCAAAACCAGGTACTTATTTCTTAACATCATCATCACCAGCTGTTATTGCTTCTTATTCAGAAACACTTTTTAATCTTGCCGAAGCTGCAGCCCGCGGTTTCATTGCGGGAGATGCAGAGCAGTTCTATAAAAATGCAATTACAGCATCATTAAATCAATTTGGTATTACAGATGCAGCAGTTATTTCTACTTATCTTAATCAAGCTTCAGTAAAATACGATGCAACAAACTATGCCAAATCTATAGGAACTCAAAAATGGATTGCTTTTTACGGACAAGGGCTTGATGCTTTTACAGAGTGGAGAAGACTTGATTATCCTGTATTGAAAGCAGGTCCTGCGACAGTTTTAGACGGGCAAATACCTTCTCGTTTCTTCTATCCTGGTACAGAACAATCATTGAATGGAGTTAGCTACCAAGCGGCAATAACTGCTCAAGGAAAAGATTTGTTAACTACAAAATTATGGTTTGATGCCAAATAAAACTAGATTCTGAAAAGAATAATTTTAAGTAGCATTCATAAATATAAACCCTTCAAAGTCATTTGATTTTGGAGGGTTTCTTTTTGTATTCCATTTTATGCTCTACAATTTCTTATAGCAAATAACCATGAATACAGGTATTGTTTCTAGAATCTACCAGTAGTAAATTTGTTATTAATCAAAAAAATATACAATGATGAATAGCAATAGTCTTTTAATAACGAAGTCAGCATTAAAAAATAAAACAGCAAGTTTATTTAAAAAACTTTTTTATGTATCAGTTTTTGCGGTACTATTATCTGCTTGTTCAAGTGATGATGGCGGATCTGATAAAACGGCATCCGATTATTATTTTAGAGCAGCTCTGGATGGTCGAAAAATAGATTTTTACACTGTAAACTTTCAGGGAGGCGGTAACGATGATCGTTTCGAGCAAATCGTAATAGGAGGATTTGAAGCGCCCCATCCTACGAAAGTTGGGGAACAGCTGCCACCTTCACTAGATTTTGAAATATGGAAATTAGGAGGTAACATTACTGCTGGTACTTATTCAACACCAGTCGATGAAGGAATGGTTGCACGATATGCAATTCAAACTCCAAACGGAACTATACTTTACAACACACGAACTGCTGATGATATTTTTACTGTAAAAATTGAATCTATAAGTAAAAGCGGAATTAAAGGTACATTTTCTGGAAAAGTTAGAAACATGGAATCAGGTGCAGTAATAAATATTACAGATGGTAGTTTTAATCTTCCGTATATGGATATTGTCAATCCATAATAATATACAATAAAAGTATTTGTATCACTTAAAAACACTAATCACTTCTGCAATTTTTTGTATTTGCGGAAGTGATTTTTTTATGTATGCAAAACAAAATGCCTTTATAGTATCTATACTTATTCTTGATTGTTTTTATTTATAAAAAATGTATCGTATTGATTTTTAGTGTTTTGAGGTGAAGGAATCGTTGTGCGAATCTTGATTTTTAACACATCTTTTCTTTAATTTATTTTTTAGGTCTAGTTTCGTTATATCCTTATTTTAGGAAACCTTACTAATTAAAAAACCGAAAATTATGAGAAAACAATTACATGCTATTTTTTTAGAAAAGGGCAAATGCTGTCCTATTATAATGTGGATCTTTTTCATCCTCTTGAACTCCAATTTATATGCGCAGCGTGGATATTACGATGCACCATATAAAAGATATGAAGCAAACTTAGGACAATTGTCTAACGGTAGTACAACTACTTCAAAATCATACAATCAAGCCGATCTTCAATCAGAAGCTTCAGACCAGCAATGTGTAAACATGTCTGCGACTAATGCAACTGTGCAATGGACATTAACAGAAGCTGCTGATGGACTCGTACTTCGATACAGTGTTCCCGACGGACAAACGGCTACTCTGGGCGTATATAATGGAAACACAAAAATTACAACACTGACTTTGACTTCAACCTGGTCTTGGGAATATTTATGGAGCAATGGAAATCCGAATAATAACGGAATTACCAACCAAAACCCAAGGATGCGATTTGATGAAGTTCGTTATAAACTTCCTAGCAAAATACCTGCTTCTGGAACATTAAAACTAGTTAGAGAAACAGGTAATCTGCATTTGGATTTTGCTGAGATGGAACCAATTCCAACTGCCGTAACAGCTCCAGCTGGTTCGGTAACTTATACTGGAAACGGAAGTGATCTTCAAACTTTTATTGATGCAAACGGCGGTAAAAAGATATTTATTCCAAGTGGTGTTTACAGCGTTAATCGAGAATTGTATTTTGGTGTTGCCAATACTTCTTTAATAGGAGCAGGAATGTGGTATACTCAAATTAATTTTACCAACACTAGCAGTTTAAATGGAGGATTGCGCGCCAATGCAAGTAATATTTCATTTAGTGATCTTTATTTAACAACAAATTCGGCCTCTAGAAGTAATTCTTATAAAGCTATAAATGGCGTTTTTACAGCTGGTTCTACGATAAAAAACATCTGGGCAGAACATTTTGAATGTGGTGCCTGGATTGCACAATACAATACTGGCGGGCCTGCAATAGCAGATGGCTTTACACTATCGCATTGTCGTTTTAGAAACAATTATGCCGATGGAATTAATCTTTGCAAAGGAACCGCAAATGCAATTGTGGAGCACTGCAGTTTTAGAAATAATGGAGATGATGATCAGGCAATTTGGTCTGCAAATGGGCAGGAATGTATCAATAATACATTTAGATACAACACCTCAGAAAACTGCTGGCGTGCCACTGGTTTAGCTATTTATGGAGGAAAAAATAACAAAGCCTATAATTTAATTATAAAAGACAATCTAGAAGCAGGTATTCGAGTAAGTAATAATTTTGATGGAGCGCCATTCAACAACGACGGCATGCATGAAATACACGATATTACAATAACAGCCTGCGGAACTTTTAATGACACTTACAATAATCCAGTAGCAGCTGTAGATATTTTTAGTGCCAGTAATGCGGGAACTCAGGTTAAGAATGTTCAGTTTTACAATATTGATATTCTTGATTCTAGAAATGATGCTGTTTCTATAAGTAAAAGGTCTGGTGACGGTATTTATAATCTTTCGTTTAAAGACATAACCATCAACGGAACAGGCAAAGAATTCCCAAACAATAATGTACTTAATAGAAATTGGGGCAGAGGTTATTTTGTTCTTATTGCAGGTTCTCCTAGTGGAAACGGAACTTATTGCAACATGAATTATTCTAATATAGGCGGAAATGCCACAGCTAATGAGGAAATCAGCGCTATTGGTACATTTTCTTGGACACAGAGCTCTAATTGTTCCACTACAACAGTTCCAGTAACAGGAGTAACCGTTTCGCCGGCAGCAGTAACTCTAGGCGCTGGAGCGACGCAGCAATTAACACCAACTGTCTCACCAGCTAATGCTACAAACAAAACGGTAACGTATAGTTCTAATAACACGGGTGTAGCAACCGTAAATTCTGCTGGTTTAATCACTGCCGTTACATCAGGATCAGCAACAATAACGGTGACTACACAGGATGGAGCTAAAACGGCAGCTGTAGCAGTTACAGTAAATTCATCTAATGTAGCTGTAACAAGTGTGAGTCTTAATCCAACATCAGCGACATTAGCTGTAGGTGCAACTCAACAATTGACAGCAACTGTTTTACCATCAAATGCAACCAATAAATCAGTTAGCTATGCTTCCAATAATACTGGTGTAGCAACCGTAAATAATTCAGGTTTAGTGACTGCAGTTTCAAATGGAACAGCAACAATCACAGTAACAACTGCAGATGGAAATAAAACAAGTACAGCTGTAATTTCGGTTAATACGCCGACAGGAAATTATTTTACCATTAAAAATAAGTGGACAAATAATTATTTATATGATGCAGGAGCAAATGTAGGATACGGTGCAACCGTAGCAAACAATAATTACAAATGGGAAAAAGTCGCTATTGACGCAACTTATTTCATACTAAAAAATGTGGGAACTGGAGATATCATGCATATTGAAAATCTGACAGGAGCTGTACAATGTACTGCTGGATCGACTTCTTGGTGGAGTGCGCAATGGTCAAGCGAAAATGTTGATGGCACTTGGGTAAGAATTAAAAATAGATGGCAGACAGGCAGCATGATTCATATAGAAAACCTAAATGGTTCTGCTCAATATGCTGGAGCTCAAAATAATTGGGAAAGCGCACAATGGCAGTTTCAAACAACTTCAACAGCAAAAAAAGCCAGTGTAAGTGAACCAGAAGTAATGGCTGAGAATAATTTGATTAGCATTTACCCAAACCCAGCAACGAATAATGAATTTAATATTGTGCTGCCAGAATTAAAAAAAGGTGATGTGGCAACATTAACAATTACTGATATCACTGGAAGAGAAGTCATGATCAAAAAGGTTAATACTTCTTCTGCTAAAATCAATCATAATTTAGGATCAGGAATTTATATTGTTAACATCAATTCAGATGCGTTTAATGTTTCTAAAAAACTTATCGTAAAATGATTTAAAGATAATTTTAAGAAATACTAATCTTTAGCAAAACAACCTTCGGGTTGTTTTTTTGTTTTTTTGATGATTCAAGTCAAATATTTGTTTTCAATACTGTTTTTATATTTAACAATATCGATACTAATTTGCGAAATATAGTAAGTGAGAAAACAAATAAAGTGCCTATTTGTTTGATTTTTAAGGGTTAATTTGTTTAGTATAATTGTTGTTCTTGTTTTGGCATAATTGGATACAATTAAAAAAAACTGTCATCCAAACAGTTATAAATTTCAGATTATGCTAGTACTAATTAAACAATTAATCTTATGACAAAATCTAAATCCATTATTCTCATACACGGGAATTTTGTAAACGACACAAGCTGGGCAAGGTGGAAAGAACGTTATGAAGAAAAAGGCTATAAGGTTTATACGCCAGCCAATCCGGGTCACGAAGGAAATCCTTCTGATTTAAGAAAACAGGTTCATCCCGATCTTGTTCAAACAGGTTTTGTAGATGTAGTTGACAACATTGTAAGACTTGTGGACAGCCTGCCTGAAAAGCCATTGATAATTGGGCATTCGATGGCAGGAATGGCAGCTATGAAATTACTGGAACTCGGCAAGGCAGACGCCGCAGTTAGTATTGACGGAGCTCCTCCAAAGAATGTTTTTCCTCCCTTTAAAACATTAAAATCGGTATTGCCGGCTTTTGGTTTTTTTTCGTCTTCAAAATATTTTATGGGCAGCCGCGACTGGTACGACAAATGTTTTTTCAACACATTGCCCGAAAGAGAAAGGGCAGCTGCTTTTGACAGCATTGCAGTTCCCGAAAGTTATAAAGTAAGCCGTGAACTTGTTTTGAACTCTTTCTCTAATATTGATTTTGGCAAAGCTCATAATCCTATTTTGTTTATTGGAGGGGGAAGCGACAATATCTTTCCTGCATCTCTTACAACAACGCTGGCAAAAAAATATAAAGACAAAAACAGCAGAGTTAATTTGAAGATTTTTCCAGGTAAAAGCCACTTTATATGCGGAGAACCTGGATGGGAAACAGTAGCTGATTATATTATCGAGTGGTACGAAAACTTATAAATGCTTCTGACAAAAGTTTAAAATTTATGATCAGAAATAGAATTCATTTTAAAAATTATAATAACAATTAAAAGAAACTAATATGGCTAAGATTACAGTAAAAGACGGAACAGAGATTTATTACAAAGATTGGGGAACTGGAACACCAATTTTTTTTCATCATGGCTGGCCATTGTCAGCAGACGATTGGGATGCACAATTATTTTTTTTCCTAAACCAAGGATTTAGAGTAATTGCACACGACAGAAGAGGGCACGGAAGATCTACACAAACAGTTACAGGTAATGAAATGGATACCTATGCAGCAGATGTAGCAGAACTTACAGCTTTTCTAGATTTAAAAGATGCGATTCATATCGGACATTCGACTGGCGGCGGCGAAGCCATTCGATATGCTGCAAAATATGGTAAAGAGCGAGTGTCTAAAGTGATACTGATTAGTGCTGTAACACCATATATGATTCAAAACGAAAATAATCCTGATGGAGTGCCATTAGCAGTATTTGATGATATCCGTTTTAATACAGCAAATAACAGACAACAGTTTTATCAGGATATTACTTTTCCTTTTTACGGATACAATAGAGAAGGGGCAGTTATAAAAAAAGGAATTCAGGATAACTGGTGGCGTCAGGGAATGGCGGGCGGCATAAAAGCACATTTTGACTGCATAAAAGCATTTTCTGAAACAGATTTTACAGAGGATTTAAAAAGCGTCGATTATCCAGTACTAATACTTCACGGCGAAGACGATCAAATTGTTCCTCATAATGTTACAGCACTAAGAGCTATTAAACTTGTAAAAAATGGAAAATTGATCACTTATCCAGGACTTTGCCACGGAATACCAACAACAGATGCTGATAAAGTGAATTTAGATATACTTAATTTCATTAAATCCTAAGGTTCATTTTGAAATCTATGTGCATTTTAGAAGACGAATTATAAAAATAAAAGAAAATGGATGCAAGTAAATATTCAAAAACAGCCCTGATATTAATTGACCCATTCAACGACTTTCTATCCGAGGGAGGGAAACTTTATCCGCTTACAAAAGAAACAGTAGAAGGTATTTCGCTGGTGCAAAATCTTAAAAAGTTAATTGAAGGAGCAAGAGACCGCAAAATACAAGTTATTTATGCTCCGCATCATCACACAACGAAATCTGATTATTTAAATTGGAAATTTTTAGCACCTTCTCATGAAGGAAGTCAGAAAGTTGTCTTGTTTGAAAAAAATACTTGGGGAGCTGAGTTTCATCCTGAACTTCAACCACAGCCAGGTGACTTAATAGCTCAAAATCATTGGACAGCCAGCGGTTTTGCCAATACAGATCTGGATTTTTTATTGCGAGTACATAATATCGATCATATCATACTTGCAGGAATGAGAGCCAACACCTGTATTGATTCAACAGCTAGATATGGAGTAGAATTGGGTTATCATGTAACGCTGGTTAAAGATGCAATAGCAGCATTCAATTGGGAAGAAATTCGGGTTACTGTCGAAATTACTTTTCCAAATTATGGACATGCGATGTTGACTACTGAAGAATTTGTAAATAGTCCTAAATCTTGAAGTAATGGAAATCATTTCAGAAAGTAGTGCAACAGCCTTAATTAATGCGTCTATAGAAAAGATTGATCTGACAGAATGGCTCTTTAGTTTAAAAAGCCACGAATATCAAGCTTGTTCGTCTTCACATATTGCTGCAGGCAGATCTATTTCTGTAAATGGTAAAAGAATGTCTATAAATGTTGAACAGGTGGCTGATACACTGTTAATACAAAATTACATTGAAGAAATAGGAGAGAAAGACTATTGTAAAGTAAACTCAATATCAGACTCTTTTTCTCCTTTAGGCAGAACCAAATTAGGAATCATCTGGGAACTCAAAGTAAAAAAGATTACAGAGAATAGTTGTGAGTTTACTAATGTAGTTACAATTTTAATGACAGATGAATTTTCTTCATTGCTCAAAAAGGCAGGTGTTACTGATTTAAATCCTGTTAAATCTCTTATGGGGCAAAATGTATCAATGCATAATAAAGAAGAAACACCACTATTTGCAAAGGACATTGAGAGTAAAGCTCTTTTGGAAATTTGGAAGTAAAGAGATCAAGAGTTGCTTTAAATGTTAGATCTTCTGCATAATTTTATTGAATCTTATAAAGAAAAATTAAGAAAACGTCTTGTTATTTGACTGGGCGTTTTCTTATACTTTACTTCAAATGAACTTCACCTGTACTGCAAAAAAATAGGGCAAAATATTAAAAGAAGGTATTATGTATGCAACCACTACCAAAACCATTATGCTCATTTCTGGAGTTTTTGTGAGTCATCACTATTGGGAAGAGTGGATTGTTTTTTTGGAGAAAAGAGGTTATAAAGTTGTTGCGCCGCCGTGGCTTTATAAAAACGACAGTACAGAAAATCTAAGAATGCAAAATCAAACACAGAAAATTGGAACTATAACTTTATCAGACCTTCTTTGTTATTATACAGAAATAATTGAAATACTTCCCGAAAAGCCTATTTTAATAGGACATTCTTATGGTGGTCTTTTAGTACAATTATTGATTCAGAAAGATTTAGCATCAGCTGGAATCTGCATTAATTCTTTTCCGCCATCAGGATTTACATTTTCAAAACTTACATTTTATAAAACCATTTTTGGCCTTTCTACCAATTTAATTTCTTTAAAAAAAACACATAAATTATCTTTCAAAAAGTGGCAGCATATTTTTTTTAATAGCGTTTCGTATTACGAACAATCGACTAAATATGAGAAATACTCTATTCCAGAATCTCAAAAGGTATTAAGAGATTTATTTTCAAAAAAAGCTGTAATAAATTTCAAAAAAAGACATTCTCCTCTTTTATTAATTTCCTGCTCACAAGATAAAATTGTAAGTCCAAAATTAATTTATTGGAATTTTAAAAAATACAGAAATGTCCATTCTTTAACCTGTTACAAAAATTTCGACGACCGCAATCATTTTGTTGTATTGGAGCCTCACTGGAAAGAAACTGCATCGCATATTGTGCAATGGCTGGATAAAATATCTTAGTTTATTTTTTTATTGATTTCCAGTTTTTTAATTCTTGAAGTTAGAGTGGAAGGATTGATATCTAGAATTTCTGCAGCCCCGCCTGCTCCAGAAACTTTTCCATTACATTTTTTAAGAATATAAAGAATATAATCACGCTCATTTTCTAACATTGTTTTAATTGAAAACGATTCTGTGCTTTGCTCTGTTTTAAGTATTGATGATGGCGAAAATTCAATAGTTTTGATTGTATTTTCTTCATTAAGCAGTAATGTTCGCTGTATAACATGTTCCATTTCTCTAATATTGCCTTGCCAGCTGTAATTTATAAGCTGTTGTAAAGCAGCCTTAGAAAGTGCTGGAGGTTTTATATTCATATTCTCACTATACATTTTTATAAAATGATCTGCCAATTCTGGGATATCTTCAATTCGGTTTCTAAGAGAAGGCACCAAAATAGGAAAAACATATAATCTGTAATATAAATCCATTCTGAAGCGCCCAGCAGCAACTTCATTTTCAAGATCTTTATTTGTCGCTGCTATAATTCGCACATCAATTTTTAGAGGTGCGGATCCGCCAACACGTTCTATATTCTTTTCTTGGAGAACACGCAGTAATTTGACTTGAAGTGTCAGTGGCATTTCTCCAATTTCGTCTAGAAAGATTGTGCCTCCGTCTGCCAATTCAAATTTTCCAATACGTCTTTCCAGCGCTCCTGTAAAAGCGCCTTTTTCATGGCCAAAAAGTATAGATTCAGCCAGATTTTCAGGGATTGCGCCGCAGTTTATAATAACTAAAGGTTTTTCTTTTCGTGGAGATAAAGCATGAATACTTTGCGCAATTTTTTCTTTTCCAGTTCCACTTTCACCCAAAATTAGAACTGAAGTCTCAGAGGGAGCTACTTTTTTGATATAGTTAAAAACCGTTGCCATCTGTGAGCTGCTGCCAATTATGCCTTCAAAACCTGGTTTTGTAATTTCTGATAGTTCTTTATTTTGAAGGACTGCTTTTGTTTTCGGTTCAATAATTGTTTTTTTATCCGAATATAACTGCTTAAAAAATTGGCAAATGGTGCTTTCTATTGGAATCAATAAATTCAAATTCTCATCTGAGTAAGCATTGTAATCCCTGCTGTAGAAAGTAGCACTGAACTTTTGTGAGTTTCCTATTGAAAATGGGAAAACCAAATATGATTTAATGCCGAAATTATGAGCAATTATTCCTTTTATAGGAGAAACTTGAAAATTGTTAATCAAAGATTCTCTGCTGTAAATAGCAGGATGCAGATCAATCTGAGATTTTTTATAAGTTTCATCTAATTCTCTACTCGAAATCTCCGCTATTTTAGAAAGTTTAGCTACAGGAACAAGTTGATATTCTTCTATATTTTTACGGATAACACCTATGTTGGAATACTGCTCACTATCAGTAAATCCAGCCTCTAGATAATCAAATGAAATAAAAGTCTGAATTATTTTGGCAAACGAAATCAAACCGTCTTCGAGATTTAGGTTTGAGTTTATTAAATCAGTGATATTATTTTTAAGTTGAAATTGATGTTTTAACTGAGATTCTAAGCTGTATTGCTGTCTATAAAAAGCAATTTCCAGAGTAGTCAAAATATCCTGCTCTCTAAAGGGTTTGATAATAAATCCGTAAGGACAGGTTATTTTGGCTTCATTGAGAATTAATTTACTTGAATTTGCCGAAATAAAAATAAATCCAATGTTTCTATTCTTTAAAATATGAGCCAGATCTATCCCGTTTTTATCACCTTTCAGCATGATATCTAGAAATACAAGATCTGGAGTCTGAGTCTGGAGTTTTTCCAAAGCCTGATCTACAGAACGCACAATTCCCAGCACTTCATAATTCGCTTTTTCAAGAATTAGCTGGAGATCATGTGCCTCAACAAATTGATCTTCAACAATAAGTATACTTTTTTTTACTAGATTTTCAGATTGTGGGGTTTCGTTATAGAGCATTCCCATGTTAGACTATTATTGAGATTAGAAATCTTGTAATTAATTGATATAAAAATAGTTAATTCTTAGAAATAATCTAGTTGTTTCTTTTAAAATATTAGCAATAAAATCATATTTAATGTGAATTTTCTTGATATTTTTAAAAGAGCTTTCTTGTTTATTTCTATATTTGTTTTTAAACCAAAATAAAACAATAACCTGATTTAAAGCTGATTATGAAAAGAAAGCTGTGCTACTATTTAACTTTATTATTTATTTGTTCGGCAGCAGCTCAAGTGCCTGTAAAAGTTGCCAAATATGACCTTCCTAAAAAAAGGTTATTACTCCAGCTTTGTTCAATGTATTTGTATAATGCTAATCAAGGGGCAATAGATGCAGACAGCTCCGTTGTTTTAGCTGCTACAGCCTATAAATTGCCTTTGATGCTGGCATATGATGAAGTTTTTAGTGACAAGATATCAATTGGAAGTGATTTAATCGAAAAAGGAAATATTGATAAAGCAAAAACGCTTCTCGCAAATTTAAAAGGAGAAGAGAAGATTAAACTGCTATTACAATTAGGAAGTTTTTATCTATTTAAACCAGGTGCTAAACCAATAGATCTTCAAAGCGCAAAACACTATATCGACAGTGCAATTGCAGAAAGTAATCAAATCAAAACAGTAAAATGGCAGCATCAAAGTATGTTATTGCTGGGGAAATATTATTTTCAGGCCAATAATCAGTCCCAAAGTATAAAATGCTTTTCGCAGGTTATAAACGAATGCCGAAAAAGTAAAGACAAATTGGGTTTAGCGCGGGGTCTAGAAGCCAAAGCAGATGTTTTGTCTAATCAAGATCCAGAAAAAGAAAAAATACTTAACGAAGTGATCTCAATTTATGCTTCATTAGGATTAGAGGAAAAAAGAATCGAAAATTATTCTAAGATTACTACTATTTATTTTTGGTCAGGAAGAATACGAGAAGCAATAAAGAGGCTCTATCAAAATCTAGTTGATTTGCGAAAAATTGATTTTGCCCATCAGCAGTTTGCAGAAACAACTATATCCTTTCTCGAATTGTATCAGCATAATATAAGACCAGCTTTATACTACGCCTTAAAAAGCGTGAAAAGAATGGAAACTGAAAATGATTATACTTTTGCAGACATTTTTTACATGCGTCTGGGTGATGTTTATAATGTATACGGCCATAATCAGGAGGCATTGCAGCTATATCAAAAAAGTATTAAAATAGGAAAAAATAATTTAGATACGGGAGCTTGGTATAAGAGTTTTTTTAGTGCTGTTGCGGCTTTATCGTTAAAAGGGAATAATAAAGAAGCTATTGCTTACATTAATTCCATGACCGCACAATACCCTCCAAAAAGTATTTTCGATAAAATGTCGGTTGCCTTTATTAAAGCTAATTGTTATGAAGCTTTAAAAGATAATATTCAGGCTGAAAAATATTTTAAGGAAATGGATTTTTATTCGAAACAGCTTAATACACCTGAAACAACCAGAGAAATCGCGCATCAATATACTACAATGGCTTTGTTCTACATCAATACAAACAGACCTAAATTAGCTCAATTCTACACAGATAAAATACTAATGTTTGGTAAAAGAGGTATTAGTACTGCTAATACAGAAATGCTTAACATATTGCTTTATAAAATGGATTCGATCAATGGCAATTATAAAGATGCTTTACTACATTTTCAAAATTATAAAAAAATTAGTGATTCAGTGCACGGTATTTCCAAAAACCAACAAATTGAAGAGCTAAAAATTGAATATGAAACTAAAAACAAAGAACAGAAAATCAGACTTTTAAACAATCAATCTAAACTGCAGCAAAGTGAATTGCAAAAATCTAAACTGCTTAATAATGTTTCGAGTGGAAGCTTAGTTCTTTTGCTGATAATTATTGGGTTATTGTATAACCGATATCGATTAAAACAACGAAATCACGCCAAACTGGAGATTAAAGAAAGAGAAATCAACCAAAATAATATTAATCTTAGACATTTACTAGATGAAAAAGAATGGCTGTTGAAAGAGATTCATCATCGGGTAAAAAACAATCTGCAAACGGTAATAAGTCTTTTAAGCTCGCAAGCAGCTTACTTAAATAATGATATGGCTTTGTCTGCAATAAAAAACAGCCAGCACAGAATACACTCCATGTCATTGATTCACCAAAAACTTTATAAGTCAGAAAATATTGCAACAATTAATATGCCCAGCTATATCAATGAATTGGTTGAATATTTAAAGGATTCTTTTTCTATAGGACAGCGAATTCGGTTTGAAATTAGAGTTGAGCAGTTAGAGTTAGATGTTGCGCAGGCAATTCCAATTGGGCTTATCTTGAATGAAGCCATTACCAATTCAATTAAATATGCTTTTCCAGATAACGCGGGTGGAATCATTAGTATCATACTTGAAAAAACTGAAGAAGATCAATACTTGCTGACGATTTCAGATAATGGAATTGGAATTGATACTGCTTTAAGCAAAAATAAATCTGATTCTTTTGGGATGAGTTTAATAAAAGGTTTGAGTGATGACTTGGAAGGAAAATTTGTTATGGAAAACAATAACGGTACTATTCTAAAATTGGAGTTTAAGCCAGAACATCCTCTTAATAAAAAGTATTTGAAGAAACCAGATGTAACTTTGGATATCTAAATTGCTTTATGATATTGAATTTGTTTTTATCATATTTCACAAATTTGCTACTAAGCATGGCGAAATATAAAAAAGTATATTTTAAAACAGTGCTCTAAGTGTTTATAATCAACTGTTTATGTTTTGGTACTTGAATTGTTCTAGTTTATTTCGAGCATTTATAGGATGCTGATTTTTAGACAATAGAGTGATCAATATATTATAAAAAACAAAGTTATTATGAAAACAAATTCTTTAAATGCATTAATACTGACAACTGTAGTTGGCAGAAATGAGAAAGATACCGCGCATGGCAGTGAAACTCAATATGCCGAACTTTCAGGAAGAACACTGGCGTATCGCTCCATCGGTAGCGGAACACCTATTATTTTAAGCAACCGTTTTAGAGGTACTCTGGATACATGGGATCCATTATTTTTAGATACACTTGCGGAGAACTTTCGTATTATTACCTTTGATTACACTGGAATCGGTTATTCTACAGGAACACTGCCAACAAATGTAACCTCTGTCGCAAAAGACATAAAAGATTTAGCTTCTTATTTAAAACTGGATAAAATAGTTGTGTTAGGCTGGTCTTGGGGAGGATTAATTGCACAAGCTTCGGCACTTGAATATCCAGAATTAATAACTCGTGCAGTTGTTATTGGTGCGGTGCCATTAGGAGAAAGAGTAGTGGAGATAGGACCTGCTTTTTTAGAAGCCGCAGTAAAACCCATAAATGACTTTGATGATGAAATTATTCTTTTTTATGAGCCAAAATCTCAAAAATCAATAGAAGCTGCTAAGATTTCTTATGAGAGAATACGCAAGAGACTTGATGTGTCTAAAATTCCTTCTACAATGGAAGTTTTTCAGCTGTATTTTCAAGCTGGCGGTGCAGCAGTAGAAGATAAGGAAGGACTTAGAGATAAACTTAAAGAAACCACTGTGCCAATTTTAGTAATCTCGGGAGACAACGATATTAGTGCTGCTATAGAAAACTGGTTTCCGCTGCTTCGTGAGCTTCCTACTGTGCAAATTATTATACTTCCGCATGCTGGCCACGCTCCGCAGCATCAAGAACCATTATTGACTGCTGGGTATATAAATACCTTTCTGTCACAATAAATGTAATGAATAAGGTTTTAAATGTACATAATGCAGGTATATCAAAAGTTGGTTAATTCTCTGTATTAAAATAAAGCGGGCTCTTTTCGCAGGCCCGCTTTAATTTTTTCAATTACGCTTTTTGAAGAAATTGTCTTAAAACATATTGAAGTATACCCTCATTTCTATAGTATTCAATTTCTATTTTTGAATCGAGTCTTGCAATTACCTTAAAATTTAATACTTCTCCGTTCTCTTTAACAGCAGTAACTTCGAGCTCTTTCAAAGGAATTATATCCTCTGCAATTCCAGTTATGGTAAAATATTCTTTACCTGTAAGTCCAAGCACTGCGGCATTTTCTCCATTTTTGTACTGCAGCGGAAGAACGCCCATACCAACGAGATTGCTTCGATGAATTCTTTCATAGCTTTCTGCCAGTACCGCTTTTACGCCGAGCAGGAAAGTACCTTTTGCTGCCCAATCTCTAGATGAACCGCTTCCGTATTCTTTTCCTGCAAGAATAATTAACGGTGTTTGAGCTTCCTTGTATTTAATAGAAGCCTCATAAATATTCATTTCTTCTCCTGTGGGAAGGAATTTCGTAAAACCTCCTTCATGATCAGCAAGTGCATTTTTGATACGGACATTGGCAAAAGTTCCTCGTATCATCACTTCGTCGTGGCCTCTTCGTGAACCGTAGGAATTAAAATCACTTTTTTCAACACCGCGGCTCATCAGGTAGGCGCCTGCAGCAGAATTTTCTTTAAAGGAACCAGCCGGAGAAATATGATCGGTAGTTATGCTGTCTCCCAAAACCAACAATGTTCGAGCATTTGAAATGTCTTGCAGCGGTTTTGGATTTTCAGGAAGATTTTTAAAGAATGGCGCTTCCTTTATGTATGTTGAATTCTCATCCCAGCGGTAATTTTTTTGTTCTGGAATAGGAAGCTGCTGCCATATTGAATTGCCTTCAAAAATTGATTCATAACATTGTTGAAATTGTTTTGGAGACAGTACTTCTCTCAATACCGTATTGATTTCATCATCTTCAGGCCATAAATCTTTGAGGTAAACAGGCAGTAGATTAGAATCATATGTAATAGGCTCATTTAACAAATCAATATCAACTCTTCCTGCAATAGCAAAGATCACTACGAGCATTGGAGACATTAAAAAGTTCATTTTGACCTGCGGATGTATTCTCGCTTCAAAGTTTCTATTTCCAGAAAGAACAGAAGCAAGTACAAGATCATAATCTTCTGCCGCTTTTGCCACATGAGGCGGAAGCGGACCGGAATTCCCTATGCAAGACGTACAGCCATAACCTGCTACATGAAATTTAAGAGCTTCTAGATCTGTCAACAGGTCAGCTATTATCAAGTAATCTGTTACTACTTTAGAGCCTGGCGCAAGTGAAGTTTTTACCCAAGATTTTGTGTCAATTCCTCTTTCACGTGCTTTTTTGGCTATCAATCCCGCTCCAATCATTACAAAAGGATTGGATGTATTGGTACAGGAAGTAATTGCAGCTATGGCAACTGCGCCATCAGAAAGTGTAAATTGTTCAGATCCAAGAGAAACTTCTACACTGATGCTTCCGTTTTCTGTTTTTTCTTGAATTATTGTTTCATCAGGAAGAGGTGCACTGCTTGTAATTGTTGGCTGCGATCCTCCTTCGGCGAACCATCTCGAAACTTGTTTTTCAGATTTTTTATATTTTCTGCCAAAACTTTTATCAAGTATATCAACAAAAGAAGGCTGTAAATTTTTAAGTAAAATTTTGTCCTGTGGTCTTTTTGGGCCTGCAATTGTAGGTTCTATGGTAGAAAGATCGAGTTCAATTACGTCAGTATAATTTATAGATTCATTTCCTGTTCGCCAGAGCATGTTTGCTTTGCAATAGTCTTCTACTAGGCTTATCTGTTCTTCTGAACGGTTACTGAGTCGCATATATTCTAAAGTCTTCTGATCAATTGGAAAATAAGAAACCGTACATCCAAATTCTGGCGACATATTTCCGATAGTTGCGCGATCTGGTACGCTCAAACTGTCAAGACCTGGTCCAAATACCTCAACAAATTTTCCTACTACGCCATATTTTCTAAGAAGTTCCGCAATGGTTAAAACCATATCTGTAGAAGTTGATCCCAACGGAATTTTGCCACTAAGCTTAAGTCCGATAACTTCGGGCATAATAAAATATACAGGCTGCCCGAGAATTGCAGCTTCAGCTTCAATACCGCCGACGCCCCAAGCAATAACCCCGATTCCATTAACCATAGGGGTATGGCTGTCAGTTCCCACGAGTGTGTCTGGAAAAACTTCTCCATCGCGTTCGATTACACCTTTTGAAAGATATTCCAAGTTAACCTGATGGCAGATTCCCATTCCTGGAGGAACCACATTAAAATTTGTAAAAGACTGCTGTGCCCATTTTAAAAACTCATAACGTTCGCTGTTACGCTTGTATTCCTCATCCATATTGCGCTGATAGGAATATTCTGTTCCGAAATAATCAACCTGAACAGAGTGATCAATTACAAGATCAACAGGAATCAACGGATTTATAGCCTCAGAATTTTTTCCTTTTCTAGAAGCTTCAGCACGAAGCGATGCAAGATCAACAACAGCAGGAACTCCCGTAAAATCCTGCATCAAAACTCTGGCAGGCTTAAAAGGAATATCCTTGTCTGAAGCTTCAGGTTTCCAGTTTAGAATGGTTTCTATATTTTCTTTGGTAATGGCAAAATCATCGAAATTTCGCAGTACATTTTCTAAAAGAATCCGAATTGAAAAAGGCATTTTTTCGATATTAAATCCTTGTTGCTGCATTTCAGTAAGACTGTAATATGAAAATTCACCGCTTTGGGTTTTTAACTGCCTTTTAATATTATAAATGTCGTTCTGCATACTCAATGTTATTTAAATTAGTAAGTATTGGACTTAGTCTTGATGTGTTTTGTCTAATTTGTTCAGTTATTAAATTTAATTATTTATTTCCAAACAGTCTATGGTCTATGCTTTATTAAATCGTTTCTTAAATTTCGCTAAAAAAATCTGTTTTTTGCGAAATATAAAAAATGGACCCACAGAAAATAGATAATTATAACTCGATTGTGCTGCCTATTTCTGGAAGATAAAGTTGTAATCCAGCATTTTTAAATTTGTCAAATGCCTTTTGATGATCCATTACAATAAAGCCGAAAGTATCGTAATGAACACCTAATATATTAGTGACGCCAACTAATTTTGAAGCCTCAACAGCTTCTTCTATGCCCATAGTTAAACCATCGCCAATGGGAAAAACAGCAAAATCAAGAGGTGTAAATTTAGGTATTAGCTGCATGTCGAGAGTCAGGGCAGTATCTCCACTATAGTAAAAATTCCCTTCAGAAGTAGTCAATACAAAACCGCTGGCAATACCGCCGTAAGAGCCGTCACTAAAACTGCTTGAGTGTTGTGCAATTACGCATTTTACAGTTCCAAAATCAAAATCATATTGTCCTCCGGGATTAATTGGATGCGAATTTTCAATTCCTTTTTTTAAAAGCCAGTTATATATTTCAAAATTACCAAGCACTTTGGCTCCAGTATTTTTGGCAATAAGTTCAACATCTTGAATATGGTCATAATGTGCATGAGAAATAAATATATAATCTGCTTTTATGGCATTTACATCTACATCTTTAGCAAGTTCATTGGGTGTGATAAAAGGATCAAAAAGAATATGCTTTCCATTGGTGAATACAGAAAAACAAGAATGTCCGTAGTAAGTTACTTTCATAATAAATAAGATTAATAAATTGATAATTAGAATAATTGACAAAATTATTATTCAAGTAATGTGCCGCTAAATCGAATAGAAAATTAGAAAAAGGCAAAAATATTTGGCAGCAGTATTTTTCTTTTAAATTGGTTTATCTCAAATTTACAAAATTATATGCTACCAAAGAGCACTAGCTAAACACTTTGCCGTTTTGAAGGTCGTGGCTCTTTTCCACCAAAATAATTCTTCTATCTTTGAAAAGGTAAAAACAAACTATGGAAAAACTGAGAAAACATATTGAGGAAATTATTCCGATTACTGATGAGGAGTTTGAATCAATCAAACCTTTTTTTACGATCAGGAGAGTATTAAAAAATCAATATTTGATTCAGCAGGGAGATGAGGCAAAATATGAATATATTATCATGAGCGGTATTTTCAGGGTTTTTTACCTCGATGAAGATGGAAAAGAACACATCGTGCAATTTGCAACAGAAAACTGGTGGATGTCTGACTATATTGCATACTTCAACCAAAAGCAGGCCAACATGTATGTGGTTTGTATGGAGCCGGGAGAAGTTTTATGTCTTACGCTTGATGGCAGGGAACAACTTTCTGTCATACTTCATAAAATGGAACATTTTTTTAGAGTAAAACTTACCAAAGGATATATTGCACTACAGCAAAGAGTTATTTCATTGCTTTCTAATAATCCGCAGCAGCGATATACAGAATTTGCGGCTCTTTATCCAAATCTCATTCAAAAAATTCCAAAAAAATATATTGCAGAATATCTCGGGGTCAGCCGCGAAACCCTCAGCAGGCTTTACTCCAATAACAAATAACAGCTGTTTAATTCTCAAAGTGTGATTTCGATCACACTTTTTTTGTGACTTTTCTCCTCGTATTGAGGAAGAGAGCTGGCATAAATTTGCCCTATAAATAATTCATTAACAACCTAAAAATTATAGAAATGAAAAGACTTATGATCGCATCAATGGCACTTGCCTTTTTTTCTTCTTATGCACAAAATCAAAAAACAACTTTTAAAAACGAAACAAAAATGAACAAGAAAATTTTAATTATTGTGTCTAATGCCAATGCAATTGGATCAAATAACAGAAGAACCGGAACATTTCTTCCAGAAGTAGCACATCCTTATGCCGAATTTGAAAAAGCAAATTATAAAATTGATTTTGCAAGCTTAACTGGAGATACTCCGTATTTAGATGCTCTTAATTTGGCAAATGATCCTGATAATCTTGCTTTTCTAACAGGAAAAGGTTGGGAGACAATGCAGAAAGCAGTTAAACTTTCAACTGTAGAGGTGAGTAAATACGATGCTGTTTTTGTTCCTGGCGGATTAGCTCCAATGGTGGATATGCCGGAAAACGAATTGCTAAAAAAGGTGATTAAAGAAACCTACGAACGCAATGCAGTTGTAGGAGCAGTATGTCATGGTCCCGTATCTTTACTAAATGTAAAACTTAGCAATGGCTCTTATCTCGTAAATGGAAAAAATATCACTTCTTTTACAGATGAAGAAGAAAAAGGTTACGCTATTGCAGATGTACCGTTTTTATTAGAAACGGCATTAACAAAACAAGGAGCAAAATTCCATGCCGCAGCAGTATGGTCAGCTCACAGTATTGCAGATGGTAATTTGGTTACTGGTCAAAATCCTGCTTCCGCGAAAGGCGTAGCAGAAAAAATGATTACTATTTTAGAAAATTCTAAAAAGTAATTGCTTAATTGTATTGACCTTCTTCAAAATGTGGAAGGTCAGTATAATTTCACTTTTAAAATTTTAAAATAATTATAAAAATATATCAAAATGGAAAATCAAAATCCAGTTCATGTTTTTGCTACATGGAAAGTTAAAGAAGGTCAGCTTGAAAATGTTTTAGAATTACTAAAAACGGTACATGCTGAAAGTATAAAAGAAGATGGTAATTTGTTTTATAAAATTCATCAAAGCAATTCAGATGCTAATACAATCGTATTATTTGAAGGATATACTAATGAAGCTGCAGTTGCAGAACATAGAAATTCAGCTCATTTTCAAGACTTCATTTTGGGTAAAATTGTGCCTTTATTAGATACTAGAGAAATTCTTTTGGCAACGCCTTTGCATTATTAATTTATAATATTGTGAACAAAGCGTATTGTAATCCCTGATAATTTGACTAAATTTAAAGGAACAAATCATGAAGAATGACTTAGAATAAAAGCATGATTTTTTAAGATTACCTATTTAAAAAAAGCATTTATGGAAAACACCACAAAAATAATATTTCCCTACGATCAAAGTCTGGTTAAAGAACTGCCACTCATTAATAAAAATGATATTGAAAAGATATTGAATACCGCTCAAAATTTATTCAATGATCAATCTAATTGGATTCCAGCTTTTAAAAGAATTGAAATATTAGAAAAAGCCGCTTCGATAATGAATGAAAGAAGCGAAGAACTAATTCATTTGGCAATTAGCGAAGGCGGAAAACCCTATAAAGATTCAAAAGCAGAAATACTTAGAGCCATAAAAGGAGTAAAATTAGCAGCTGAACACATATCGCAGATAAAAGGAGAACAAATTCCGATGGGACTTACTGAAGCTTCTGTAAACAGGATTGCTTTTACTTCTAAAGAACCAATTGGCGTTGTGGCTGCTGTAAGTGCTTTTAATCATCCATTAAATTTGGCTGTGCATCAAATTGCGACTGCTGTTGCCGCTGGGTGTCCGGTTATTTTTAAACCATCAAGCAATACACCTTTGTCGGGTCTTGCCTTGGCTGAAATTTTAAAAGAAGCCGGTTTACCAGAAGGATGGGTTCAAGTAGTATTGTGTGATAATGAAACAGCAGAATTGTTAGTTACAGATTCCAGAGTTCATTTTCTAACCTTTATTGGTTCAGCAAAAGTAGGCTGGCATCTTAAAAGCAAATTACCGCCTGGAACAAGATGTGCCTTAGAGCATGGCGGCGCGGCGCCTGTAATTGTAGAAAGTGATGCCGATTTTAGCACAATGATTCCCGATTTGGTTAAGGGAGGATTTTACCATGCAGGTCAAGTTTGTGTATCGGTTCAGAAAATATATATCAATCAGGAGATTTGCGATCGTTTTGTGGAACAGTTTGCTGAAGCAACCAATAAATTAGTTGTTGGAAACCCGTTTAATGAAAAGACAGATGTTGGCTCACTTATAACACCAAAAGAACTTAGTCGTGTTGAAGAATGGGTTAACGAAGCGATTCAAGAAGGCGCAAAATTAATTGCAGGAGGAAAACGTATTTCTGATACTTGTTTTGAGCCGACAGTATTATTTAACCCATCAGAAGATTCTAAGGTTTCAACAAATGAAATCTTTGGTCCAGTGGTATGTATATATCCTTTTACCAATAGGGAAGAGGCGATTAAAAAAGCAAATGCTCTAGATGTGCATTTTCAAGCTGCAGTCTTTACTAAAAACTTAGACATTGCTTTGGATGCCGCTAAAAAATTAAATGCAACTGCCGTTATGGTAAATGACAATACAGCTTTTAGAGTAGATTGGATGCCTTTTGGCGGAAGAGATGCTTCTGGTTTAGGAATGGGAGGAATCTCTTATACTATTGATGATATGACAAGAGAAAAACTGACTGTTTTTAAAAGCAAATATTTATAATTTTAAATAAATTCATAAAAAAAATAGTAACGAAATTAGATCTGTTACTATTTTTTTATGGGTAATCGTAATCGAGTCTTAGCTTTTCATTATAAAAGTTCCAGGATCTTTATCGCTCTCTTCTTCATTTGGTTCTTCTTCTTCCCAGTCATTTTCGTCGTATTCTGAATCGAAATCTTCTTCAAGATCTTCTTCCAAATCTCCAAGCACTAAATTATAATGGCCGCTGGCTGTCAAGTTATTTGCAAAACCTCCTTCAAGATAATCATCATAATTTAACAACAATTGTTCTTCATAAGATGTCATATCGCCTGCAAAGTCATCAGACGCATAAAAGTAATTCTCGGATTTCATATATATCAGTTTAAATTAATAGCTTACTTATTCGCTAATTTTCCAATTAACTATTATTAAAAGTAAGATTTTTAAATGCTGAAGGTTTTATATAATTTGCGCAAACCATTGTCAAATTCTCATATACGAGATGAAAAATAATCAAGATGATGAAATGTAAAACGACTAAGACATAATATCATCTAACGAACTGTTTCCATTACCATTTGATTTTCTTACAACAGTAATCTGTCCGTTAAGTTCCATTACAATTGCTTTAACTTCTTCGATCTGGTCAATTCCTGAATTTCTGATTGTAGAAAATATTTCCGCTTTTGTTATGGCTTCTTTCTCCATAGTTTTTTCTATAAATTTTCCATCATAAAATATTAAGCTGGGTACGGCATTTATAAGTCTTTCCATTTTTTTTGAGGAACGAGCTGTTCGTGCAAAAATATATTGTAAGATGATAATCAAAAATAAGACAAGAGCTCCTTCAACCAGCGGAACCATTGCCAGCATCATATACGATAGAGTAGAACCCAAAGCAACAGTAACGACAAAATCAAAGGCATTGAGTTTTGCTAAGGTTCGTTTTCCTGAAATTCTCAGGAAGAAAAATAAAGTAATGAATGCAATAATAGTGGCAATTATAACATGTCCTATACTGATCCAATCTTTAAAAAAAACTTGTTCCATATTCTTAGTAATTAATGGTTATAGATAATTGTCACTTTCCAAATAAACGAAACCTCCGTAATGGTAATTACAGAGGTTTTAAATCAATCTGTTTTCTATTGCTGTGAATTTTGAAAAGATTAGTGCGTCATTTTTATTTACGGATTTCCTTCACCACCGCTTGCACCATAAATCTGTCCAGTTGCATAACTAGCATCATTAGCAGCAAGCTGTACATAAATGGAAGCAAGTTCAACTGGCTGCCCAGGTCTTCCCATAGGAGTTTGTGATCCAAATTCTTTAAGTTTTTCCATTGTTGCGCCGCCACTAACTTGAAGCGGTGTCCATATTGGTCCGGGTGCAACTCCATTAACTCTTATGCCTTTTGGGCCAAGTTGTTTAGCCAGCGATTTGATATAGTTGGTAGTAGCTGCTTTTGTCTGAGCATAATCGTATAAATCTTCACTAGGCGCATAAGCCTGAACTGAACTTGTTCCTATTATCGAAGCACCTGCTTGTAAATGAGGCAGAGCAGCTTTAATAATCCAAAAAGGAGCATAAATGTTAGTTTTCATTGTCCAGTCAAATTCTTCTGTAGAAATATCTAGAATTGAAGCATTTGTCTGCTGACGAGCAGCATTGTTTACTACAATGTCAAGTCCGCCGAGTTCTTTTACAGCCTTTTCTACGAGTGATTTGCAAAATGCTTCATCGCGTAAATCTCCAGGTATTGCAACGGCTTTTCTTCCTTCAGCCTTAATCAGCTGGATTACTTCTCTGGCGTCTTCTTCTTCAGTTGGAAAATAATTTATAGCTACATCAGCACCTTCTCTTGCATACGCTATTGCAGCAGCTCTTCCCATTCCAGAATCACCTCCAGTTATTAGTGCTTTACGGCCTTTTAAACGGCCAGTTCCTTTATAGCTTTTCTCGCCGTGATCGGGTCTTGGATCCATTTTACTGACAAGTCCCGGCCAAGGTTGTGATTGTTCCTTAAATGGAGGTCTCGGATATTTTGTTGTAGGATCTTCAGGTCCGTTTACTATATGGACACCAGCGTCATTGAGACTGCTGGCGAGTACAGGATTAATTGCTGCCGTGGCAAGTACCGCTCCCATACCTGTTAAAGCTGAACGGCGCGACATTGTTTTTTTAACATCCATAATATTTTGGTTTAAAATTTAATCTTATTTATATTTCCAACTAAAATTAGAAAATGTAGAAAGGATACTCTTATAGAATTTTAAGATTATATTGTAGATATATAATACGTTAGTGACTGGTTTACTAATAGTTATGATTTAAATGTTGGTTTGTTAAATCGCCAAATGCTGTAAATGTTGTCAGATATTATGTAACGGTCTAAAATAAACGATGAGTAATTTTAATTAAGTTCAGCAGAGACAAATTTTTACTTATGTATGCTAATTAGAACTTTAATAAAAAAAAACGATTATATGAAAGCGATTATACTCTTAGGTACACTTAAAAAGAAAGGAAGATCAAATACCGAAACTCTTGTCGAATTTCTCGGCACTTATCTTGAGAAACAAAATATAGAGTATGAAGTAATTAAACTTGCCGATCATCATATCGTTCCGGGCACTTACACTCATATGGATGTAAAAGATGACTGGCCGTCAATATATCAAAAAATAACTGAAGCACAGATTTTGCTTTTTGCAACTCCACTGTGGTGGAATAGTCATTCTTCGGAATTACAACGATGTATAGAACGTTTAGATGAGGTGTATGATAAAATACTTGCTGGAGAAGATTCACCACTCGATGGTAAAATTGGTGGAGTTGTTATAACTGGAGATTCTGACGGAGTAGAACATGTAACGGGAAATATTGCTAATTTTTTCTGCAGCATTGGTGTAACACTTCCACCGTATTCATCTCTCGGTGTAATATGGGAAGGACATGCAAAAGGTACAAAGAAGACCAAAACACAGCTTCTTAATTATTATCACCGTAATTATGCAAAAGATGCGAAGTCAATGGCAGAATCTTTAGCAAAAGCTGTATAATAAATAAAGCAATTACAAAGATATATTTCCAGGTAATACAGATTTTTTGATCTCACTGCTAAACTTTTCATTAGTACGAAAGGATACCGGTTTTACTGCTGATTTTTTATCAGAAGTTCTGGAACTAGTACTATTATTTTTATGATTTAAATTTGTCATAACCTTTAGATTTATAATTTATAAGACAATCCAATTTCTACGAATTTTTGTTGAGGTGAATGCATAATGTTAGAGCCAGCCATAATATCCAGCTGCATGTTTTTCTGAAGGACATATAATACCGCAATATCGGCAGTATTTTGAGCATGATGGTGAGATTCTGCATAACCATAAGCTTCTGCTACTAGTTTTATCTTTTTAGTCAGCGCGTGATCTGCAGATAAGGTATATATGTATTCTGGATGAGCAGTTTCGGCCAGCCATTTTACTCCCATATTGTAACCAAGATGTGAAGATTTAGACAGTTCATGCTGCGCCAGCATACGGATTTCAGGACTATATTTGGATTCCTGAAAGGCATTATCAGCCAGCCACGGAATACTTACTCGTGCTAGTAAAGCAAGATCAGGAATTAATCCTTTATGATTAGTGATGTGATATTTTGCGCCCACAATTAATGGTTCTATTCCGGAGTGCTGTTCTTGCTCTTTATGGTCTATTTTAAAAGCACTTTCAATTCTGATTTCAGCATTTTTAAAAACTCCGTATCGAAAAACAGCATTTGGAACTTCAAATGTTTTGTCATCATCTTCTTTTTCAAAAGAAAATCCGCTTTCAATCTGAATATGACGCGTTGTAATGACTGCCGGACTTTCGGTTTCATTAGGCCTGTCTGTTTGTATTTGCTGTGCTTCAGCAATGCAGGTAAAACAAAATAGACCGGCAGTCAATAATTTTTTAATTTTTTTCATCCTTAATGCTATGATTCAAGATATGCTTTAAGACCACTGATATCGTCATGCACCAGTTTCTCAAATATTGGATTTAAAAGTTTTGCAGCTCCTTGTCCAGCAATACCTAGCGGGGCGCGGTAAGAAATCGTAATTTCAATTTGAGTAGCGTCTCCCACGGCTTTAAAAAGTACTTTTCCAAAGTTTTTTACAGGCGCGCCCTCAATTGACTGCCAGCTTAGAAGTTTTTGCTTTTGATCTTTAATGATTTCGGCTTTCCAAGTCAGCGAACCAATTCCAGCAGGTCCTTTTGCTGTCCACTCAGACTGGGTGCTGTTAATAGTTTTAACAGATTCTAGGTGCTTCATAAATTTTGGCAGATTTTCTAAATTACGCCAAAAAGCATAAACTTCGCTGATCGGTTTATTGATCGTTACCTCTGTTCTGATATTTACATTAGAGCCTTTGTCATTTTTTATATGATCAATAGCGCTGTAAATTGGGCAGTACCCGCTAATTCCACGAGCCAGCATAGCGCCGCCCGAAGTAATTTGCGCAATACTTTTCTTTTCCTGCGAAAGACCTTTATATAAAAGATATGATCCGCTTGTAATCATAAGAATACGCTCAATTGTTGATACATTGGCATTTCCTTTTGATGAGCTTCCTTTTTTATGTGTTAATGCGTTAGTTTCCATATTTTAAATTTTTAAATTTTCAGTGTAATAAAAGTAAGCTTCGGATGCTCGTTTTTTCTTATAGCATTCCCGAATTTTCTTATACAATTTGTTTGAGTATGAATTAGTATAGCTTATTAAAAAAAGCCCTTTATATAAAAAAGGGCTTTTAAGTTTTTATGAAAATGGTGAGGTTTTGCATGTTTTAACTCTAATAAAGTTTAAAATGTTAGTCTACTTTAAGACTATCATCGGCAAAAGTTTCAGGCTCAGGCTCACGATCATTTTCGTCATAATCTTCTACAAGATCATCGTCCAAATCATCAGGATCAAGATCATCGTCTTCATCGTCTAAATCGTCTTCTTCCAAATCATCTTCCTCTAATTCGCTGTCATCGAAATCTTCGTCAAGATCATCTTGATCATCTCTTTCTAGTGCATTCGAGAATTCATTATCCAAATAATCATTGTCAGATTGATTAGCCTCTAAAAACTGCTCTTGCTGTGAGTCTTCATCACCAATTCGTTCTTGTTGGTATGGATCAGTGGTGTTTTCATTATTCCAAGTGAAATTACGGCTGTGCTGATCATAATTTCTGTTGTCATCTGTGATCATAATATTGTTTTTTTAAGTTTAAAATCTATTAACTGTTTGTTGCGGCACTTCCTGTACTTCCTGCTCCGCCAGAATTGTTATTTCCGCCTTCTTCTTCGTAACGATTTGGATCTGTGCCGTCTTCATCACGTCCGTCTTCCCAATCACCAGTATTTACATGTTCTTCTGGATTTTTATCATTACCTTGACTATTTAACATTGCATGGTAAGGACATTTTTGAAGATCTTCGCTGTTGGTATTTTTTGTAGTTTCCATAACTGTCTAATTTTTAAATTTTTAATATTCTAAAATTAGATCATAACTATAAATTTTATTTACAAGAAAAATTTGATTTGTTATCAAATTAACATGCAGGGCCTCAAAACTTGAAAAAATAAATTTTAAAAATTCTGTAATATTTAATGATATAAATGAAAGATAAAAATTAACCGTTATCCTTATATTTGATTGTAATAAAACTTAAAACTGCACTTACAGAGTGTAATTCAAATTCGGATTTCCTTTACGATATGATAAATAAAACAGAGCAAAAAGAGAAGAATGCTGTGCATCTTCTGCCATGGGTTACAGCTGTGGCAATGTTTATTCAGTCCCTTGACGGTACAATTTTAAATACATCACTTCCTTCTATTGCACGCGATATGGCATATTCTCCCGCACAAATGCATTCTGTGATAGTAACTTATACACTTACACTGGCGATGTTTATTCCTTTATCTGGTTGGCTTGCTGATAAATTTGGAACACGAACTATGTTTATGATTGCTGTGGGTTTATTTATTACAGGTTCGCTGCTTTGTGCATTATCAGTTGATTTAACGACTTTCAATCTTTCAAGAGTTGTTCAGGCTATTGGTGCATCAATGATGGTTCCTGTTGCGAGACTGGCCATTTTATATCAATATCCCAAGAAAGAACTTTTAAAAACGATGAACTTTATAACCATATTTGGACTGCTGGGTATGGTAGTGGGGCCGAGTCTGGGCGGATTTCTGTCTGATAATTTTTCATGGCATTGGATATTTTTGGTAAATGTGCCAATCGGACTCATTGGAATCTCAATGGCTTATCGAATTATGCCCAATTTCAAGCATGCAGTGGGCAGGTTTGATTTTAGAGGATTGATCTACTTCAGCCTTGCGCTGATATTGATTACCATGGTTTTAGAACTCCTAGGAAGAGGACGCATACACATTATGCTTATTATGGGCTTGTTATTTCTTGCAGGATTGCTTTCTGTATTTTATTTCATTCATTACAAAAGAACAGAAAAACCAATTATTGATCTTCGTCTTCTAAATATAAGAACGCTAAAAATAGGTTTAACAGGGAGTTTGATAACACGATTAGGAATAGGAGGACTGCCTTTATTACTGCCTTTGATGTTGCAGACAAGTTTTGGGTATTCCGCCTCTGTATCTGGTCTTTTGCTTCTACCATCAGCTTTGGCTAATGTCGCAATCAAACCTTTTATGGTCCGAATTATAAAATTTATGGGATATAGAACTGTATTAATCAGTAATACAATTATGCTCGGAATTATATTAATCGTGCTGGGCTTTGTAGAAAAAGATACTCCCATTGGATATTATATTATTCTAATGGTTTTTTATGGCGTTTTTACCTCCATACAAATGTCTGCAATGAATACCATAACCCTTGCCGATCTGGATCAGGATACTGCCAGCGGTGGTAATACCATGCTGGTTATTATGCAGCAATTATCAGTTAGTTTTGGGGTATCGGTGGCAAGTCTTGTGTTGTCCTTGTTTCAATCTGGTATGTTCGAAATGGATTCAACTCATGCTTTTCAATATACCTTTATAACCTTGGCTATTTTTACGATATTATCTAGTATAACATTCTCTAGATTGAGCAAAACAGACGGAGAAGCTTATAATTGATTTTATTGATTTCAATAATAAACTTAAATTTTGCCAGTAGGAGATTATGTTACAAATTAAATTGATTGAGTTACAATCAATTTAAGGTATGTCCGAACTTTATATGACTTAAAACGATATTATATGAATACTTTAAAGTTATTAATTATTGTAACTGGGACCAATAAGTACGAAGGAAGCAATCTGCCGACTGGATTATGGCTCAGTGAACTTACCCATATTTATGATCAGGCAAAAGAACAGGGTCTGGACATTACCATTGCAAGTCCAAAAGGAGGAGATACTCCAATAGATCCCGAAAGTCTGAAACCCTTAGTTTTAGATGAAATTTCAAAAGAATATTGGTCAGATACACTTTTCAGGGAAAAATTAAAACATACCAAAAGCTTAAGCGAAATAGCCAATCAACAGTTTGATTGTGTTTATTTAGCCGGCGGTCACGGAACAATGTATGATTTCCCTAACGACATCACTTTGCAGAACATCATTCTGAACCATTATGAAAACAATAAAAAAGTGGCAGGGATTTGTCATGGCGTGAGCGGATTTTTGAATGTTAAACTTTCTAATGGAGATTATTTGATAAAAGGCAAAAAGATAACTGGATTTAATTGGTTTGAAGAAAGTCTTGCGGGACGAAAAAAGAAAGTTCCTTTTAATCTCGAAGCCGCTTTAAAAGAAAGAGGTTCCAATTATACAAAAGCCTTTATTCCTATGACTTCAAAGGTAGTTGTTGATGGCAATTTAATTACAGGTCAAAATCCTTTTAGTTCCAAAAAAATGGCAAAAGTGGTTATGCAGGAATTGAATGGAAGCAATACAAGCAAAAGCAATTAACGGTTAAATTAATAAGCAAAAATTATGCAGACCATATTAGGAGCCAGCGGACAAATAGGAGAAGAGCTGGCAAGAGAATTAAAAAGAAATTTTACTTCAGATATTCGAATTGTTAGCAGAGATGCTAAAAAAGTAAATGACACAGATACAGTGTTTTCTGCAGATTTAACTATCAAAGAAAAGGCAGTTGAAGCTTTAAAAGATACTGAGATAGCTTATTTTACTTTGGGTCTTCCAATGAATTCTGATTTATGGGAAAAGCAATTTTTGCTTATTACAAGAAACGTTATTGATGCTTGTAAAATCAACCAGACAAAATTGGTCTTTTTTGATAATACCGACATGTATCCACAGGATAATCGCCTGCTAACTGAAGAGACTGTTTTTGATCCCGTTGGAAGAAAAGGAAAAGTACGAAAAGAAATGGCCGAAATGGTTTTAAATGAAATAAAATCAGGCGAATTGACCGCCGTTATTTGCCGCGCACCTGAATTTTACGGACCTGCAAAAACACAGAGTATAACCAATACTTTGATTTTTAATAATATCAAACAAGATAAAAAATTGAAAGTCCTTTTGAGGGACAATACATTAAGAAGTTTAATCTGGACACCCGATGCAAGCCGTGCAACAGCTTTAATTGGCAATACCCCAGATGCGTATGGACAGACTTGGCATTTACCGATTGATGACAATAAGTTAAACTATAAGCAATTTATTGCACTGGCTTCAAAAATCTACGGAAAGGAATTAAAATATTCAGTTATACCAGAATTTGTTTTTAAGATTGGGGCGATATTCAATAAAAGACTGAAAGAACTACAGGAATTGCTTCCAAGGTATAAATATGACAATTTATTTGATGATTCTAAATTTAAAAAGCGTTTCCCAGATTTTCAAGTTACGACTTATGAGCGAGGCATTCAACAAATAAAAAATGAACAGCAGTAATAACTGCATTGCATCATTTTTAGAATTGAAGCGCTAAATTCTTTGATTGGTTATTTGGCTTTAATAATGGCGACTCCAATAATGATGCGTATATTTGGAATTATAATTAATAGTAAAGCTATCTATGAAGAAAATAGGATTTTTATCGTTTGGTCATTGGGCCAATCATCCTTCCTATCAAGCTCGTACGGCAAGCGATACATTACTTCAGTCTATTGATCTGGCCGTTGCTGCAGAAGAAATCGGTTTAGATGGCGCTTATTTTCGGGTACATCATTTTGCACGACAATTAGCATCACCTTTTCCATTACTTGCAGCCATTGGAGCTAAAACTAGCAAAATAGAGATTGGGACAGGAGTGATAGACATGCGCTATGAGAATCCACTATATATGGTGGAAGATGCCGGTGCTGCAGACTTGATTTCAGAAGGACGTTTACAATTAGGAATAAGCAGAGGATCACCAGAACAAGTTATTGACGGCTGGCGCACTTTTGGTTATGAACCTTTAGCAGGTGAAACAGATGCCGATATGGGACGCCAAAAAGCTTTGGAATTTTTAGAAAGACTTAACGGAGAAGGATTTGCAGATCCGAATCCAACTCCAATGTTTCCAAATCCGCCAGGATTATTACGTCTAGAACCGCATTCTGAAGGATTACGAGAGCGTATCTGGTGGGGAGCAGCCTCCAATGCAACTGCTGTTTGGGCAGCTGAAAATGGAATGCACCTGCAAAGTTCTACCTTGAAGTATGATGAGAATGGAAAACCTTTTCACATTCAGCAGGCAGAACAGATCAGGTTGTATAAGGAAGCTTGGAAAAAAGCTGGACATCAACGCGAACCAAGAGTTTCCGTAAGCCGTTCTATTTTTGCATTGGTCAACGATCAGGACAAATATTACTTTGGAGATCAAGGTAAAGCGGCCGACAGTTTCGGTTATATCGAAAGTGATAAGCGAGCAATCTTTGGAAAGAGTTATGCTGCAGAACCAGATAAACTTATTGCCGAGTTAGCTCAAGATGAAGCTATTCAAGAAGCCGACACCTTGTTACTCACAATACCCAACACATTAGGTGTTGATTACAACGTACATATATTGTCTTCTATACTAGAACATATTGCACCGGCGCTCGGCTGGCGTTAAATCTTTTCAAAATAATTTGAAGCCCTCTAATTTATTATTAGAGGGCTTTTTTTTTGAACTTATTTTTATTGTGACAAGTGCTATGCATGACTCGCGATGTATTATTTTTAGTTAGATTTTTACCAACGTAAATTGGAAAAATTTGTGCATAACCTGCTATTTATATAAATTTACAGTCTATGTACGAAATATTCCAAAAATATCTGGACGATAAAACCACACTGACCCAATCAGAATCAGATTATATACAATCCTTTGCCATTATTAAAAAACTTCGTAAAAGACAATATCTGCTTCAAGAAGGAGATATCTGGAAATATGATGCTTTTATAACACAAGGCTGCCTTCGTACTTATTCGGTTGATGAAAAAGGAAGTGAACACATTAATAGTTTCAGCATTGAGAACTGGTGGACAGGCGATAGAGAAAGTTTAATGTTTCAACAACCGTCCCGTTTCAATATAGATGCCATTGAAGACAGTGAACTCGTATTGTTTACCCATGAAAATTTTGAAATGCTTTGCAGTGAAATTCCAGCCTTTAATAATATGGTGAATGCCATATTACAAAAAAGCTTTATAGCCGCACAAAACAGAATTCAGGCATCACTTAGTTTTACGGCAGAAGAAAAGTATCTAAATTTTATAACGAAATACCCGGGATTTGCATCACGAATTCCTCAAACCATGATTGCTTCTTATCTGGGCATGACACCAGAAACCTTAAGCCGAATACGAAAACAAACGGCAAAAAAATAATATTAGAATCAGGAGCTTTTAAGCTCCTTTTTTTATGCCAATTACCAAACTCTTGATCTAGATCAAGTTTTTACTTATTTCTAATCAATGTGCAGGTTTTGCATTCTACGCAACTTTGTAATGTTCAAAAGAAACAAACATTATAAACATTTAAAAATAGAAATCATGTCAAAAACAATTTTCATTACAGGTACAAGTTCAGGATTTGGTAAACTTACAGCTATCACTTTAGCAAACGCAGGTCATTCCGTAATTGCAGGAATGCGCAACACAAAAGACAAAAATGCAGCTGCTGCAAAAGAACTTTCATCACTTTCAAACATTGAAGTAGTAGATATCGATATTACAGATGATGCTTCTGTAAACAGCGCTTTTGAAAAAGTACTTATCAAATACGGAAAAATCGATGTTCTTATTAATAATGCTGCAGTAAGCGGTTTTGGTTTGCTGGAAGGATATTCAATCGATCAAATGCGTAAAATGTTTGACGTAAACGTTTACAGTGTGCTTCGTACTTATCAGGCCGTTCTTCCTTCAATGAGAAAAGAAAAAAACGGACTTATAATTAATATCACAACTGGAGCAAGCGGACATACACTTCCTTTTATGATTCCGTACATCGCTTCAAAATTAGTTGTCGAAAGTTTTACAGAAGGACTGCAAGATGAACTTGCAGATTACGGAATTGAAAACGTAAGTATTCAGCCAGGAGTTTATCCAACCGAAATGAATAACGGCTCAAAAGCAGGAATACATGCCGACAAACAAGAAATCATAGAACAATACGGAGACGCTGCAACAGAAAAATTCAATGCTTTGGGTGGTGCATTATTTGGTAAAATGGCTCAGTTTGATATGAACCCGCAAACTATTGCCGACGGAATTCTGGAATTGGTTAATATGAAAAAAGGGGAGCATCCGCTTCGTTTTCCACTAGATGCTATCGCTCAGGGAACTGACAAAGAATTTATAGAAGCACGTGCTGCCATAAAAGCAAAATGGTTAGCTGCATACAGCAATTAATTTTTCGAATAATCACATTTTAATAATAATTCAAATACTTTATACAATCATGAAAACAACTCATAAAATACATACTCCTGCCATTGCATTACTAAATTTAGTTTTTTTCTTCTCAACTTCAGAAAAAGCTGCAGCGCAAAACAACTCAGGAATTCTAGGAATAGATCACGTTGGAATTAACGTTCCCGACTTAAAACAAGCAGTAATCTTTTTTCAAGATGTACTTGGGTTCACTCCAGTTACACAACTCGGACCAATTCCACTTGATGCGGGATGGAAAGAAGCCAACCATATTAATCCGGCTACTGGAGCCGTAACCATAAAAATGATAAACGCTGGAACGGGAGCCAGTATCGAAGTGTTTTATTATGCCGATAATAAAGGAAGCAAAACACATCCTAATTCTGATGATATTGGAGCTTCACATATTGCTTTTTATACTTCAGATATCAATGCAGCAGTAAAATATTTAAAAAGCAAAGGTGTTAAAGTATTGGGCGAACCATTCCTGACACCATCAGGAGACACGGCTGGTGAAACATGGGTTTATTTTGAAACTCCGTGGGGTTCTAAAATGGAACTTGTTTCGTATCCAAACGGGAAGGGATATGAAAAATCAAATCCTAAAACAGTATTATGGTCACCAAAAACAACAGTGAAAAAGCGTGCAGCAGATGATTTTGATCTTGAAAAAAAGAAAGCGATAATTGAGGGACATTTTGAAATCTGGAATGAAAGAAACGAATCTAAACGAGCTGCATTATTGAATAAAGTGTATGCAGCAGATATAGAAATGATAGACCGCCACTTTATATCAGAAGGAACAGGTGAGATCAATAAATTTGTAACAGAGCTGCAGCAAAAAAATAAAGATTTCACATTCACCGTTAAGTCATTTGAAACACATCATAATATAGTGCGTGTTTATTGGCAATTTGGTACAAAAAGCAAACCCGCAGCAGGAACTGGAATGGATTTGTTTGTTATTGAAAACGGAAAAGTGCAAAAGCTGTACGTTTTTGTAGATGAAAAAAAATAATTTTAAAATGATCAATTTTAAGAAGCCGGAATTTTTTCCGGCTTCTTAATTGCTATTAGGAAAATATCATCTTTAAATGATCATATAGTTTTTAAAACACCTCCATCTGCTCGTAGCGATGCCCCATTTGTTGCAATTGAAAGCGGACTTGAAAGATAAACTGCCAGCGAAGCAATTTCAGAAGGATCAATAAAACGCTGCAATAAAGAATGCGGATTGGTCTGTTGTACGATGGCATTTTTCATTTGTTCAATCTCGATATTCTGTAAAGAAGCGATATGTTCAATTGTTGAAGCAACTCCATCAGAATAAGTTGGGCCCCCTAAAATTGTATTTACAGTTACTTCTGTACCTGCAGTTAGTTTAGATAAACCATTACTTACAGCGGTCATTGCTGCTTTTGTCATTCCGTAATGAATCATATTTCCAGGAATATTCACGCCAGATTCGCTGCTGATGAAAATGATTCTTCCTGATTTTTTCTGAAGCATTTGGGGTAAAAGTCTTTGAGAAAGCCTGATACTGCTCATCACATTAATATCAAAAATTCTATACCAATCCTCATCTTCCAGATTTTCAAAATCTTTCAATTCGAAAATGCCAACGTTATTAATTAAAATATCAATATTGTCTAATTTATTTAATAAAGCAGTTACTTCCTCTTTTTTCTCAAAATCACAAACAATTCCTGAAACTATAGCATCTGGAAATTCATTTTTTAATTTTTGTACTGCCAGATTTGTTCTTTCTTCATGCCTTCCATTAATAATAACTTCAGCTTTTTCATTTAATAATTGTTTGGCTATTGCAAAACCAATTCCTTGTGTCGAACCGCTTATAAAAGCTTTTTTCCCTTCTAATTTTAAATTCATTTTTATTTATTTTTGTAATGATCGATACATAAATAGTCAAAAAAATTAGCTGATAACAGCTAATTGCATTTCGATTTGATTTTTTAAGACATTTTTGTCCGGGTACATTCTTCTAAGTGTATTAAGTCCGCACCAAAATGTTATTAGATACCTGCCCAGAATTTCGGGATCTGTTTGTGTTTTTAAGTTTCCTTTTAATTTTTCCTCTTTAATTGCCTGAGTAAACATTTGTTCGACCTCTTTTAAAATCAGTACCGCATTTGCTTCCAGATTTTCATCAATAAAAGTCATTTCTACAACCGTATTGGCAATAATACAGCCTTTAAGATGCTCATTTTCTTCCGCGGAAGCGATACTTCTAAAAAAGTCTTTAATTAATTCTAATGGAGATTCGCTTTTGTTTAATTCCGTTTTAAATGCATCAAAAGCTAGTCGTCTTTCTTCAATGGCTTTTTGAAAAACTTCTTTTTTACCTCCCTTAAAAGTATTGTAAAAACTTCCTGCGCCGGCTCCGGTTGCTTTTTGCAGATCACTCAATGAGGTTGCGCTATATCCTTTCTGCCAAAATATTTCTTGTGCTTTCTTTACAATATTTTCGTCTTCGTAAATAGTTGGTCTTCCTCTCATTGTTTTAATTTTGTAATGATCGGTACAAAATTAAATAAAAATAAGTGTATTCCAAATTTTAAAGCAATTTTTCTCTTTTTAATTAAATGACTGTCTGAATTGCAGGGGAGTAATATTGGTTTTCTTTTTGAAGAGTTTACTAAAAGACTGCGGATACTCGAAACCCAATGAATAAGCAATCTCATTTACACTTAAATTTGATCCTGCCAGCAGCTGTTTTGATTTTTCAATAATGTGATTCTGAATGTATTGTTGAGTATTTAAGCCCGTAATACTTCGGAGTAAGTCACTTAAATAATTAGACGAAATATTTAATTCCTGCGATAAGTACTGAACTGTTGGAACGCCCTTTAAAACTCCATTTTCATTGTCAAAATAGTTCAGTAAAGTTTGATCTATTCTGCTCAATAAATCAGGATTTGAAGTTTTTCTGGTAATAAATTGGCGGCCGTAGAATCTATTAATATAATTGAGCAGTAAATCGAGATGCGAAACAATTAAATCCTGACTGTAATGATCAATATTGTTTTTCAGTTCGTCCTGCATTTGTTTTAAAAGACCAGAAATAATTACATCTTCCTTGTCAGAAAGATGTAATGCTTCGGCAATTGAATAAGAAAAAAATCCATAATTGTGTATTGTTTTTCCTAAAGGATAATTCCGGATTAGATCGGGTTTAAAAACTAGCATAAAACCTGTAACTGGATTATCGTTAGTATGTGTTACCGAAAATACCTGATCGGGTTTTGTCAATGTCATCATTCCTTCATCAAAATCATAATCCCGCTGACCGTATTTAAATTTTCCGTTGATGCCTTTTTTCAAGGTAATGCAGTAAAAATCATTCGTAAAGTGTTTCCAGATATCGCTGTGTTTGTAACTCAGTAAAGCAAAATCAATTACACTAACCAGAGGATGATCTGGTTTAGGAAGCGCAAATAACTGATGCAGCTCTGAAATGCTTTTGATTTTATGTGGAACCGATTTTTTCATTGAAGCAAATTTACGAATTAATCGAAATTAGTTGAGTACGAAAGATGTTTCCATGTTTCCATTTCCTGCGCTTCATTTTTTCGATGAGCTACAATCGAATCATAACTATCATTTCATAATGGAAGATGTACAGGCGGATTTGGTAATTCAGTAACAGCAAGCAGAACTTTGGCAAGTTTCTTTGGATCTCCGGGCTGGTTTCCGTCAAAACTTTTCAGCATATTTACATGTTGTTCTACATTGTAAACGGCTATTTTATTTTTGGCTTCTGCCAAAGTGCTGTCGCTCATAAAACTGGTACGGAACATTCCTGGAGCGATTGCAGTGACTTTTATATGGAAAGGTTTTACTTCCTGAGCCAATGCTTCTGAAAGTCCGATTACGGCAAATTTTGCGGCGTTATAACTTCCAGTATTTGCATATCCGATATAGCCCATATTGGATGCGATATTTAAAATATGTCCTGATTCTTGCTGACGCAGAAAAGGCATTGCGTTACGAATTACGTTTACGGTTCCCAATAGGTTGACATCTATCGTTTTGCGAAATTCTTCATCGCTGATTTCTTCAACACTTCCCACCAGATAATATCCAGCATTGTTTAACACAACATCAATCCTTCCGAAAGTATCAATTGTGTTTTGAATAGCATTTTTTACTTCTTTATCATTGGTAATATCAACCTGAAGCGGCAGGAAATTTTCAGTTTGATTTCCAATATTATCAATCAATTCTTGTAGATTTCTGGAAGTGGCAGCAACTTTGCCACCGTTTTTTAAAACAGCATTTACGGTTTCAAGTCCCATTCCTTTTGATGCGCCGGTAATAAACCATACTTTTTGAGTGCTCATGTTTTTTAGATTTTAATTATAAAGCAAAATTCAGGAAGTTATGGATTTAAAAAGTGTTCAGATTGAGGATTTATGTGTTCAAATTCAGTTGTCTTAACTTTAAGAAATAATCATTTCCGTAGAAAGAGTTTTAAATTATATACTAAAAGTATTCTCCAACAAAAAACCTGCAAGTAAAGATTTGCAGGTTTTTAAAATATATGGGATTTTAAATTAATTAATTGGAACCAAATGCGCTTCAATAGCGGCTCTATCAGATTCGTATTGTGCAGGAAGTTTTAGGTTTTTTCCTAATTCTTCTAAGCTTTCATCTACAGTAAAACCAGGGTTATCTGTAGCGATTTCAAACAAAACTCCGCCTGGTTCTCTGAAATAAAGAGAGTGGAAATAATTTCTGTCAATCTGCGGTGTAATAGACAATCCGTAGTCTTCTATTTTTTCACGGAAGTGCATTAAAACTTCGTCATTTGGAACACGAAAAGCTACGTGATGCACAGATCCGTTTGCTACATGACCGCGTTTTTCTTCTTCTAATTCTACCAAATCAACAATTGCTGCGTTTTCTACCGCATCTGTTGCATAACGGTAACGATTTACATTCTGCTCAATCAATTTATAACCAAATATTTCGGTTAAAATTGCAGCGGTTGCTTTTATGCTGTTTAAAGTCAAAGTAATGTTGTGGAAACCTCTTGTAGCTACATCAGCTTTTACTTCATTAGTTTCCCAAGGTTTTCTGTTGTCTTCTGTTTTAGACTCGATTAACTCTAATTTCAATCCGTCTGGATCTAAGAAAGTAAGATACTTTTCGCCTAATTTTTCAGCTGGTTTATTGTAAATTACATTGTATTTCTCAAAACGTTCCTGCCAGAAATCAAGGCTTCCTTTAGGAACAGAATAACCAATTTCAGTTGCCATTCCAGAACCTTTTCTTCCTTGCTGGATTCCTTCTCCCCAAGGGAAAAAAGTTAAGATTGTTCCTGCGCTTCCTACTTCGTCACCAAAGTAAAAATGGTATGTTCCCGGATCGTCAAAATTCACTGTTTTTTTAATAAATCTTAATCCTAATATTTTAGAATAAAAGTTGAAATTACGTTTGGCGTCACCTGCAATTGCAGTAATATGGTGTAAGCCTAAAATTTTATTTTCCATGGTATCTTATGTATTAAATTGTTATTGATTTCTTATACAAATTTACTTCAGTTATGCTTCTGGATCGATTAACCTAGATTAAGAAATACAAAGCCATAATTTTGTTGAGAAAATTTTTTTAACCGCAAAGTTCGCAAAGCTTTTTATCTGATAGTGTAATACGTTATAATTAGAAAGTTCGCAAAGCTAAATCAGTTAAGGCTTTGCGAACTTTGCGGTTAAATTTTTATTTCGAGTATTTAAATTACAGTTTTATAAATATAGATTTCCGAAGTTTTGGTTCTATATTTTTTGTTTTATGACCTTTTCCTGTTGTGTCTTCAACCAATAAAATTGAACCAGTTTCAAACGTTCTTTTTTCTCCCAATGAAGTTTCTATTTCTACACCGCCTTCCAGTAAAACAATATATTGCCGATCTGGAGCATTATGAAAATCATAATCGTAAGACGGACTGACTTCTCTAAAAACAATTGATTTTACGGGTTCATCATCAGATAAAAATCCGATATCGCCATTGTTTTTCAACGGAATTTCAAAGTCTTCAAAATGACTTTCGCCATTTGCGTCGCTGTAAACACGGGTTATTTGTATCATTATTTTCTTGTAAAAATAAGTTCGTTAGCCAAGTCTATTTCGTCCTGACTTATGCTGTGCCCCATATTTGGGTAGATTTTTTTTGTTACCGATGCACCTAATTTTTGAAGGAGCGCTTCAGATTCATTTACTCTTTCAACTGGAACATGAAAGTCTGGATCGCTAGTTCCGATGAAAATCGGAGTATTTTCGAAATTTCCTGCATAATGATTTTCATATACTTTATCGCCAATAAGTCCTCCTGTAAAAGCTACGACACCGCCATATTTAGCGGCATTTCTGGCTGTAAATTCCAAAGCAAGACAGGCACCTTGAGAAAATCCAAGGAAATAAATATTCTCTTTTTCGATTCCGTTTTGCTGAATTGCAACAACAACCTGATGAATAGCTTCTAACGATTTTGAGAAAGAAGGTTCGTTTTCTTCAAGCGGAACTAAAAATGAATACGGATACCAAGTTCTGTTTTCTGCCTCAGGCGCAACCAATGCAAAATCGCTGACTTTAAGATGTTTTGCAATCGAAAGGATATCGTGAGCACCAGCACCACGGCCGTGAATCAGAATCAAGGCTTTTTTAGCATCATTTAGAGGAACTCCGTCTGTTATAATTTCTAAATTCATGAGTTTATTTTTTAATTATTAAGTGGCTGTTATTTTTTCCAAATGTCCTGATATTCATCTGGATGTCTTTTAAATTGTGCGTGAACATAAGGACAGAGCGGTAAAACCATTAAATTATTGGCACGCACGTATGACACCATTTCTTCAAGTAGTTTTTTTGCATAACCTTTTCCTTCCGCTTCTGGTTCAACTCCTGTATGATAAACGGTTAGCAAATCATCTTTAAGACTTACTGTCATTTCGCCCAGTTTTTTATCATCTACATACAGATTAAAAGCACCGTGTTTTTTCTCGTCTAATTCTAGTTTTATTGTTTCCATGTTTTTTGAGTTATCTATTTTTTTGATTCTTAATTCTATTTATTACAGAAATAAAAAGGATAAAATGCATTCTTAAAGATAGTATATTATTAGAAATCAGCAATTTTAAATCCCTGTTACTTAGTGTTCGAGGTTGGAGATAACAGATATTGTTAAATCTTTTACAAACTTACTACAGCTATAAAAGTTTGTCGATTAATCTAGATTAAGAAAGAAAAAATTGAGCACATTTAATGTCTTTTTTTAAAAACAAGTTGACAAAAGCAACTATTTTGTATATTTGCAAAACATAATAATAGAAAAATGAAAAATATAAGTTCAGAAATTAGATCGTTCAATAGGTTTTATACAGCACATTTAGATATCTTAAATCAAAATTATCTTGATAGCAATTATTCATTAACAGAAGTCCGTATGATCTATGAAATAAATGAAAACCAAGATATTACAGCACAGGAAATCTGCGAAACACTTAACCTAGACAAGGGATATTTGAGCAGAGTATTAAAACGGCTCACAAAAGATGGAGTAATTGAGAAAGTTCCTTCTGTAACAGACAAACGTGCTTTTAATATTAAATTGACATCTTCAGGAAACAAACTTTTACAAAAATTAAATGCTATTGCAGATCAGCAGTCAGAATTAAAAGTGAAAAACTTGAGCACAGCAGAACAGGAAAAACTTGTGAATGCAATGGGGAATATTAAGAAAATGTTAGACAGCAAAAATAGCTCGAAAATATCTGCTAGTGATATCAGTTATCGTCATGATTTAAGACCGGGAGACATTGGTTATATAATTTATTTGCACAGTAAAATTTATGATCAGGAATCAAGTTTTTCAAATGAATTTGAATTTTATGTAGTGAAAACTTTTTATCATTTCCTAGAACAGTATTCTCCAGAAAAAGACCGTTTGTGGATGGCTGAATATAACAACCAGATTATTGGCTGTATAGCCATTGTTCATCAAAGTGAGCATGAGGCTCAATTAAGATGGTTTCTGTCCGATCCTTCTTTCAGGGGACTGGGAATAGGAAAAAAGCTTTTGAATGATGCCATAGCTTTCTGCCGCGAAAAAAGGTATAAAAATGTTTTTCTGCTTACTACCGATAAACAGGAACGTGCCTTAGATATGTATAAAACCGCAGGCTTTAAGCTGACTAATTCTCAAGAAGTAAATCAATGGGGAGCGACATTTCGTGATGAACGCTATGATCTGGAAATACTTGACTAATCTCAAATTTCTTAGCTATTAATTGGAACAGAGAGATTGCTTTTTTGCAGAAAAAGGCAATCTCTCTAAAAGTTTATAGCGATAAAATACCGCAGCTGAGTACTATTACATAATTTTGTAATGCATAAAGTAACTGGCTTTTTACTATTACACTATGAGCAATACATTTTCTGACAACAGCCAAATAGGAGTGGTGTCTACTTTCGCTGAGCTTGTACATACCGATTTCAAAGGAGAAATGAATGCGCTGTGCTGGTACAGAAATTTGGATGGCGACTTTAACGAAATTGTAGCCCAATTGCATTTAAAAGAAAATATAACAGAAGTTTATCCAGAAGATTTACAAGCGCTGCAACTATCAGAAAAGGGAAATAAAGCAAGAGAAATAATCTTAAATGATTTGCAATTATTAACTGATTTTGGCGCTTCGCCTTCTCTAAATTTACTGAAATGTTATGATCGTGATGATGAATTTGATTTCATATCTACAGATGTGTATTCGTTTCATGTTGATCGTTCGCCCATTGCAACAGACACTTTTTTATGTACCTATCACGGCGCTTCGAGTGATATAATTTCTAATTCGCAGGCAGAGCAAAAAATCCAAATTCCAGAAATTCGAACAAAGCTAAAAGAGCTTTACGATGGACCAGAGGAAGAATTCGAAAACTTTTTAAAAGAAAATTATTTTGATTTGCATTATCAGCTGCATCCCAATGCAGAGCCTATTAATTTAGGATTAGGTCATCTTTGGCGATTGGCTGTAGATCATCCCAAGCAACAAGTGCAGCCTTGTATTCATAGAGCACCAGTAGAAAATGAAGGGGAATATCGGTTGTTGTTGATTTGTTAATGGGATTGGGATGATATAACCTAATTGCAAATAACTTTATTATTAACTAAAATTAGACCTTTTATACTTATTGTACTTTCATCAGAACTTGAACTTACAAAGATATATCCCTCTTTATTCAAAAGTATTAAAGCATCTAGTACCCTCGCTTGTTTTTTCTTTTCATCAGCGATACTGTCTTGCAATAATGTGTAAGTATTAAAAACAGGAGTTAAGAGACTTGTCAGTTCTTCTAAAGTACAGCTCATACCGTATCTGTCGGCAAGCGTCTGTAGAATTTTTACAAGAAAAATGGGTAATGTTTCCATGACAACAGCTTTTACTTATATATACGAAAAACTGTGTGGAAATGGATTTTATTAAGCCAAAAGTATTGGTTTGTAATTATAGGGTTCCCAATACTAAAATGAAAGTAAAATTCTCAGTTGTTGTTGATTGAATCCCGATCGCTCTAATGTGTAGCGATCACTCGAAATTTTTTCCATGCTCGTTCCTATAGTTAAAAACTGGATTTTTTTTAATATGTTGAGCTATACTTTGCGGGCGCGGATTACAAATCCGCGCGATCGAATTAACTGTATTAATTTAAAAATTAAATATACTGTCTATTAAATAATTAAAAAACAGTATGTTATTTCTATATTTATGAGATGTAAAACAACTAAATAATTTTGAAATGAAAAATATACTATGGACATTCATGTTATTAATTACATTAACAAGTTGTAAAAAAGAAGTGAAAGATTCTGCAGATACCATTTATTATGGAGGAGATATCATAACAATGGAAGGCAACCAGCCGCAGTATGTGGAAGCCGTTGGGGTAAAAAACGGGAAAATTATTTTTGCAGGCTCAATAGCTGAAGCTGAAAATTTTCAAGGAGGTGAAACAGAAATGAAGGATATAAAAGGCAAAACAATGCTTCCTGGATTCATAGATGCGCATGGTCATGTTTGGAACGCCGGATTTCAAGCGGTCGCAGCTAATTTACTTCCTGCTCCTGACGGCACTGGTAATGATATTGCAAGTATTATTTCATTGCTTAATAAATGGAAAGCATCTAACAAAAATGCTATCGGAAAATATGGCTGGATAGTGGGTTTGGATATGATGATGCACAATTGAAAGAAAAGCTTCCTCCAACGGCAGATGATTTAGATAAGATATCTGCAACAATCCCCGTTATTATTATACACCAGTCTGGGCATTTAGCAGTAATGAATCATAAAGCATTAGAAATGTCTGGTTATAATGCGGCATCAAAAAATCCTGCAGGTGGCGTAATTAGAAGAAAAAATGGATCTAATGAACCTAATGGAGTGCTGGAAGAGATGGCTATGTTTACCCCGCTTTTTAAAATTATGGGAACACTGGACGAGGAAGCCAATGAAAAAATTGCTGAAGCAGGTTTAAAATCTTATATAAGATTTGGTTTTACAACGGCACAGGAGGGAAGAGCAACAAGTGATGCGTGTACTACATGGTTAAAACTTGCGGCTAAAAATAAATTAACTATCGATGTTGCCGCTTATCCTGACATACAGAGCCAAATGGCCTATATGAAAAAAAATGGTATTCAAAAAGAATATAAAAATCATTTTAGGATTGCAGGCGTGAAACTCTCATTGGATGGTTCGCCACAGGGTAAAACTGCATGGCTTACAAAACCATATATTATTCCGCCGCCAGGCCAGCCGAAAACTTATTCCGGCTATCCTGCATTTCCAAAAGAGAGCGATGCTGTCGCGCTTGTAGATTCAGCATATGCAAATAACTGGCAGATTTTAGCCCACTGTAACGGAGATGCAGCAATTGATGAGTATATAAAAGCGGTAAAGCATGCCACCAGACTATATGGAAAAAAAGACAGGCGTACAATTGCTATACATTCACAAACTGCCCGCTTAGACCAGTTAGATACAATGAAATCTCTTGGAATTATGCCTTCTTTTTTTGGAATGCATACCTATTATTGGGGAGATTGGCATAGAGATGAAACATTAGGAAAAGAAAGGGCTTATCGTATTTCACCTGCTGGAACAGCTCTTAAAAAAGGAATGATTTTTACACAGCATCATGACGCGCCTGTTGCTCTTCCTAACAGTATAATGATTTTGTATTCTGTGGTAAACAGAATAAGCAGAAGTGGTGATGTGATTGGGCCTGAGGAAAGAATCAGCGCTTATGACGCTTTAAGATCCATAACGATTTGGGCGGCTTATCAATATTTTGAAGAAAATAATAAAGGATCTCTAAAGAAAGGAAAATTGGCAGACTTGGTTATCCTTGATAAAAATCCAATAAAGATAAATCCTTTAAACATTAAAGATATTCAAGTGGTTGAAACGATTAAAGAAGGAAAAACTGTGTTTAAAAATACTGCTCTCAAATAAAAAATAAACAGTAAAGCTAAAAGTATATATAAATTGAAGATTTCTAATGACTAACTAAAAAGGCCTAATTTTTATTAGGACTTTTTAGTGGTTAAATTCAATGAAAATAGTATTATGATTCCCAGTCGATTATTATTTTACCAATATGGCTTCCGTGTTCCATACATTCATGAGCGCTTACAGCATCGCGATGGGAAAACGTTTTGTAGATAACAGGCCTGAATTTACCATTTTCAATTAATGGCCAGATATTTTTAAATACTTCTGCGGCTAATCGTTTTTTGTATTCGTAATTTCGTGCACGCAGTGTACTTCCTGAGATCGTAATTCTTTTTAGCATTAACTGCCAAATATCAAGCTCTACGTTTTTACCATTTTCTGCATTGATATGAATAAGTCTTCCTTCATCGTTTAAAATAGAAAGATTCTTTTGAAAATAGGTTCCAGCTATCATATCAAGAATAACATCTACACCTTTGGTTTTTAAAATTTCTTCGAAGTCTTCTTTTTTATAATTTATAGAAAGATCAGCACCTAATTCATAACAATATTGTGCTTTTTCATCTGAACCAACTGTCGTAATGACCTTTGAACCAAAAGCATGAGCGATCTGAATCGCTGTAATTCCTATACCGCTGCTGCCTCCGTGAACTAATAAAGTTTCGTCTGGTTTTAATTTTCCTCGTTCAAAAATATTAGACCAGACTGTAAATACCGTTTCAGGCAGACTGGCTGCTTCTATAAAATTTAAGCCTTTAGGAATGGGTAAACACTGACCTTCTTTTACAGTAACATATGCTGCATAACCTCCCCCAGAAAGCAAGGCACAAACGTGATCGCCTTTTTTCCATTGCGTAACTTCTGGACCACAGTCTACGATAATTCCAGATACTTCGAGACCTGGAATTTCATTAGAAGTACTGCTTGGAGCAGCATATTTTCCCTGGCGCTGCAAAATGTCACTTCTGTTAATGCCTGAAGCTTTTACCTGAATTAAAACTTCATTTTGCGATCGAATTAAATCAGGAACCTCGACCAATTGCAAAACTTCAGGCCCTCCAAATTTTGAGATGGTAATAGCTTTCATAATCTAATTTTTTTAAAAAGGTAGATTATATTTTCCAAATAGCGCTTTGTTCTCAATACTTTTTGCAAACAGCGGTGTTTCTTCATGATTATGAGCGTCAGAAGCATCCTGTCTTGCTTTTGCAGCATCGGCTAGAGAAATTCCGTGTTGTTTGATGAAATCTAAAAATTCAGGAGTCGCGGTTGCATGAATGGTATTAGTAAATTTTGTTGTTGTATCATCTATTTTATCTGCTTTCAACTCCCAAAGAACCTGTACTTTAGATCTTCCGCCTGCAGTAATAGTATCAGAAATTGAAAGCATTCGGCAATAATCAGCACGATATTCATCAAAAATATAATGCTGTACAACAAGTGCTGTTCCCACATATTCTACATTTATAGACATCGGTATACCTTCAAAATTAGAAGTTATTCCAGCAGCAATATGGTTAACAGAACAACGTTGATATTCTGCATCCGGCAGGTTAAGCAGCCAGTCGGCAATATTAATTTTTTCAATTGGAGCATTAATTATTGCTGAAACAATTGATGCTGATAATGCGTTTTCGGGTGTTTGTAAAATTTCCATCTTTTCTGTTTTTTAAATTAACTTATGTCAAAGTTCTGCAATATAAACCAATCGTGGAAATGAAATTTTTAGATGTAATCGATCGAAATTTTCGATTTAGAGTTGTACTTTTATAAAAAAAATAAAGAAAATGGAACTTCGTCAATTGAAATACTTTGTCCGCGCGGCAGAACTTTTAAATTTCACACAGGCTGCAGATGATTTATACATTACTCAAAGTACATTATCTCATCAAATAAAAGAATTAGAAAATTCATTAACGGTTCTTCTCTTTGACAGAGTAGGAAAGAGGGTTAAACTTACGGAAGCGGGTGAAATTATGCTGGATTACGCCCGAAAAACGATTCGTCAGGCAGAAGAAGGAAAACAGGTTTTAATGGATTTGAATAATTTAAAAACCGGTAAAATAACTATTGGTTCCACTTACGGACTAGTAAATTTACTTCTTCAAACGATTACGGAGTTTAATGAGGAATTTCCGGATATCCAGATTCAGCTAGTGCTGGGCTCTACTTCAGAATTGCTTCAAAAAATACGCTTGTATGAAATTGATTGTATGCTGTCTTTTATGCCTTCCTGTCAGGATCAACAGCTTGATATAATGCCATTATTCTCTGCCAATCTCTCTTTGATTCTTCATAAATCGCATCCGTGGAGTAAACTTAAAAAGATAGGGCTTCAAAAAATTACTGAATTAAACTTAGTGCTGCCATCTCCAACTTATAGTATCAGAAATTTTCTGGATGAAACGCTTCTAAAAAATAACATAAAATTGAAGGCAAAAATAGAGATCAATGATATTCATAGTCTATTGGAACTGGTTAATACAAAAAAATGGTTTACTGTATTAATGAATTCTTCCTTATTTGATTTCTCTGAACTTGTTGCAGTTCCAATTGAAGGTAAAAACATGAGCCGTGAGGCAACTTTAATATTTCCTTCGGGAATTTACCGCAAAGCTTCACTCTCACTTTTTAATAATTTATTAAAGAAAAAGATTGCTGTGATGAATTTAGAAAAGGCGTAAATTCATATGATTTGTTTTTAGCACTTAGTAAATAAAAAGAAAATAGCTTTTAACTTATTGGCTGACTTTGAAAATCAATCCATTCTAATTTAATGTCACAAATATTATTTTGTTTAATATTTTTCTAAAATAATTAAACAAATTCTTATCTTTAACATGGATATCGAACGTTATCACAATTAATAAAACAAGAATAAATTGTTTTTACATTAAAAAATAAGTAGTTCAATAAGAAAAATGAAAAAAATTGTCATCATCGGGGGAAGCAGAGGAATTGGCAATGCTATTTTGCAGCAGCAGCTTGAAAAACATTTAGTGTATAATATCAGTCGGACTATTCCAGATTTTTCCCATCCTAATTTGATTCATTTTTCAGTTGATGTGCTGCAGGATGAATTGCCTGATATTGAAATTATTGATGCTTTAGTATATTGTCCAGGATCAATAAATCTCAAACCTATTTTAAGTTTAAGCATTGACGATTTTAGAAACGATTTTGAAATTAATGTGATAGGTGCCGTTAAAGTGATTCAGCATTTTCTGCCTGCATTAAAGAAAGGGAAAAATCCCTCAATTGTATTATTTAGTACCGTTGCGGCAAAACTCGGAATGCCTTTTCATTCCAGTATTGCGGCATCAAAATCAGGGGTAGAGGGGCTCACTAAATCACTAGGTGCGGAACTTGCTCCTTTGGTTCGAATCAATGCTATTGCTCCCACAATTACAGAGACTTCGTTATCTGCTTCTATTTTAAGAAACGATCGCATGAAGGAAAATATGATGGAACGGCATCCTATGAAAAATTACCTAAAACCACAGGAAGTTGCTCGTATGGCAGATTATCTGATATCTGAAGATGCCGCTTCAATTTCAGGACAGATTTTCCCGATGGACTATGGACTGGTAAGCTTTAAATTATAAAGATAACTTAAGAAATGAAAATTCTTTTAACAGGCGCTACAGGTTATATTGGCAAGAGGCTTTTGCCCTTGTTGTTAAGTCATGGAAATGAGGTAGTTTGCTGTGTAAGAGATAAAAGCAGGTTTCATTTACCTGAAAACTTTATAAATAAAATAGAGGTTGTCGAAGTTGATTTTCTGGATCCTGAAAGCATTAAAAATATTCCCGATGATATTGATGCGGCTTATTACCTCATACATTCCATGTCCGGTGCTTCTAATTATGATGAACTCGAAAGTATTTCGGCAAATTATTTCATTGAAAAAATAAACCAGACAAATGCGAAACAGATCATTTACCTTAGCGGAATTGTGAATGACCAATCATTATCCAAGCATTTATCATCAAGAAAGGCAGTTGAAGAAATTTTAAAAACTGCTTCAGTACCATCGACTGTGCTCAGAGCGGGAATTATAGTAGGGTCAGGAAGTGCATCTTTTGAAATAATACGGGATCTGGTCGATAAATTGCCGATTATGATTACCCCAAAATGGCTCAATACTAAATGCCAGCCAATTGCAATCAGCGATGTTTTAGAATTCTTAATTCGGTCACTCTTAAATCCATTAACTTATAATCAAAGTTTTGACATTGGAGGACCTGATGTATTGACTTATAAAGAGATGCTCTTGGAGTTTGCCAAAGCAAAAAAACTAAAGAGGTATATTTTTACGGTACCGGTTATGACTCCAAAATTATCTTCGTATTGGCTTTATTTTGTAACCTCAACTTCTTTTAAACTCGCCTCTGCGTTGGTTAGCAGTATGAAAGTAGAGGTAATCTGCCGCGATAATAATATTAATAGTATACTGGGAGTTAAACCTATTACTTACCGCCAGGCATTAGAAAGAGCTTTGAAAAAGATTAGTGAAGATGACATCATTTCGAGCTGGAAAGATTCGCAGGTAAGCGGACGGTTTAAGGGTACTGTTTCTCAATATCTTAAAGTTCCAAAAAAGGACTGTTATATTGATAGAAGGAAAAGAACCATAATAAATAGGGAATATACAATTGCACGAATTTGGTCTATAGGCGGCGAAACCGGATGGTACTATGCCGATTGGCTCTGGGAGTTACGTGGATTCATCGATAAAATTTTTGGAGGTGTCGGTACTCGAAGAGGAAGGACTAATAAAAATGAAATACATGCAGGAGATGCACTGGATTTCTGGCGGGTTGTATATGCCAATAAATCTGAAGGAAAATTGATTTTATACGCCGAGATGAAACTGCCTGGTGAAGCCTGGCTTGAATTTAAAATAATCAATAATACTTTATATCAAGCTGCCACTTTTAGGCCGGAAGGTCTTATGGGAAAAATATACTGGTATTCCGTTCTGCCGTTTCACGGTTTTATTTTTGACGGCATGCTTAAAAAATTAATTTAGTTAAGTACGAATGATTTGTTGAACTGGTTAAAATGAAAAAGCACCTGTTTTAGGCAGGTGCTTTTTATAAACTTGTTCTATAGTATGTTATGCTATCACTACGTTTACTGCGTTTGGACCTCTACGGCCTTCTTCTATGTCGTATCGAACTGAATCGTTTTCACGAATGTTTTCTGATAAACCAGATACATGAACAAAAACTTCGTTTCCGCCATTATTAGGTGTTATAAATCCGAAACCTTTTTCTTCATTGAAGAATTTTACTGTACCTTCTTGCATATTAAATATTTAATTTGTTCAAATGTAACGTATTAAATATTGGAAAGTGCCTTTAAAATTTTTAATTATGTTTTTATTAACTTTTAGCTGCAAGTGTTTGGATTAATATTTAGCAGATAAAATCTACTTGTGCATTCTTTTGCCAAATAAATACAAAAACAGATTTACTGGATTTTTTTGTATCTAAATACGTACTTTCTTACTCCTGAAATTAATAGTAATTATTCAACTTTACAGTATCTATTACAACAGGACTAACGCCATAGATGCTTATCGTACTGAACAATAAAAATTCAAACAAATTTTTTCAAGTTCAGGATCAGTTTTATGATCGTATCAAAATAAAAACCTTGTTTTTGTTTGCGTAACCATTGATGCTCATTTTAAGGATTAGAGTAAGCTTCTGTTCAGTTTCAAATGCTGTGATAAGATTAATTATTTACTAACTATTAATTTTTTTAAAATGAAAAAAGCCTTAAAATTTTCAAGTTTGCTGGTTATTATGGCATTAGTGTTTAGTTCCTGTGAAAAGGAGCAAGATTTGAATGAGCCGCAAAGCGTTCAAAAGGATGAATTGCAGCTTGTTGAAAACGGCAGCGTAACGGGTAATGATGCTCCAGCAGGCAGTACTACTGCAAAAGGTACTGCTGGATCAAGAACGATTACATTGCAGACAAATACATTGTCATGTCCTGGTGGTTTGTGCACCTCTTATGGTGTTTGGTCAACAGGGGTTTACACCGTTTGGTTCCAGATGAGATTTAATTCTGGATTTTATTGGAGCAGAGGTGGTAAATGTGGATATGGAATTCTAATTGGGGATCAAAATACCGGCGGTGACCCAGGATGGGATGGCAATGGAGGCAGTGCCAGATTTATGTGGTATTGCCCAAGTGGGTCAAACACCGCGAAAGGAAGTGGCGCTTATTTGCAGCCTTATGTTTATTACAAAGATCAGCCGGGCCAATTTGGTAATGATTTTGGAAAGAAATACTACATACAAGAGGGAGTGACCTATAATTGTCAGATATCTGTTAAGTTAAATACTGGATCAAATACTAACGGATATGTGAAATACTATGTTAACGGTACCGAGATATTGAATCAGACAATTCGATGGGTGACAAACGATGCTAAGCGAAATGTGAATGCAGTAAGTCTGCACACCTTCCGTGGCGGAAGTCAAAATTACTGGACAGCTCCTGTAACAAGTTCTATTTACTATCCTA
>Ga0157370_10000098_pt1 | contig 98792 bp, 89 predicted proteins | sample C35metaG_FD_113463 | JGI IMG/M metagenome (GOLD analysis project Ga0157370, IMG submission 113463) | Corn rhizosphere microbial communities from Kellogg Biological Station, Michigan, USA - C3-5 metaG | ecosystem: Host-associated > Plants > Roots > Rhizosphere > Soil | place: USA: Michigan...
AGGGATGCCGTAGGTGACGTTCACGACCAACTGCATCAGGAGGTAGCGGCGGATACGGCCACCGGCATCATCCATCGCGCGAGTGGTCATGCTGATGCGCCCTTGTCCTACCAATCTAACGATTCTTCCGCGCAGATCGTCCCATTTCAGGAGCATGAAGGCGACCAGCAAAAATACCAATGCGGAGGTGCCGATGGGACCCAGGACCGGAGCGAACCAGGTACGCGCCACTTCGAAAGGATTTGGCGAGGAGCTTTCCACGAGCTTCACCGGCTGTGGTGCAGGCTGGCCATTGGTGCCGGGGCTTTCCGGCTTATCGCTTTTCAGCACATCCGGGACGTCCTTTTTCAGGTCATTGAGGGCCTCGGAAAGTTTGGTGAAGACTCCGTCCTCCGGCACCTTGATGGAGCGCAGCTTGGCGCGGATGTTTTCCTTGTAGCTGGGAAATTGCTCCGCCAGATCCACCGCTTGGCGGGTGATGACCCACCCGGAGGAAAGTGCGGCCGCCAGAATGAGCGAAAGGGCTACGAGCACGGCTGGTACCCTTTTGATGATGCGCTCCATTTTTTCCACCAGAGGGGCTAGCAGGAAGGTGATCAGCAGGGCCAGGGCGAGAGGAATGAGCACCTCTCTGCCAAAGTAAAGGGCTGCGATGATGGCAGCCGTCAGGCCGATGGCCCATAGACCTCCCAAGGAATCTGCAGCATTCCTGCGGCGTGGGACGGGACGGAGGGAAGGCTGGCTGGTAGAAGAAGAGGCGGACGATGCCATAGGGGTGGCGGCTATTTCTGCATGAGGTGTGCCTTTTTTATCTATCATGGCAGTAGAGGTGAAACTCGTTCCACCTTAAGCTCTTCGGTTGATCGGCGGCGAGAGATAAAATGGAAGCAAGCTACAAAATGCACGAATCCTCAGGGGAAAAGGGCAGATTGATCTGCTTGAGTGCGGCTTATTGAGTGGCTAAGTCATCGGCCATGACGATTCAGAAAACATGGGTGGATCTCCCGAGCGGTGACAGCGTGATGCGGTGTGCGGTTTTCCGGCCCCGGCGGCAGGGGAGTTATCCTTCCGTGATTTTTTACTCGGAGATTTTCCAAATCACAGAACCCATTGCCCGTACGGCGGCCTTTCTAGCGGGTAATGGCTATGTGGTCATCGTTCCGGAAGTTTTCCATGAGTTGAATCCCATCGGCACCGTGCTGGCCTATGATGAGGCAGGAAAGGATAAGGGGAATGCGGATAAGTTCACCAAGCCTCTGACCGCACACGATGCAGATACGGCCGCCATCATCGAGTGGGTGGACGAACAGGATTTCTGTAATGGTGTGGTAGGTTCCTGGGGCGTTTGCCTGGGAGGCCACCTGGCCTTCCGTGCCGCGCTGCATCCACGTGTGGCGGCGGCGGCCTGCTTTTACGCCACAGATATCCATTCGGAAACCATGCCTGCGGGCCAAGGCAAGCAGACCATTGAGCGGCTGGATGAAATTTCTGCGGAAATCCTCATGCTGTGGGGACGCCAGGATCCACATGTCCCGGTGCAGGGCAGACAATTGCTTTATCAGCGATTTACCGATGCCGGGCTGCTGTTCACCTGGCACGAACTGAATGCCGAGCATGCCTTCCTGCGCGATGAGGGAGATCGTTACGATCCGGAATTGGCCATGCTGGCACAGCGGCTGGTGCTGGATCTCTTTCATCGTGCCCTGCGGCGTTGACCTGCCGGATGTTTGCACGTTTCATGCTGACGAAGCTTACTGCCATGGATTCAGAACAGGAAAATACCGCTCCGCAAGGACCGCCGCCACCGGATGCTCTTAAGAAACCGGATCTTCCACCGCCTTCGCTGCCGAAGCCTTCCATCCCGGACGCCACCTCCCGTGAGCCGATTTCCTCCGGCCCGCCCGTGCTGACGCCTCCACCTCCAAAACCGGAGCCCAAGACCACTGCTCCAGCCGAAGAAGTTTTGCCACCCGGCAGCATCGCTCCTCTGAATCCACGCCTGATTGCGTTCCTGATCGACGCCTTGATCGGTGTCGGAATCATGCTTGTTGTCGGGACAGTCATCCCGCATCTGTCCAGAGTCGGAGCTTTGACCATGTTTGTCTACATCGCCACTCGTGATGCGCTGCCATTTTTGAAAGGGCAGAGCATCGGTAAAAAGGTGATGAACCTTCAGGCAGTAACCTTGGATGGAAAATCCCTGGCGGGAAATTGGGAGCCGGGCCTCATACGGAACGCTTTGTTGATCATTCCTGTATTCCCGATCGTGGAGCTGATCGTACTTCTCACTCGTGACAGCAAGCCAGAGCGTGGCTACCGGCTGGGTGATGAATGGGCGAAGACCAAGGTCATCACCGTGGCTCCAGCGATTCCCAAGGCTTGAACATGGGCAGCGGCAAGTCGCTGCCACATTCAAAATCAACGTCCAAGTATGCTGCGGGATTCCTCCATGGACATCTGACGCTGGGCTTGCCAGTCGATCACATCCGGAGAGGTAAAGACTTTGCGGCGTTCATCGGTGACCGTGTCAGTGGGTTTGGCGAGATGCTTGCCTCCTTCGGACGCGGCACCGGTTTTGTAGTCCTGCGTTTTATAATTTTTCACCTTTACCCTTGAGTCGAGCTCCCGGGCTTTTTTATCGGATAAGCGGCTGGTGGTTTGAAAGCGGCTGGCGTCTGTGTTTCCCTGATAAGGATTGGCTTGCCGTTCGATGACACCAGCCCAGGATTTTTTAGCATAATCTCCCGCGTGATACTCCCGCTTTGCGAGATCTCCCTTGAAGTAGGGAGATTCTCCCTTGCTCTCAAAGGAGCTGCGCTTGTCAGACTGGGGTACCCAGTTTCCACTGGCATCCTGCTTGTAACCGTTCTTTTCATCCAGGCGCTGGGAAAGCGAGCGGTGGGTGGACTCTTCAGCTGTTTTCTTGTCCTCCTTTTTATCGGATAATGCAGAGCAGGAGGAAATCAGGACAAGCAGGGGAATGACTGAAAGAATTCTCACGGCTGTTGATCGATGCGTTGTTCGAGATTGGGATCCGGTAAGGCTCCGCGCTCCAGAGCCTGCTGATAGTAGCTGCGTGCTTCCTCCAGCTTGTTGTTACCACAATAGATGAGAGCGAGATTGAAATAGGGTTCGCTGGAAACAGGGTCGGCATTGATGGCGGCCTTGAAGTGAGCCTCCGCGTCACTGATTTTTCCCAAACGGTATTCGATATTGCCCATCAGGGTCTGGCTCTTCGCGTCGTCTGGAGCCTGATCCACGCTGCGTTTCACATTTTCTTCCGCAGCGCCCATATCACCCTTTGCCATGTAGGAGTAACCGAGCATGCGGAGGGCATAGCTGTTGGTTTCATCCAGTTCCACGGCACGGCGGAAGGTATCCACTGCGGCAGTTGGATCCTTGAGCTTCAGGTGGACGACTCCCAATTTGCAGAGGGCGGATGCATTGCCCGGATGAGCGTCCACGATCATTTGATAGAGTTCCCGGGTAGGCAGCAGTCTGCCAGCGAGGAAGGCTTTTTCCGCAGCACGGCTCCAGCCTTCGATTTCGGTATTCAGTCCGGCGGTGGCCTTGCCCACCGTGGCGCGGTCCCTGGCAAAGGGAGAGACGAATTCTCCATCCACACCCTTGTTGGCGATCAATTTCTGCTCCTCGGGAGTCAGTTGCACTTCCTGGCCATCAAACATCTCAATGGCTTGAGCCAGATTCTGATCCTGGGTACCCATTTGCTTCACGGCTTCCAGCAGGAGATCGCGGGCCTGGCGGCGGCGCTCCTGCACGCGGAGTTGGCGGCGGATGATTTCCCGAAGTGTATCCACTTCTGCAGGATCAGAGGATGCGGAACCTGCGGCCAGCGAGGCTTCTTCTCCTTTCAGGCGGTTTTCCAAATCCGCCAAGCGTTTGTCCTGGCCGCGTTTTTCCTGTTGGAGGCGGTTGATCTGAGACTTGGCCATGGCCAGGTCGCGCAGCGCGTCGGTCATGTCGTCCTTGGTGACATTGTTGTCCAGATTGAGGCGCTCCACCTTCTCATTGGCTTCACGTAGATTCTTGGCCAGGCTCATGTTTTGTTCCACGAGTTCCTGAATGCGCCCCGCTTCATTGAGTTTCAGAAGAGCGGCCATCTGATCACGCTCCTGAACAAGGGCTTCGCGTTCCCCGCTTAACTGGGTGAAGGCATCCTTGCTCTGCTCAAGTTCTTTTTCCAATCCGGAAATCCGGTTGTGGGCCTTGGTCAGTTCGGCATTTTTTCCATCGAGTTGCTTTTCCAGAGCGTCGATTTGGCGGCGTTGGCCAGCCACCACCTTGCTGGCCACATCCCGCTCGGAGGTGATGTCCCGCTCCTGATCCACGGTTTTCTGCCGCAGCTCAGCAGCCTTGTCCTTCATTACCTTCAGATCTGCTTCCAGCATGGCGATTTTCGCCTGTGCGTCCATGTGCTCGCTGCGGCTCTGGGAAAGTGCCATGGCCATGGCGTTCTTTTCCTGCTCAAGCTTTTCGATACGATTGCCGAGAGACTTCATTTCATTCTCCACGGGGCTGCCTGCCAGTTTGGAACGGAGTTGCTGCACGGTGTTTTCGGCGGCCCGGAGCTGGCTTTGCGCAAGATCACGCTGGCGCTCCACCTCACGAAGGTGGGCAGTATCGCGTGAATCTGAGGGATTTGGTTTTGATTCGCCGAGGGATTGTTGAAGACGTTTCACTTCCGCTTCCGCCTGGGCCAGACGACGGGCTTCGAGGGGATCCACTTCCAGCATGCCAGGCGGTTGGCCGGAGGATTCAGAGTCTCCCTTGGCCCGATTGCCTCCTTCCAATTCAGCGATGGCTCCCTGCTGCTTTTTCTTTTGTTCGTCTGCCTTTGGACGGATCTGGGTGATGGCTTCGGAGGTTTTTTCCGCCCGGCCCTTCACCATTTCCGGTTTCCAATTCGGGTAATACCGTTGCACGGAGCCGAAAAGCTTGCGCGCCTGTTCCAGCTTTTCCCAAGAGGCGGTGTAGTCCCCGTCCTTTTCCAGTTGCTCCGCTGCACGTGCTGCCAGATAGCCTTGAAAATAAACGTCTGAAGGATCGAATTGAGCAGTAGCAGGGGCGGTAGGGGTGTCTTGGGCACATACGTGCAGAGGCAGCAGCAAGCAGGCTGTGCCAGCTAATGTGGCCGCTGGAAAGCGGAGGGTTTTCACAAGCCGGAGAAACATCGGACCCGGAAGCTAGAGATTTGTCCGCAGGGGCGCAAGAGGGATTCCGAAATGCTGCAACCTTGCAGGATGTAGGAGAAAATCGACCTGACGAGGGGGTTGTTTCTCTTTAATAATTTCTCCCAGCTATCTCTTCAATTTGCCCATCAGCGTCTTTGCCAATGCCTGCGCCTGCGGCACGCGGGTGAGCAGCGTCCCGGCGAAATAAATCACACCAAACACACCGAAAACGAACACCGCCACGATGATGGGATGGAACGAATGATGTTCCAGGATATTGGCAGCCAGCAGTTTCACGCCCCAGCCACCAGCGGCCGCAGCCAAAGCTGGCAGCCACAGGCGGAGCAGGAAGGAGGCGGAGATGCCAGTCTTGCCAAGCCGCCAATTCAATGCACGGCGGAGGAGAGAAAACTCCACCCATCCGGCGATGCCGGCTGAAGCGGCGAGCCCCATCGTCCCCCAGATCGCATTTATGCCCAGCCAGCCAGGCAGGTGGATGCCGCAGATGTAGCCGAGTATCGTGGTGAGGCCCACCCGCACCAGCGCGAAGCGCAGCGGAGTGCGCGTATCCTGTAACGCGTAAAAAGAGGAGGAATAGAGTCGCCCCAGTGTGCTGGCCAGGAGGCCGATGCCGCTGGCAGCCAGTGTGAACCACACGTAGCGCACATCCTGAGCACCGAATTTTCCCGTCTGGAAAATGGCCGCCGCTGCGATGTCTCCCAGAAAAACGAATGCCGCGGTGGAGGGCACGATGAAAAACGTGATCTGCCGCAGGCCGTTATCAAGGCGGAGGCGCAGCTTTTCGTAAGTGGATGCCTCATCGCCGCCCGATTGGTCGCGGGACATTTCCGCAAGACTGGCGGCGGAGACGGACATGCCGAAGAGGCTGACGGGCAGGAGATAGAGTGTCTGAGCGCAGGTTAGGATGGTTACCGCTCCATTTGGCAGCCAACTGGCAAGAATCATGTCGATATACGCGCTGATTTGCACCACGCCACGTCCTATCACTACAGAGCCGAAACTACCCAATACCGTGCGGACGTTTTTCGAACTCCACTCGAGGGAAAATTTCAGATGGGGTGCCAGCTTCCACACTGTCGGCATTTGCACGGCAAATTGGAGAAAGCTGCCCAGCATCAAACCCCAGCAGGCCGTGCGAGCCAGTTGGTCCAATGGCTGGCGGCCGCCGAAAACAACCATCGCTCCAATGATGGCAGCGTTCCATACCACGGGAGCGATGTAGGACAGGAAAAATCTGCGGTGGCTGTTCAGTACGCCCAGGCACCAAGCGGACATCACCAATAGTGCAACAGATGGGAAAAGTATCTGCACACACTGGATGGTCAGTTTCAATTTTTCCCCCTCGAAGCCCGGAGCAATTAGCGCCGTCATGTAAGGGGCGAGAAAAACACCCGCCAGTGCCAGCAGGGAGGTGACGAAGGCGAGCAGGGTCGCTATAACCCCTGCTACCCGATCTGCTTCTATGGAGTTTTTTTCGCCCAGCAGCCGGGCATACACCGGAATGAAGGAGGCTGATAGGACGCCCTCCCCGAAGAGATTTTGCAGGAAATTGGGAATTTTAAGCGCGGAGTTAAAAGCGTCTGCTGCTATGGACCCAGTGGCCCCGAAATAATGTGTGAAAACCCTGGCCCGGATCAATCCGGCGATACGGCTGAGAAAAATCCCCGCTGCAACAAAAGCAGCGCCTCCACGCATCGCTTTCTCTGTTGGCTTCGTCAGTTGCGTGGCTGTGTCGCCGTCCCCGTTTCCTGATAACGTAGCGTCTTGTGACATGGATGGCTTTATCTCGTAAAGGAAATGTCTGGTTCGTGCTGTTGGGATGCACTGTTACCAAGGCGTGAGAATCGCCATTCCACAGTGATTTCCAAGCACGAAAAAGGGAGCCTTTCGGCTCCCTCGTTCATGAGACAAAATGGTGGGTAGAGATGGATTCGAACCAACGTAGGCGTAAGCCAGCAGATTTACAGTCTGCCCCCTTTAGCCACTCGGGCATCTACCCATTTTTGTTTCACCCCTCCTTGCGGCGGGGGCCGGATGTATGGATACTCGACTGGGTTATGACAAGAGGAAATTGAGCGTTTTTTTCATTTTAGGGATTTTAAGAATCAACCTTGGTAAAATTCCGTGAAATGGAGCGCCCGCCATTTTTGACGCTCTCTAGGAAGTGCTACCCGCGACCGGGCTATTTCACTGAGTGCGAGGTTCCTCCGGTGCCACGCCTGCCTCCAGCAGCAGCGCCTTCAATCGCTCCGGATCGTAAAAGCGGGCTACAGGAATGCGGAGGAGAGGGAGGTGGTTGCTGGCAAAAAGCTCGTTTACGAATCGATCCCGCTCGATCCGGTCCGGGCGTTGATGGGAACGGTCATCCAGCTCAATGCCGCAAAGGATGCGACTGGTGGAGGGGTGGACGATGACGAAGTCCACATGCTTTCCCACGATTTTATTGAAGGCTGCCTTCTGGCCGCGCCCCACCCGGATCTGGAAGATATCGGCCAGGCGCACCTTTGAAGAAATCATGAAGGTGGAGCCGATGATGGGTGAGAGGATGGAGTAAAACGCCAGCTCGGCAGGAGTCATGAGATTCGCCCGGCGTTCCATCAGATCCATGAGATTGCCACGGGGCGGTTCATCGGGAACCGGTGGTGGGGTGGGCAAGGGAAACGGTGCCATTCTGGCGGATTTGACAGGGCGTGTATGGCGGCGTTTTTTTGTGGCAAGGGGAATGACCGACATGATCACCAGGGTGCCTACTGCATATGGCAACAGCGGCCCGATAAGGTGCGGGCTGGCATCACCAGAGGCGGGCTTGTATAGCGTCAGAGCAGGCGGGAGGATTTCCTCCAGAGGCCGGATGACATCATTCGCTCTGGGTGCCGGTGGGGATGGGACTGGTGTGGCGGGAAGTTTCTGTGGCGCGCCTGCCTGAGGCTGGGGAGCCGCGCGTTGGGGTGGAGCAGGAGTGGGACCATCCGAGACACGGCTCATGCCTGGAGGCAGCGGGAGATTCTCATAGTTCACATACTGGCTGGCGAAGATGCCGGAGTGTGGAAGTAAAAGCAGGGTCAGGGTGATGGCCAATCGGTTCACTAACGGATAGCTATCGGTTTGGTTGAGTTTTGACAACTCTCTCGTCACTCCTTTCGATCCAACTTAATGGATGTATTTTGCACGGAAACAGGGTGCGGAATGCAGGAGGTCAACGGCGTCGCATTGCGCATGTCCTTTAAGTCAAGCAAGAATCCAGCCTAAACAAATTGGCCCTGAATTTGCAAAGAGGAGGCGTGGATACTTTCTCAACCTTCCAAAATATTTTCTTTTTTGTCTATGCCAGAAACCACTGAAAGCATCGATCTGGGTGTCATCGCAGGCTCGGATGTGGAGTTTCGTTCCGAGACCATTTACTTCCTTGTGCTGGATCGCTTTGCGATTGGAAACGCGGGTAAAAACCGTGAAGAGGATATGATGTTTGATCCTACCCACACCGATTGGAACAAATACTGGGGTGGAGATCTGCAGGGTGTTCTTGATAAACTTCCTTACCTCCGCTCCTTCGGGATTACCGCTATATGGACCACTCCATTATTTGAGCAGGTGGAATCCATGACAGTGGGGGATCAGCCACGAGCTCCCATCCATGGATACTGGACCAGCGATTTCAAACGCATCAATCCCCGGTGGGTGAATGACCCAGCCGAGAAGCGTCTATTCACCCGCGATGATACGGTTTTCGACAAGTTACTCGCGGAGCTGCACGACAAGGACATGAAATTCGTGCTCGATATTGTCTGCAACCACAGTTCTCCGGAGACGGTCGATGGAAAGGGCAAGCTTTACGACGACGGCAAACTGATCGCGGATTTCGATAACGACGTGGATCACTGGTATCATCACTACGGCGAAACAACGGACTGGAGTGATGAGTGGCAGGTGCAGAATTGTGAACTGGCAGGGCTGGCCACCTTCAATGAAAACAACATCCTCTATCGAAACTACATCAAGGAGGCCATCAAGCTGTGGATGGGCAAAGGGATTGATGCCATCCGCATCGATACGGTAAAGCACATGCCCATCTGGTTCTGGCAGGAATTCTGCGCGGATCTAGGAGCGGCAAATCCCAATCTATTCCGCTTCGGTGAATGGATTTACAGTCACCCGGAAAATCCTCTTTCCACGACCTTTGCCAACAAGGCGGGGATGAGCATTTTGGATTTCGGATACTGTCAGGCAGTGCGCGCTTGCCTCAGCGGGCAGGATGAATCCGGCTTCCACGCACTACAGCATATTCTGGACTTGGATGGGAATTACTCTTCGTCCACGGAACTTGTTACCTTTTTTGAAAACCATGACATGCCGCGCCTACAATCGCTTGGAGTGTCTGATCGATCCATGGATCTCGCACTAGTGTTGCTTCTTTGCAGTCGTGGCGTGCCGTGTCTCTACTATGGTTGTGAGCAATATCTGCACGATGACACCGATGGCGGAGATGATCCTTACAATCGGCCAATGATGGAAAAGTGGCTTCCCACTCCTGCCACCGCGATCGTGGGAATTCTTGCTCAAGAGCGGAAAAAAAATGTAGCCATTCAGCTGGGCGGGCAGTGGCCCAAGTGGGTGGATGAGCAAAGCTATGTGTTTCTTCGTCGTTACCGAGATGCCCGTTGCCTCGTTTTCCTGAATAAAGGCGAGCCACGGGATCTAACGGTCCAAGATGTGGAGCTTCCGGATGGAACCTACCCGTGCCTGCTCACCAAAAGAAAAGTCAAGGTCAAGGGTGGCGCCTGTAAGGTGAAGCTAGGAGAAAATGAAGCCACCGTCCTCTCCATCCGCGGTACTGCCGTAAAAGGGAAAGCGGTCATTCGCCTACAGCTCAATGCGGCACCTACCCTGCCTGGTGACCGCCTTGCCATTATAGGAGACTGTGACGAGCTTGGTAACTGGGATCTATCAAAGTCCTATCAAATGGAGTGTGTGAATTCCAATACTTGGTTTGGCGAAATCCCCTTTGAGAAGAGTTCAGGTACTGCCATCGGCTACAAGTTTGTCATTTTTCCTTCAGAAGAAAATAGAGCGCCGGTTCGAGAAATGAGAGCCGTCCGCCGTCGTTTGGTCACACCGGAAGGCACCGCCAAGTGGCGCGACCGTTGGGAAGAATAACTCATAAATCCATATGCAATTCATCGACAATACATTGGCCGGCAAGCGCATCCTCGTTACTGGGGCTGGCTCCGGGATTGGCAAAGCATCCGCACTTCTTCTCGCGAAAGCGGGTGCGAAGCTTGCTCTGGTAGGACGTACAGCGGATGAACTTATCGAAGTATTCGAAGAGGCTGGAGGAGCGCCTGCAGGGCATCTCATCATCGGCGCGGACGTGGCGAATGAGGCTGAAATGCTCGCCTGTTATGAGAGCATTTCCAATCACTGGAATGGCTTGGAAGGAGTGGTGGCCAATGCAGGTGTAAATGGCGTATGGGCTTCCTTGGAGGATTTGAAGGTCAGCGAATGGGATCAGACCTTGGCCATCAATCTGAGGGGGACTTTCCTTACCGTGAAATTCGCTTTGCCCTATCTCAAGAAACATGGCGGTTCGGTCATCATCATTTCCTCTGTGAATGGGAGCCGGATGTTCAGTAATTCCGGCGCCACCGCCTATGCTTGTTCGAAGGCTGCCCAAGTTGCCTTTGCTAAAATGACAGCACTGGAGCTCGCGCGTGATCGCATCCGCGTAAACGTTCTCTGCCCGGGGGCAATCCAGACTCATATCGATGATTCCACTGAACGCCGGAAAATAGAAGATCTGCATCTACCAGTCGAGTTTCCGGCGGGGGATGTACCCCTCACGCAGGGAAAACCTGGCTCCCCTGAGGATGTGGCCCGCCTCGTGTGGTTCCTTTCCTCGGATGCTTCCAGTCACATCAGTGGCACCGAGATTTTCATCGATGGTGCCCAGTCCCTGTTACAAGGCTGAGAACCGCGGCTCTTTGCTTCAGAGGCAATTCATTCAAGCCGTTTTCCCCACTATGAAAAAATTATTCCGCAACAATGGACTCTCTATTGTCCTCGCCCTTCTTTTCCTGATATTTTGGACCTTTCAGGCGATCGCTGGATGGAAAGTTCACAACGAAGATCAGGTGCTGCATCATCTTCCGGTTCTCCGGTTTTTTCCTGACTACCTGACCAGTGGTCATTTCTGGCAAGCGACTGGAGAAAACTGGGAGAGTGAGTTTCTTCAAATGGGAGCTTATGTAATTCTCACTTCGTTCCTTTTTCAAAAGGGCTCTGCTGAATCGAAGGATCCGGATGAGCCTGAGGCCAAGCCTCGGAAACAGCACAGCTTCCTTTATCGAAACTCGCTATCGCTCGCGTTCGCGGCGTTTTTTCTCATCGCCTTCGTCACTCATGCCAGCGGTGGACTGATCGAATTTAATCAGGAGCGAGCCGAAAATGGATTACCCGCGGAAACAATGAGCCAGTTTCTTACCGATGCAGAATTTTGGTTTCAATCTTTCCAAAACTGGCAAAGCGAGTTTCTGGCTGTGCTATCCATTGTCGTATTGAGTATCTTTCTGCGTCAGCAAGGATCGCCGGAAAGTAAATCCGTGGACGATGCCGATTCCAAGACGGGTTCTTAAGCCTTACTCGAATGGGGGATTCGAGGGGTTTCATTCCCCATTCCCAATCCTGCTAAGTGACAGCACCGGATTGGAAGCTGCGGTGAAGGCACGGATTTCCCAATTTTCCCACGTCTCTAAATAGCTGCTGCCTTGATGGATGAAGGGAGCAGCCCGCTGAGTGAAGGCCGGATAATGAAACGTGGGCCCGAGCACACATTCACAGAGCAGCGTAGGATAAATGGCCACCCCGGGATCACTGATGGATGGCCAGGTTAGTTCGTAGCGTAGAGGTGAATCTTCATCCAGCGAGCGATACACCCGTAAGGTGATGCAGTCCCATGTCACGTAATCCCGGCCTATTTCCGGGAAATGATTTTCCTGCCGGAGGCGATCAATGAAATGAGCGGCATGTACATTCATTGGATCGGAGACTGATGGGGGACACGTTCGGTCTGCTTGATCAGCCGGGCTGCAGTTTCAATGCGTGCACCGTAAACCGTATGCTGCTGCAATTCCGTCAAGGTCATGGGGAGCCGGTCAGACCAGGTTTTCTCTCCATAGCTGCCGGGAAGATTGAATCGCAGGGGCAAACCTATCAGGTCACTGCACATCAGTACTGCCAAGCGGCTTGAAGTCTTGAAGAGCGCCTCCTGTAGCTTTTCAAGCAGTTCGGTAGTGATCTCTGGTGGGCTGGCTTCCTTCCAATTTGCAAACTCCATCAGAGCTTTCAGATCCCTTGCTGATGCTGACTCAGGGTCCTTCTCCGCGCTGGAAAGCAAGTGCAGGTAAAGCATGGCCAGTGGGGCATTATCGTGATTGGCATAAGTGATCAGTCCCAACTCGCGGAAAGTATCTGGAGCATTGATACGATGATCCGATCCGCGCTCCAGTTGGGGGAAACGCAGGTTGGCAAGTTGCAGCTCATCCAGTGTGCGGGACATGTATTCCGGCATATCGCCCATGATTTCTGCCACCATATCCATGTCTCCAGCCTCCTCTATCAGTTGACCGATGATTTCATTCCCTTGCAGACGATTCATTTCCGCGGTGATGGGATCTTCATCGGGTCCAGGAACAAAGCGTGGCAGAAGGCCTCCTGTAGCTGCGGCAGCTTCCTGCTCATTCATGGAGGAAAATTCCACATGCCGCTCTCCGCCTGGCCACGGAAACATATAGGCGCGGAAGTATCCTCTCAGGTGATCCAGTCGGCAACCGTGGAAAAATTCTTTTTGCCACGCAATGCGGCCTCTCAACCATTTGAACTGACTGGCGCGGTGGTTTTCCCACCGATAAGCAGGGAGTCCCCAGTTTTGTCCCCAGACCTCCGAGTCCTTGTTGGTATCGAAATGGGAAAGAGGGCGGGTGCCCAGATGCCAACTGGTATCGAAGAGCGGGGGATTGGCCCATACATCGCAGCTGTTGGCGGAAACACCGAAGGTCAGCTCCCCAATCATTCTTACCTGACGCTGATCTGCATACTCACGTACTTCCCGCCATTGTTGCCAAGCCACCCATTGGATAAAGGCGAATTCTTTGCGCCTCTGTTCCAGGGTTTCACGATCTGACTGCTGCTCCAGCCATTCCTTGGCAGCGGAATAGCTTTGTTGCTCCAGCCTCCAACTGGTCCATTTGGTGTTCCCATCATACATTTCCACCAGTGTGCGGTAGAGGGTGTAGGCGGGCAGCCATTCCTCTTGGGCTTCTTGGAAATTCGCAAACTTCTCCCCACTTTCCCTTTCAGGTGTGGAATCGAAAAAATGCTTTGCTGCCCGAGTGAGTAGTTTGTTCTTCAGTGTATTGATGTTGGCATGATCTACATTGCCTTTTCGCAGTTCCAGGATCCAAGATTCAGGTGCCAGGTTTTCCAAATCTTCCTGCGTGAGACCGGGTACCTTTTCCGGCGTGAGAGTGAGCAGTGAAGGGGAAAGCGCACGGGAACTCACCGGACTATAGGGGCTGGGATCTCCTAGGGTTTCCTGGATCGGCAATAACTGGAGTACGGAAAATCCGTGATCTGAGCAAAAATCGATTGCTTCCAATACTGCTGCAGTATCGCCCACGCCCATGTCGGAATTTCTCCGCAGAGAGTAAACTGGAAAAAGTAGCCCTGCACGTCGTTGGTCAAAGACAGAAATATTCATGCGGAATGGAAAGTAGGTTCTTCTTAGCCTATCCCATACCATACCCCTCTTTCACTGCAGCATGAGCATCCAGCCTCCTAGGCATCAATAAGTCAGCAAATATTCGTGGGGATTCCCACACCATGAAGAGAACAAATCTTCCTGTAACTCGGGGTTAAATGCATGCCACTGATTGCGAGATGCAAGTAGTCTAGGTCTTCGGCTTTGGAGAAGACATTGATACTACGTTCATCCCAACCTTGTTTGGATTGGTTCTGTTCCTGCAAAAGATAAAATATGTCCCGCTCAATCTGGAAGGGCAGTATTGCCTTCGGCCTCGTCAATATTCCTGTATCACTGACAAGTGCTGAATCACGCCCTGATATCCAACTTCATATGGTGGATAGCCAGAATCGTGCCCGCATCCGCTATGAACGGGTAAACGCTGAGACGGGGGAAGAAGTGCCATGGGACCGTATGGTAAAAGCCTACGAACATGATGACGGAAAATTCATTCTTCTCGATGAGGAAGATCTTGAGTCGGTCCAGCCCAAGCTCACAAAAACCATCCAGATCAGTGAGTTCGTTTCCTTAAGTGAAATAGATCCCCTCCTGTTTGATAAACCCTACTATCTGGAGCCGGACAAGCGAGGGCGTAAGGCATACGCCCTTCTCCGAGAGGCTCTCAAAAAATCGGGAAAGGCAGGTATTTCACGAGTGGTGGTGAGAACCCGGGAATATCTTTCTGCGATGTTTGCCAAGGACGATGCCCTGCTACTTATGATGCTCAGATTTCCCCAGGAAATCAAATCCTCGGACAAGCTGGATCTTCCCTCCAGTGATGAAAAGGAATTTACTCCTGTAAAAAAGGAAATGGATTTGGCTCTTCGTCTGATAGAAGAAATGACAGAAAAGTGGAACCCGGATTCCTTTCACGATGAATACCGTGAGGCGTTGATGGATTACATCGAAAATAAGATCAGCAAGGGTGATGCTGTGGATGACGTGAAGGATGGGGATGACGAACAAGATGAAAGTCCAACAGGCATCGTAGACCTCGCAGAATATCTGAAGAGGAGTATTTCGGAGCCACCCAAAGCACCAAAGAAAAAAACCACTGCCAAGAAAGCAGCCAAATCCAAACCTTCCCATGCCGCAAAAAAAACCAGCCTTAAAAAACGGCGTTCCGCTTGAGAAGTATCTATTAAAAAGAAACTTCGAAAAGACTCCTGAACCGAGCGGTGGAAAGTCGGGTAAAAACGGTAGGTCATTCGTGATTCAGGAACACCATGCCCGCTCACTTCATTACGACTTTCGCTTGGAGATGGATGGTGTATTGGTTAGTTGGGCTGTACCGAAGGGGATACCGGAGGAAGCGGGTCCAAAGCGCCTCGCTGTTCATGTAGAGGATCATCCTCTTGACTACGGCTCCTTTGAAGGGGAAATTCCTGCAGGTAATTACGGGGCGGGCACCGTCGCCATCTGGGATGCTGGAGAATGGGAGCCTTTGGACAAGGATTGGAGGAAATCCTTCGACAAGGGGAAGATGAAATTTCAGCTACGCGGCAAGCGCTTGCACGGTGTTTATCTGTTAGCCCGAATGGGGGAGGAACCGAATTGGCTGCTGCGCAAGATAAGTGATGAAAGCGTGGTGGATTCCCTCGCAAAACCGGAGCCGGAAGCGATTGGCTTCATATCCCCCCAACTCGCACGGCCAGTCTCCTCTGTTCCCCTAGGGAAGGAGTGGATCCATGAGTTGAAATTTGATGGCTATCGCCTGATCGCCGTTCATCAAAATGGGAAGGTAAAGCTGTATACCCGCAAAGGGTTGGACTGGACTTACCGTTTTGAAATCATCGCCCATAAGCTGGGAAAATTATCAAAAAAGAATTTTGTCATGGATGGGGAGGCGGTGGTTTTTGATAAAAATGGCCGTTCGCGTTTTGGAAATTTGCAACAGGCGCTTCAGGAAGGAAAGGGTAAGCAAATTTCGTTCGTGGCTTTTGATTTGCTTCACTTCGATGGATTGAATCTGAGGGAACTCCCGCTGTCCCAAAGACTGGAAATGCTGGGAAAACTCGTGACCAGGGAGACAGGCACGATCCGGCGTTCGACTGTTTGGCCCGCCCATCATGGGAAGTCACTTTTCCAGCAGGCGTGCAAAAATGGACTGGAGGGAATTATCAGTAAAAATGCCCAAGGGATTTATCTGTCAGGCGAACGGAGGGACTGGGTAAAATCAAAATGCAGGGCACGTCAGGAATTTGTCATCTGTGGTTACACCGCGCCCAAAGGAGTATTGCCTGCTTTTGGCGCATTGGTTCTCGCTTCGTGGGAAAATAATAAATGGGTTCCACGCGGGAAAGTGGGTACCGGCTTCACTGAGGCCAATCGTAAAAAATTGCTGAAGCAATTTCGTAGCTATGTCGTTAAAAAGCCCACGTTGCTTGGCGGTGATAAGGATGTGACATGGATGAGGCCGGAACTCATAGCAGAAATTGAATTTACGGAAATCACCCGTGACGGATCTATCCGCCAAGGGGTATTTTTAGGAATACGCGAGGATAAAGCGGCTACGGAAGTTCATTTGGATGCATTTCAAGCGGTCAGCACAACCCATAAGGAAATTGCCGTATTAGGTATCACTATCAGCCATCCGGAGCGAATTGTTTTTCCTGATACTCAAATTACTAAAGCTGAAGTGGCTCGTTATTACGAACGCGTGGGAGAGTTGATGCTCCCTTATGTGGCTGACCGGCCATTGGCGATTATCCGTGCGCCTGAGGGAATTGGCGGACAGATGTTTTTTCAAAAATCCTTTCCCAAGTATGTTCCCAAAGAGGTGATTCAGTCTGAATTAGCAGATGGAACCGTGGTTTTTCACATCCATTCCGTGAAGGGGCTCGTTTCGTTAGCTCAATTCGGAGCCATTGAGTTTCACCCGTGGGGATCGACTATGGGGCAACCTTGGAAGCCGGATTTTTTGACATGGGACCTCGATCCAGATGCTGACGTGCCGTGGGAAGAGGTGCGGGGAGCAGCTTTTTTAATTCGTGATTTTCTCGAAGAAAGGGGACTAACAGTCATGCTGAAGACGTCAGGTGGAAAAGGTCTCCATTTGGTCCTTCGTATCAAGCGATTCCATAAATGGGAAGTGATGCGGGAATTCACAAAAGCAGTTGCAGCCCGAATCGCGGAATTGAACCCGAAACGTTTCACCATCACCGCATCCAAGACCAAGCGAAAAGGCCGCATCTTTATTGACTGGATGCGGAATGGCGAAGGGACTACGTGCGTTGCTCCATGGTCACTGCGGGCGCGGATGAAAGCGCCTGTCTCAATGCCCATCGAGTGGTCAGACCTCCGAACTGCCCAGCCTGCGGGTTTCACGATTCATGAGCCTCCTATTATTCCCAGCGCATGGGAAAAGCCAAAAATGCAAATGATAAAGGTAAAACTGCTGAATGAGCTAGGAATTGGGAATATCAGGTCCCTGAAATCTTAGCGGCCCGCTGGCTATATCGTTGACCATCCAGAAGAGATTCACGTCCGGTTTCGATGCGCCGCTCTTCCACTTGATCACGCTGTTTGATTGCTTGTAATTCCAATTCTGCGAAGTCGTAGGCATCCCACTCCGGGAAGTAAGGCGACAATTCTCCCAGCATTGCCCAAAGCAGACGTTTCCCTTGAATGCCAAGAGCCAAAACCTCAAGTGCTTCAAACATTCCCAACTCACCAGGCTCTAAACCTTCCCATAGAAGCTTGAGACGTCCTGCTCCTTCTGTTAAAGCTCCTGCGATTTCTAGGGTAAGACTTTTTTCCATATTCGCCTTTTCCAGTAAATCCTTCAGGAGTGTCTGATCTTTTTCCACCATCTTCTGGAGATTTTTAAAAAACAAACGCTCGCTCTCGATCTCTTGCCGCTCTGCCAATTGATGAATGAGATGCAAGGCTCCATTGGAACCTGCGAGATGATCATTCAGATAGCGCTCAATTTGTTGATCCATGAAGGAAGCTACCGCAAAACTCGTGCCAGTAATATAAGGCTGAGATTACCATAAAAAATGAAAAATATGGTAATTCGAAGCGTGCTGTATGCAACAAGATAATGCAGTACGCTGTGTTTCTTCCAATTCCTAAGTAAGGGAGTCCTTGTAGATCCAACGTTTTGCGAGTGGAACAATATCTGCGATCTAGAAAAATCGAACAACCCCTATCATCTTATGCCGATTGATCCAGTCATAGCCGTTTCCTCATCCGATGTATCTCCCATGGCACCCCCCTACGTGGATGAGGATGTGAACGTAGATCTCGTAGCACAAGGAATGGAGATAGCGGATAGCGAAATACGAGATACCGTAGCTGATGCATATGAAGCCACTGCCCGACTAAGCGATGATCCCGAAGAAGCGTTCAACGATATCGATTATAGCAAAGATGATGATTCGTCATCGCCGGAATTGAGTGCCATGCATGAAGCGATGGATGAGGTGGCAGAAGACTTTGAAGAGCAATAACCACTTGATTTAACCATATGAACGAAAAACATCATTCCAGTCTCAAGCAATACATCAATGACATGATTGCGCTTGAAAAAGACATTGCGAACGCCATCGAAATTCAACTTGAGGATGAACGTGTCACTTCGCAGCAAGACCTACCGAAGATTTTACGTGAAGCCCTCCATCACAGCGAAGTGCGGAGCGCGTATTTGAAGAACATCTCCGAGGCTGAAGGAGGCTCGCTGGGAGCAGCTGTCAAAGAAAGTATTACTGCCGTCACTGGCACTCTGGCTGGGATTTATGGAAAAATGCGTGAGCATCCATTATCCCGTATGGTCCGGGACGACATCATCGCATTGGATGTGGCTACTACTAGCTATGGAATGCTTTATACGCTGGCATTGGCCGTCGGCCACAGTGAGTGCGCCACAGTAGCTAAGAAAGGTTTGTATGCATGCCCTCCTTTGGTCATTGCCCTCACGGATCTCCTTCCCCGTATTGTGGCGGGAGAATTGGCAGATGATGCGCCTTTAACCAATCCAGCGGCAGCACAAATAGCCACTGCCGAGATCCGGGATTCTTGGAAACATCGCCCTCATCCAGCGGAAGTGTGATTGTTAAAATGCGCTCTTAAAGCTTCATCCTTCTTGGGGATGAAGCTTTATTTGTTTAATCGATTTGCTTGCAAATGGCAGCCTCCGGAGGAAGCTAAAAGTCATTCCAAATGAAGTATGGCGCAGATCTGACGGGCTACCTCTTCAGGCGGGTAAATGTTGAGGACCTCTGTGACATCTTCACCTGTTTCCAGCGTTGCCAATTGGGAATCCAGCAACGATGCCGGCATGAAATGAGCCGTGTGTGCACGGGCTTCCAAGCGTTCTTTGAGATGCTCTTTATCAAGAATCAGCATGGCGAATTGGGTCTGAGGCTCCCATTCCCTTAAACGATCCCGGTAAATCTTTTTCAAGGCCGAGCATGCAAGCACTACCCGTGCGCGTTCTTTTAGCTCACTTCCCAGCAGTTCAATCCAGGCAGCTCTGTCGTTGTCAGAAAGCGGGATACCCTGGCTCATTTTTTCAATGTTTGCTGCGGGATGAAAGCTGTCCGCATCCAGAAAATCTGCTTTCAATAAATGGGCCAGGTATAGGCTCACCGTGCTTTTTCCACTTCCACTGACTCCACCAATAACAACCTTCATGTAGGGTATGAATAAGCGGCTTCACGAGAAAAGCAAAGGCCCGGAGCTATTCAACGACGAGTGAATGGGCACCTTGACGATGATGGGCAAACAGATGGGCCACATTCCCTACGTGGACATCACTCACATCAACTGTCAGGCGGGTGGATAAATTTTTCTCATGGCAGTGACGCAACTGATCGGCCACACCATCACAGACCGCTTTCGGACAAGCGAGTCCCCAACTCTCAGGCTGGTATTTTTCCAAGATTTCCTCGATTTTCTGAGCTATGACTCGACTTTTTTGGTGTTCTTTCCATTCAGGATGGCAGGACGTCAAGGGAACGTGGGTCTGGCCATCGCAATCAAAATCGACTCGCTCCAAAATAATGGGCATCCCCTCAGCCTGAAGCAAATAGGCAAAGAGAGAATGCAGATCCGTAACGATTAAAAGAGAAGGAGAGTTCATTTGGGTTTTACCTCCGAACATAAGACATTCGCAGATCTTTTGGCAGAAGCCACTGCTTAGTTGGCGGTAATGAAATTCTTTTTTCTAATCGCGAACAGGGAAGCCGTTGCAAAATGCGTAATCCTTCAGGTGAATTGCAACATGGTGTCAAAAGATGTATGATGTTTTATTTTGATAATCAATGGGATATGCATGCTGTAGGCTTGGCATCAGAATCGCTGGAAAATGCGCATGCGCTCTCTTATCTCGGGTAATGATTATCTTTTTCAGCGAATGCCCGCTTCTGAATTCATTCAAGGCTATGCAGATTCATTTGAGAGAACAAAAACTGCGTCCATTAGGGGGGAGCCTATTACAGACTCACACTATCTTACGCAGATCATCGGCTTCTTGAGGCTGCAGCGTCAAGTTAGAGGATTTTCCCACGCAGAATTGAATCATAAGGCTCGCTTGCCGAAAGGGCTCATTAAAAGAGCGGAAAACAAAAAACAGTTTCCTACTACGCGTCAATTCAAAGTATGGTCTGAAGCCCTTGGATTCAAATGGGAGGACGTGTGGACTCTAGCTCTTCTCTCTCAAATGGAGCTTAGCCGATAAATAGCATTTGCTTTGAAAAACCAAACTTACAGTTTAGCCAATTTCCACCTTTGAAACCCATGCCTGCCAAATCCAAAAAACAACAAATGGCAGCGGGTGCTGCTCTTTCGGCTAAACGGGGGAATATCCCAAAATCCCACCTCAAGGGAGCCTCGAAGCAAATGGCCGAATCCATGACCGAAAAAGAGCTGGATAAGCTTGCATCCACTAAAAGAAAGAAGCTGCCAAAGAGCGCCGATAATAAGTAATCAACAGCTACTGGCAGCTTCGGGTGAAACTTGAATGCGCAATCAGTAAGCAGTCTTTGGGGGAATGAGCATGGTGACTGCAGTCATCACAACAATTCGCACATCAAGATAAAGATCCCAGTGCGATACGTAGAAATTATCGAGGCGGGCACGGTGACGGAGATCGCGAGGGCGATTTACTTCTCCCCGGAAACCTTTTACCTGAGCAAGACCTGTCACACCAGGTTTTACATAACGACGGACGCCATATCGCTCAAAGATTTCACGAAATTGGAAATCATGTTGCTCCATATGGGGGCGGGGCCCAACGATACTCATGTCTCCTAGCAAGACATTGATGAATTGTGGAATTTCGTCAATGCTCAGCCGACGCAACATGCGGCCACCCTTAAAAATGCGATCATCGTTTTTACTGACTTGGCGGGCTTCGTTTTCATTCACCACATTGAGTGTTCGAAATTTAAAAACCTTGAAAAGTTCGCCATTTTGGCCAACCCGATCCTGTTTGAAAAAGAGTGGTCCCGGAGAATGGCGCCGATGGATCATCCATACGAGTAGACTAAAAGCTGGAACCACCGTAAGAATCAATGGCAGGCTGAAAATGATGTCGAAACCACGTTTCAGCAATTGATTCCAAGTGTTTGCAAGTGGCTCCACAGGCGGAGTGAGGATGTCCAGGCAGCCCACTTTTTGAAGATCGAAGCGTCGTCCATAGCGTCGGCTCAATTCGATGGGCATCCAGCAGCGGTATCCCAGCTTGTCACCTTGACGCATAAGATCGATCACTGATTGATCAGGCAGATGTCGGGCCGGCATCACCAACAGATCCACGGGTTCTTTAGCCACCATATCGAGATAGTCTTCCTCGGAGATGCCATTTTGGTCCGTCCAACCCACATTACGGATTTCCAACAGACTGTGAAGTTGATGCACTTCAGGCATAATGGATTCGCACCAATCGCGTGGTCCAAGAATAAAAGTGCGAAGGCGCCAATGGCGCATGTAGTTCAGTCCCAAGTTTCCGAGCCAGCGAAGCATGTATCGATTACTAATGTGCAATACAACCAGGCTCAAAACCCCGAAAACTGCTAGGAAGCTGCGGGAAATCCGCATGTCCTTGGAGAATACCAGCATCAATGTTAGTGAAACAAGAATCCACACCCATTGACGCCGTGAAATCATCGTTGCTAACCAGCGCATCCTCCCAAGTGTCGGGCGCAAAGAATGGGGGCGGGAAACACTCTCCAGCAACATGGCGACCAATACTACTAATGCGTATTGGCCATATGCTTCCAAGGGGATCTTGTTTTCATCCAAGTAAACCAAAAGCGTACCAACTGCGCAGACAGTATAAAGAGTCATCACGGCGATGATCTGGAGGCTGATCAGTAATTTGTAGAGTCCTCGTTCGCGTGCGGTGATCATGAAGAAAAATGGTTCAGTCCTCCAAAGCAGTCTGCATACCCGAAGAACGGGCCCGATTGTCTAACTTCATGGTTTTAAACGCACAAGCTGAAACAAAAAAAGTTCGAAAAAATTCGCTCATTTAGTTCCCTGTGAGAATTTTTGACAATTGAAACATAAAAGCATTGATAGTTAATGATTTAACTTCTTGGGTTCAAAAAGAGCAATACAGTGACAAATCTGTCGCCTGTATCCATTTTCGGACATAGGATTTGAAGAGGAAATAGGAGAACGGGGAAATGTCCGGACACGACGTCTACTGAAAGAGGCTGCCGCGCCATTCCCAGAGGAGCCGAGGAAATTCATAGCCAGCATTCCAGTAGCGGGGAAGGAAAGTTCTGGGGCTTTGAAGGACACGGAAAAGCCATCCGAGATATAGCCGATCAGCCCATGTGGGAATGTTGGCCTGTCCGCCGGTAAGGAAAGCGATGGCTCCTCCGGTGCAGAGGATGACCGGGCCTTTGGGGCGTGGGGTGGCGTTGTTGTTAGTAGCAGCAGCCATTTTTTCGATGTTGGCGTTGCGGAGGTAGTAGCCCAGCTTCTCTTGCTTGCCGCCACCGATGCAGAGGATGATCCAGTCTGGCTTCACGTCATCGACGATTTTTTCGAGTTCCTCGTCCTGAAAGTCTGCGTCGGTTTTGTAAAAGGGAGCGAAATACCAATGACGCTTGGTGTGGGAGAATCCGCTGTCCTCGAGAAAGTAATCGATGCGTTCCTTTTCCTCTTGGCTGGGGACGACCCAGAGGGTGTTTCGCTCATGAAAGGGAATGGCACGCTTTTCCTTTTCGCCCACGAGGCGCTGGAGGATCTGAAGGCCAGAAATGCGGGGGAGATTGCGACCGAAGCACATTCGAAGAACGAGCGCGACGTAACCGCCATCGACAACTGCCCAATCGGAACTTTGGTAGGCCTTTGTAAGCAGGGGATCGTTCCGCATCATGGCGAGCGACGGAGCGGAGGGCACAGTGAAAAGCCCGCCCGTGCCATCCACTACCTGCAGCAGCTCTTGAGTAGAGTTGTTCCAAAATTGAATTCCTAAAAATGATTTTGTCGCCATGATCTGTTTGATTGTAGAGCCTGTGTTTGAATATCTGGAAATTGCACGTTGTTACTTGTTACAGTTTCTTGCTTCTTTCCCTTTTGGTCCCTTGTCTGAGGATGAGGTAAAACACTCCCCCAGCAGATGCCACACCAACCGCCGCCCCCGCGCTGCCCCAGAAGACATCCATCAGGTCAAAGCGCCTGCGAGGCAGTAGGACCTGCCCGAGTTCCGCTAGCAGTACAAGTCCGGATAGACCGAGCCAGAGCATGGGCCAATGGGGTAGGGGAGAACGCCGCCATGCCAGATAGATGCCTCCGATGAATCCAAGGGGCACCAGTGGCACACTGGTGCGGAGCTGATCATAGCGATCCGCCCAAGTGCGCAACCATTGCGGCAACCACTTCTGATCCTGCATTGCCGGGTCCGGCACCCAGCTGAAGTAAAAAATCGCCCCCACCAGCCCGATTCCCACCAGCAGAAATGCCATCCCTACCCAGTAATCCCGACTAGTGCCCATCCGGGGACTCAGCCACATTTTCCACTGTTCGAGTGGTTTCAAGGAAATTGCTTTGGGAAAACGTTAAGCCTTACCTGCCCGCTCCAGCTCTTTTTGCTTTAATACAATGAAGTATTCGTAGATGGATTGGAGAATTGAATAAGTCACACCTGCACTCCCGTCCAGAAACGCACGGCGCAGGATGAACATGTAGAAAAACTTGATGAATGGACGGCCGGGGATTTGATAGAAAAGTTCCTTCTGGTGAAAGCGCCTTTCGGTGAAATCCTTTGAAGTGAATGCGTGAATCAGAGAGAATTTTCCACCCTGCGCCCGATTTTCTATAATCGTTTTGGCTTCCAGATCCGCATACTTGATATGGCGCTCCAGCCAAAAGCCGATTCCTTTGCTGAAAGGATAATGATCGAGAAATCCATCGATTTGTCCAATCGGTCCGTCCACGATGGAAACGGGGTTTACCAGCCGCTCGTAACGCATCTTCTCAGGACGGAAGAGGCGAAGATAAAACGGAGAAATCTGAGCGTGTTCCAGCCAAGTGCCATCTGCAAAAAAGTCCCGTCTTCTCAAACGGAATGCGCTTTCCGGTGCCTCGGCTTTGGCAGCCGCTTCCGCGCTCTTGCGCAAGCCATCGGACACACGCTCATCTGCATCAATGTAGAGTACCCATGGATGCTTAAAGGGAATTTTGGCCAATCCCCAATTCTGGTGAGCCGACCAATTATCAAATTTTCTTTGAGTGACCTTTGCTCCAAACGATTCGGCAATCTCCACCGTCTGGTCCGTACTGAACGAATCAAACACATGAACGTCATCCGACCATTGGACTGATGCCAGGCAATCCGGCAGATCCTGCTCCTCGTTTTTGGTAAGAATTAAAATGGATACAGGCATTGGTTAAGAAATTTTGTCAGGTCGCATCAAGCGTGGTTTGAGAGGCTTGCATGGATGGCCGGCGCAAACGGTCCATTCCGGCATGTCCTTGGTCACTACAGAACGGGCCCCTATCACAGCCCCATCTCCGATGGTCACTCCTCCGTGAACGAATGCTTCTGCTGTGATCCATGCGTAGTCGCCTACAGTGATCGGCTTGGTGATTAAGGGCATTCCAGGGTGTTCATAGTCATGGGTTCCTGCACAAAGATGGGTTCCTTGAGAAATGACCGCACGACGTCCAATAATAATTTTCCCTTGAGAGTATAGAATGGCACCATCAGCAATCCCCGCTTCCTCACCGATTTCAAGGTTCCACGGAGCCCAGATGGCAACTTTTGGATAGATGTGCGCACCTCTGCCCACTTTTGCTCCAAATAAGGATAAAAGCATTGCCCTAAATCCATGCATTGGTTTAGGCGACCACGAGGCGAGGCCCTTCCAGACGATTTGCCATAGTATTCGTGCCAGCCGGTTTGTCAGTGAAAACGAGGCTTCAGTGAAAGTGTTTGTGTTTGTGGAGGTCATTTCAGATTTAAGCCAAAAGATCTTTTACGTCTACATTTTCACCTGAGGCCCAACGGTACATCCTAACCATTTTTTCCATGATGGGCAGCATGGAATAATTGCTTTCACACAAAGAATAAGCTGCGTTGGACATCTTCTGCCGATCTTCCAAAGGCATTTGAATGGCTTTTCGCAAACCCTCGAAGATCCAGTTTTCGTGTGGGGCAATTTTGATGGAAGCTCCTACCTTGAAACCAGCCGGTAGATTGCATTCCTCCGTCATAATGGTGGGCGTGCCTTGAGACCAAGCCTCCAGAATAGCCATCGGAAGTCCTTCACTGAAGGATGGAAGGATAAGGAAATCCGCTTCCGCCAATAGCGCATCACGTTCTGTCGGATTGAATACAGGAGGAAGAATCTCTACTCCTTCCTGCTTTTCAGCTCCTTCCACTTCCTCCATATCTCCCCATCCTACCAGTTTCAATTTATAGCCATTCTTTTCGTTCCCCAAGCGCGACCATGCCTTCAAAAGTAGTTTGATACCTTTCTTTTGGTGAAAACGACCGAAATAGAGGATGGTTTTTGATTCAGCTTTAGCTGATTCAAAAGAAAAGCTGTCTGATAATTTAACCCCATTTGGAATATAAAAAACAGGTGTTTTGGGAGCAATCTGTTTGATACTTGCCGCTTCTTGGGGAGTCAAGGCGTGAAAACACTTCAAGCGCTTCCACAAAGGCTTTTCATATACCTTTGCGATGTTTTTTTTCAGTTTCCCTCGGCTTATGATCCAAGGTTCCAGCATACCATGAGGGCTACAAATCGCCGAAGGGCCTCCTGCCAACAGACTTAAAAGAATGGATGCGGAAATCGGATGCCAGACTCCATGGTGATGTATGACATCATAATATCCAGAGCGGCGAAGATCCGCACTCAAACCGAACGAGAGTCCAAGTGGAAACGAGGAATAGCTGCTGAGCGGAATTTTTCCGGGATATTTTTCTCCTCCCTTAAAATCCAATACCTGGGCGCTAAGTCCATCGGCCTTTTCCAACTGATTGGCCAGATTCACCACGACGGATCCGACTCCGCCGGATTCCGGGCCAAATTTGGGGATGGTGAGTGCGATTTTCACAGTGCTTATTAGGCTTTTCTGTAAGCCGTTAATATTTTACTGAATTCTGACAGATTATTGCGGGATCTGTAGTTTTCTGCAGCTTCCGCAAACCCTTCATTTTGAAAACTGGAAAGCACGTGGTCGGCCACCTCTTCGCCAGAAAACGTTTCAATATACCGAACCTGTGATAGGAGACCGAGGTCACCGAAAATTCCAACCGTCTTCGGAAGATAGGCTAAAGCAATGACTGGAATGTCTTCCAAAAGTGCAAAAATGCAGGAATGAAGACGTGAACCCACAAAGCTTGAAAATCCCGAAATCATCTTTCGCAAGGAGGAGGCGGTATGTTCTCCCTCATCGATGATCAGTGAGCCAGGGGGAACCAATTCCTTGAGTTGTGATGCAATGTGCAGATCCCAAGATACTTGATTGACACATACGCAGACCCCTTCCACAGCAGCCACCCGCTTTACAATAATCGCCAATTCATTGAGGTAGCGTTTCTTTAAAGCTTGAGAGTTAGTGGAGCTCGGGAAATTCCAATCAATAATGGACAGGCCTATTATTGGTTTTATATCAGGAATCGGGCAAACAGGTTGTGGGGCATTGGCATCCCTGATATGCCATAAAGCCATGTCTCCTGCCCTCAATACATGGGAGGGACATTGGCCATTGTTAATATTCTTAATGCATTCAATGCTATCTTCGTCACGGGCATAGACTAAGGCTGCCTGTTTCACAACTTTGCCGATCAGCCATTTGCCAAGGCCTCCTCGGACAGGCCCGATGCTTTGTGGAGCAAGAACCACCTTGTTTCCTTTTCTCGATGCGAGTAGCAACTGGATACAGTTGGTCACATAAGAAAAATTTGAGTCTTCTAAATAACCACCCGGGCAGCTGACCACCACATCTGCGTTATGTAATGCGCGAATGGCTTGTTGCTGGCTTTTTGGAAACAAGTAAATCAACAAAAATTTCAGGGGAAGCAGATAGTAAGTAAGGAATAAAATCCATAGTAGCAGGTTGGCAACCCTGCGCTTGAGCATGTTTTCCGCATGCGAAGTCAAGGGCCTTTCATACCAGGTCAAATCCGGCATGTGGATTTCCTGCATATCTGGGCAAAGCGCGATGCCGGTCATTTCTTTTTTTGAAATGCCGTTTTCTTCTAAAAATGCCACAAGGGCTTCCAACAGGGCCGCATCGCCTTTATTGGCTGCTCCACAAACATTTGCGATTACAAGTTTCATGAATGAGTAAGGGAAGATTTGCAGCATACAGAATCCGCTAGCTCCAACAATTGCTTGGAAAAGGAATCAGGACTCCAAGCTCTAATAAGCGCGCGGGCTTGCGATCCCATGGCGGAGATTAGTGATTCGTTGCTGCATAGAACGGCTATCAAACCAGCCAGATTTTGTGGTGAACCCGCAGGAAATACGAGTCCGGTTACTCCGGGGATCACAATTTCATGGGCGCATCCACATGCGTCAGAGACAATGGCAGGGATGCCAGAAGCAAATGCTTCATTCACGGATAGTCCCCATTGGTCCCAAAGACTTGGCAGAATTAGAAATTTGGACTCATGATAGAGATCTTTCATATCTCCGCTTTTTACAGATCCCAAAAATCTGACTTTTTCCGCAATGTCTAACTTCTCTGCAAGCTCGGTCAATGCAGACTTCAGGGGACCATCTCCGGCAATAACCAATTCCCAGTCTTTTCCCGGCGAAGCAATGGAAAAAGCTTGGAGCAGCAGGTCCACCGCTTTTCTTTCAACCAAACGCGCCACGCATAGAATCTGTTTTTTTGAATCCTTTTCGTGGTTGGTGACTGGGTGATATTGGAGGTTATCCACCACATCATATCCAATAGCTATACGGTCACTGGGAAATCCCATGCTGGTCCAATACTTCTGGTGTTTTGCTCCTGCTACAAAAGCTCCATCATAGCACTTTGCCATTAATCGCTTAATAATTTCTTTAGGAAAATGGCGGGGACCATCATCTGCTTTCGAATCGCTGCAGAAGATCCATTTCGGGTGAATACCGCTGATCAGACAATGAAGCCGCAACAGAAAATTATAACGTTGGTGAAAGCCCAAAGAAACCACCACGTCCGGTTTTTCCTCTCGTATGATGGCGTGAATTTTGGAAGAAATAGCGGTAAGTTTTGCGCTGTTACGATCCAGATTCAGCCTAATGGCATGTTTGGTGGCGGCATCTTCTCCCTCACGGAGGCTATCTTCATGAGAGTAAAGATTTGATTTTTGGAATATTTCGGTGATGACTAATCGATGGCCCAGTTCTTTCGCCATCTGCCCAAGTGTATCAAGGCGTCCATAATGGTAGCCATTGATGTTTTCGATAAGGAATAGCAAAATCATCGGAAGTTTTTTGTCAGAATAGTCTTATAAATTTCCTCAAGACGGTCCGCATACTGAACCCAATTGCTTCTTTCTTTCACTTGTACCGCTGCAGCATGACCTATTTTTTGGCGCAGTTCTTCGGAAAAAGCTAATTTATTGAGTTTTTTCGCAAGGGCATCAATGTCTGATGATGAATATAGCAGACCGGTTTCACCGTGTTGGATAAGTTCAGCTGCTCCTGATTCGAATGTCGTTACAATCGGCAGACCTGCAGACATTGCCTCGCAGATTGAGACTGCGAGTCCCTCCTCCAATGTGGGGAGGCAGAAAATATCAACCTCGTCCATCAGTTTCGCCAACACGGCTTGATCCAATTTTCCCAGTAGCTTGAATTTTACCAGAGGCCATCTGGTTTTCAGAATTTCGCAGTAGGGCGCATCGAAGCTGCCCGCGAATTCCAACTCCACATCAAGTCCGGACAAGGCTACTGCTTCGATCAAACGATGATGGCCTTTGCGTGGAGTTACTCCCGCTACCACCAAAATCCGAATTTTCGAACCTTTTTGAATATAAGAATTTTTTGGTAGAAATTTACTTTGATTGCCAGCATATGGAAGCACAAAAATCCGTTCTTCAGGATAACCAGCGTTCACATAACTTTGTTTTACAAAAGAACTAGGAGCCAGAATGAAGTCAGTTAGTTCAATTTCCTTTTCCTGTCGTTGGCCTAATTTTTTTTGTGGCATGCGAGCTTTACCGAAAAGCTTGATATCTTCATTTTCTAGAAGTGCATTTCTGCTGCGAGGATGGGTATTAAGTGCTTCCCCCAAAACCACTACACCTTGAGCTCTGGCTTTTTTTACCAATCGCAGAGCTGCTCCATGTAAAGGAATTTGAAGAATGTCAGGCCGTTTTAAATGGCGTAAAGCTTGGCTGCACCAAATTTCATGGTAGAGAGGAAATAAGGCATCGCTGAATTTGATTCCCAAAAATTTTGAATGACCTTGAAGCAAAAATTCCTTTAAAGGTATATTGTGTTTTGGACTTGTATTCTTAAAATTAAAAAAAGGCTTTTGAGAGCAAATAAAAGATTCCAGCAATTTTTTTTGCTCCAGTGATTCAATATAGTTCAAGTAATGAAATTTACCTGGAACAGCAATAGTGACTTTCATCTCTGATTAATTCTAGATTTTAAGATCCGCTCGTTTCTTTAATTTTTTCACGGGGCGACATACTAATATAATTAAATATGCAGGAACTATGGTTACTAAAATAAAGTAGATGGAAGTTACCCCACCATCGCGGAAGACTGTGGAAATATAGCCACATATAGCAAAAAAAAGAATCATGACATACGGCCTTTTTTTAGCGTTACACATACTGCAATAAACTGTTGTTAGCAGAAAGGACCAAACACAAGCCATAATCCAAGTTCCCCAAGTTCCTAAATTAGTATAAGAATCCCCTATGCTGGAAGTAGTTAGGGCATAAAAGTTACCCAATTTACTGAAATTAACCAAAGAGGTTACCACTGGTTTGTCTTTCCAAATTTGGCGAGGAATTGGCCAAATGAAAATTCGTAAATACTGGCAAAAATAATTATATCCAAGTGGCTCGGGAACAACTTTGACAACATTACATAGCACATCAAATTCCGCAAAATGTCCAGTATGTTCGGAAAGCGAGGAAGTTCCTGTCTCTTTGGCCTCCAGTAATGCCATCGGACTTTCCCGGCCTTCGGCTACACGCTGTAGCAACAATCGGTCAGATCCCACAAAGTTAAAGATGAAGAGAATTGCCAGTGCGGGTATAATGAATTTTACTGGTGGCCAAGTTCTTCGAGCTTGAATCAGAAGATAAAAGCAAAGCATGATGGCAATCGCAATAAACGAAAGTCGTTGAGCTCCGACATAAATTCGAAGTAAAAAGAAAAGTATCAATACTAAACTTGTTTTTTTGTCGAGACCCTGCTTTAATAAAAGTAAAAGAATACCGATGATGGGCCACTCCGCCATCATAGTAAAATAGCCAGACTCGCCCACCATTTTTTGCTTTCCCATGGAATCGACCTCTGTCTGGAAAGCATAAATGCTGTCCCCTCTACCTGAAATCATTTTCCAGGTTACAGCCATGCCTATGGTTATCATAAGATAGCATAAAATATTGAATAATTTTTCGTTTTTTACTTCCAGTTTGGTATTGTGAGGCGGAATGAGATGATTTTTTCTTTGAACGTTTTTAAGAGTGATATAAATGGAGGTTAGCGTGAAAAAAAGCCAGAATGTGAAGCCCACTACCAAGGCCTGAACACCATCATATAAGCTCAAATTAATCCCAATTCTGTCCCATATGGTAGATCCGCCATCAAGGCAAATAGCAAGTGGACGGAGGCCGTATCCGGCAAAAAAATAAAATTGAAATAAAACCAATGGGTGATAGCAAGGAAGCCGAAACTTGATGGCAATGTATATGCCGATCAAAGCAAGCGATAAGTTTATTACCGCTGCATATGGCATCAATGCTACAATGTCATCAAACATAATTATGCTTCAATAGTAGTTTTGGAAGTTTTACGGTTCTTATAAATCTGTTTTGCATGAGCGAAAAAATCGCGGAAGTCGTTCCACATTTCGCTTGGTAGGGTAACTAGATTCTGATTCAAAATACGTGCAGTTGATCTGATAACATATGTAGCCATAACAACTTCCATAATTGTATTACCGATAGCAGCTCCCGTCATACCAATAGTCTGCGTTAATACCCAAGTGGCTGCGATGGAAATTAGCGAACCGAGAATGCCAGCAATTGCAAATTTTTCAGGTTGATTGGCAGCCCGATATACCATCACCGCTGTCCACCAAGTGGCATTGAAAAGGATGCCTATCAAGAATGTGAACCAAAGCGATTGTGAGGGAACCAACTTGCCGTGAGTCCAGATCGAGTAAATCCAAGGGCCAAGCAACCATAACATGAGCGTCCCAGCAACTGAGGTGGCGAGAGCGACACCGATTCCTGTGCGATATAATTTCCTAGCAGATTCGTAATCGTTCTGGCCCAACTTGATTTGCAGTTCAGGAAAAATGGCGGAATTAATAATACTGTATAGTTGATTGATCGAACGACAGAGAGTCCGGACAGTATTGAAAAGAGCAACTGCATCGGCTCCAAGAGAAGCCCGGACTACGAGGGTGGTGCCTTGAAAAAATAGAGCCTGCCAGGCAGGAGAAATCATGTAGGCAACCCCTTTTTTGATGAGAAATTTAAACTCCTGACCAATGCCAATTGCCTTTCGCCAATGAAAATTGGGAAGCAGGTCAAAGCCCATTTTGGCATAGACCGCAAGAAAGAGTACTGTGACGATCAAATCTGTAACAGCAAGCTCCACTGCTTTGCCTTTACAAACTAGAAATGCAATAGAGCCTATGATTTTGGCAATGGAATAATAGGATACCAGCTGCATTCCAAGTGCGGCTTTGCCTGCTGCGCGGTAGAATGCTTCGATCAGTTGGAAATAGAATCCTAGAGCACGCGATACTAACAGGATGCACAACACAATCAATCCATCCTGAGGTGAAATGGTGCCGTGCGGCATCCATTTTTGGATCATTGGAGTCATGCAAAGGATTCCGCTGAGAAGGATCAATCCAAGGCAAATGAACAGCAAAAACCGGAACCCTGCTTTGGCCGTGCGTTTGGCGCCCTCCTCATCACCCCCTGCATAACGTAGGACAAAGGTGTTGGCTGCTGCAGTCCCGATTCCAAGATCGCTCAAAGCCAAGGCTGTAGGAATGGCTGTTAGGGTGAGCCACTCGCCATAATAAGTTGGTCCCCACGAAGCAACGAAGAAAGGTACCAACAGCAACTGTTCTCCTGCTCTGACAAGTTTTTGCAGGGCGGAAGCAAAACCGTTCTTGAGAATATTGAGTTTGTTGTTCAAGAGGGTGATTTTATTGATTTACCATTGAATATTCCGAATAAAGGAGAGGTATGCCTCATATTCTGACTCGATAAAATCATCAGAAAGGGTGAGCTTCGTATTCACATGACTTTTCAACCCCAGCCGGGAAAAAAGTGCATCACGCTTTTCCTTTCCGAAATACATGGCTGGCTTTCCGTAGGACAGGGTAGGCAGAACTGCGTGAATACGATTTGAGATAGTCAGCGAAGTCCCGCGGTATAAAGAAAGATAGGAAAGAGGATTGTAGGAGAGGAAGCTGTTGGTCTTCGCATAATTCAGATGAGATAATCCATATCCAATATCATGCACGGGACGGACAATCTCATAATCATCAACAAATTTTGGATAATCTTTCAGGAATTCGGTATGGCGGCGGAATTTCCATTTGGGATCCTTGTCGAAATGATCGCCCTTGGGAATAAAGGCATTCAAATCCTTATCAATGCTGATTTCTGGTTCATAAGCGTCGTAAAAACTGACGGTGATGTATTTTGCCGATTTATCAACATCAGCAGTTTGACACGTCTTACTGACAAGTGAGGCGGCGCATACACCGTCATAGCTTTGTTGACAACAATCCTTATACATTTCAAACGTCGGGGTATCCCGAGTAGCAAATGCGATCGGCGGATGGGAGCGTAGGATTTCCTTGTTTCGCTCAAGGCAGGAGCCATTTCCGTGGGCACTAAGAATGGCATATTTGGAATTTCGAGCCTTAAAAATTTTGATCAATTCCCCATATTCATTTGCAAAGGCACTGCTGAGAATAGGGCCGGAAAGGATGTATACATCAGCCTCTTGAATTAAATTCAAATGAAAGCCTCTGTCTGAAAATCTTTTTGGTTTGAAGGCACGATGAAGAGGTCCTTCCAATTCATCTACTTTCGACTCAGTAAAAACCTTGCGAAACAAATTGAGGATACTTGTTTGGTAAAAACCATCGCCAATGTTATTCCAAGTAGAGTTTTCGACTAAAATTTTCATCTTTATGTTACTTAAATGAGGCAGGTACAGGTGAGGGATGCCGCTGATGAGAAAGAAAGAGAGCAAAAATCAATGAGCGTAGTTCAATAAAAAATGAACAAAAATAGGCGCAAGAGATTTTAAATTTCTAATCATTTCAAGAATTAAATTAATTTTCCTGGCCGTAAGAACCATAATTTCCATAACCATATCGATAGGCTCGGCCGTAACGATTGGTTTGGTAATTACCGTAGGAATAGTTTTGCCCGATCAAGGTGCGTTTTTCGATGAATCCATTGAAAACCAAACCTACAGGGGCATTCTTGTCATTTGCCAAAAGTTCCAAGGCGCGGCGGACAGCACCTTTGGGCACATATTCAGCGCGACTCACGAGGCAGAAATTATCAACCAATGGAACAATGATTCGAGTATCTGGAACAGCAAGTAGAGGAGCGGAATCGATCACAACCACGTCATATTTTTCTGCAGCAGTCTTCAAAAGTTCTTCCAAATTCGATGAATTGAGCAGCTCACCAGGATTTGGTGCCTGCTTGCCTGAAAGCATGAGGTGAAGATTTTCCTCGCCCGTTTGAGTGAAAATAGCGTCCTCAAATTTGGCCTGCTTCGCAAGTGTTTCCGTAGCGCCGTATGGGTGGGAGTCACGCTTGAGTCCGAAGCTTTTGTGGATGGAAGGCTTGCGAAGATCCAGATCAATCAGCAGGGTTCGCTTTCCGGATTGGGCCGCAGCGAGAGCGTAATTACAAGATACGAAGCTTTTCCCTTCGCCGGGTAATGCGCTACTGAAAAGTGTGAGCTTGCGCTTCTTTTCATCGCCTAAGAGAGATACGGAAGCTCGGAGAACGCGGAACATCTCAGCAAAGGTAGTACCACTGAGTCCTTCACGGAAAACAAGCCGTGGATCCCAATTTTTCCGTGTCTCGCTAACGGAAGAGAGATCGATTTTTTTCTTGCGGCTAATTTCGCTGAGAATTTTCGGTTGGATATCGGAAATTGCAGCAAGAATCGGCAATGCTGTCTCACGTTCGATTTGGGCCACCGTATGAAATTTATTATCCAGGCGGGTCAGGAGAAGTGCCAATACAAAGCCACTGCCGATTCCCAAGAATGCGCCTGCAGCAAGAACTAAAGGTTTCTTTGGAGAAGATATTTTGTCCGGCAACTGTGCGAAGCTACTGATTTCAACTTCTGATTCATCACCCTGCTGATTGATATCTGTTTCCTGCATGCGTGTAAGCAGGGAATTGAAAACGTTGTTTTGACTGGCTATTTCACTTTCCAACACTGCAGCACGCGCAACCAAAAGTCGGCGTGAAGTCTGTAGGCGCGCCGCAGGATTATCAGAATGTGAACTTAACTCGGCTTCCTGATTTTTCCAGTATTCCTTGTCGGCAATGGCTTGCCGTGCATCCTCGAATTCAGCTAAAAACTTGTTTTGGTGTGCCTGCAATTCCAGTTGTGCGGCTATCATTTTTGGATGTTTATCCTTATACTTCCGCTTCAAATCAGTAACTATGGTTTCCCGCGTTTCCAAGTCCTTTACGGTCGCCAGCGCACGAATGTAATTGGATAAAGCATTTTGGGCTGTTTGCAGTTGGGTACGTGCTTGCTCGGAACCTGCCTTCAAAATATCAAATGCTGTAGTTCTACCTTCGGAGCGGGCGCCACTTAGATCTGCTATGTACTCAGACGCGATAGCGTCAGCTATTGATTTTGCAACGATAGGCGAGGTATGGCTGGCTGTAATGTTAACAAGGCGTGTATTTCTTGTAGCCGCCGCATCAATCATCCCGGCAATCTGCTTGGCGAGTATTTCGGGGGGGGGAGGGGACGTGTTTTGTTTGCTTGTGTCAAAATTGCCTTTTTCGAGCCACGATGAAGCCCACTCCGGGAGCCAGTTAACAGGCTGCGGCACGAGGCCGGGGAGACTTCGGATATCAGAGCGCGATGCCACACGCAGAAAGAGCTCCGGGCGTTTGATACGTGCTGTAATGGTATTGAGTGCCTCGGTAGACTTGAGGTCGATTTCCTCATCATCGCTTTTTTTAAGGACTGAGGCAGTCTGCTGTTTCACCAACAAGGTAGAGGTAGCATCGTAGCGTCTGGGAGCCTTGCTCAGATAGTAAAGTGAAGCGAGTAATCCGAGCACGAGTCCAAGAGCGATCCAGTGCCATCGACTGAGAAGGTCGAACATAAGCTGGCGCACGCGCTCCTGAGCATTGCTGCCGCCGAGAGAGTTTTCCGTGTCTTCGAAATCGTCGTATTCCTCGGACTTTGGGCGGCGGGATTTGTTTGGGTGAGCCATGGATGCAATAGGGATAGTGAGATGAGAAAAGAAAAAATGGCTGTTCAGTTGCCTAAGCGTTAATTAGAAAAGGCGCTCGGATACGGTAATGATATCGTCTGGCTGAAGCGTGTATGGCATATCTCCGCGCTGGGAGATTTCCTTGAAGTCTACGACGGTTACAGTGCCTTTCCGATTAATGCTAATTTTTCTCGGGTTTGCCAAATCAGTAAGGCCCCCGGCTTTAGCGATGGCAGTTACGAGATCCAACTTGCCATCAAGAGGGAATGGGACAGCTCCAGGAGTTCTTACTTGCCCGAGGATACTGACATATTTCCGAACGTAGAGGCTCTCATTGACGATAATGCGATCGCCTGGCTGGAGGATGATACGACCTGCCGAGCCTTGGATCTGCTCTAAGGTATAAGTAGCACTGGAGCCTCCAGCGCGGATCAGTTGGATACGCTGGAGGTCAGCGCTATCACTCACGCCGCCTGCGCTGGCGATGGCAGAACCGAGATCGAGATTTCCAGAAGCGGGGATTGGAAGCTGGCCGGAGGATTTCACTGCACCGATGACTGAGACGTAATCGGTGGAATATTCATCGACGGCAAGGGTGAGCTTTGGATTGACAAGGTAGTCCTTCTCGTAAAGTTCGCGGATTTTCTCCGAGGCGCTGGCCACGCTGAGGCCGCCAACGTCGACAGAACCGATGAGGGGAAAGGATGCCTGACCAGTCTTGAGGATGCGGACTTTTACTGATAGATCCTGCTCTTCATAGACAGAAAGAGAAATGACGTCATTAGGGCGAAGGACGTAGTTGTCATTATTTAAAGCAGCCCACGCAGAGGGAAGGAGCAAGAAGGAGAGTGCGCAAAAACGAAAAAAGTGGAATTTCATGCAGGATGCGGGGCAGAGTGACAGGTATGTTTTAAATCCTATGAGAGATGTGTGAAAAACCGGGCTGGGAATGTTGGATTCAGCGCAATGTCAAACAGTTAAGCGACTGGCATGCCATCTTCAGAAGGAAGTTTATATTAAAAACGTTTTGCAATTCCGATGCCTGACTGGACGCCATCCCAAGAGACTCTATCACCTTTCGCTGATAGGTCCCGATAACGGACAGAAAGAATGAGGTCTGTATCATCGCTAATAATTGGAATCAGAAGGGAGCTATCGAATGTGAGATAATTATAGTCATTTGCGGGAGCATCTTCGTCGGTTTGTTCACGGCGATTAAGCTCATAGTTGATGCCTGTATTTAGAGTGAGACGACGAACCTTTCGCTGATAGCCAAAGCGACAGGTCGTAACATTATTGAATACTCCGGGTCGTGAGGGGTCTGCCTGAGAGTCCCGGAAGAGTGAGAGGTTGGCGGACCACAGCATGGATGCTTGGTATTTCATAGCAACGGACCACGTGGCGGCAGTGTCCGATGTTGTGTCAGTTTCGACAAATTGAACACCGATGCGGGATCGGACGGCGACTTTTGTGCTTAGCTGGTAGTTGAGGTTCAATGTGGGACCGATGCCGGTGCGGTCCTGCTGATTATCTCCACTGCGGAGGGTATAGCGTACCCCGGGCCCGATATCTGTGAGAGCGCTCATGCTCCAAAGAGCGGCGAGGTTTGCATCGAAGGCTGAAGTATCTGAGTAACCTTTTGTCTGGACGTCAGAATTTTGGAGAAGGGCTGTGCCGACGATGGATGTTTTTGGGCTGAGTGTATATCGGCCAACGAGGATATTCTGATAGCTAAAGGTTTCGATGATGGGCTGCTGTCCTTCAACAGAATAAAAGCGGTTCACGCCTCGGCTTGCATCGAAACCATTGGTGTAGGTAAGAATGAAACGTCCACCACGATACCCGGCGAAAGCAGAGAATTTTTGATTGAGGCCGCTATAATCGTCCTGCTCTAGATATTGGTCGTAATTTAGACCATAGTTCGCTCCAAAAATCCAGTGGCGACCCTCGGTGGCGTATATGATATTTGCACCAGGAGAAAGAATGAAATCGCTTTCGCGTGGGGCAGTAATGGATCCGTCTCCTTGGGTGACATTGCTATCGTAACTGGAGGAAAGTGTGCCACTGGCAGAAAACCCAGCTTCCGCTTTTCTCGGAGGACGTGTGAAAATGCTAGAAGCGGAAGAAAATCCAGAAGGTGCAACGGGGAGATCGATCAGTGCATTCTGGGCACTTCCCGTTTCAATTGAAATTGTTAGGAGTCCGAGCAAAGCTATTGCTTTGCTGATCTCGGGATGATACGTGAAATACGAGCGTTTAGGCAACCTCATGGAGACAGAGTGAGAGTCTCAAATTTTTCACACGGCGTTCTTGAATACTAAGGAAGATCAGGAAGAAACCCAATACGTCGATGATATTATGCCGTGAAAGCCCGCGCCCAGATTTTGGTCCAGACGCGGGTGTGATAGAAGAATCAGCCGAATCAGCCTTGACGGCGGCGGCGAAGCAGTGCGAGGGAGCCAATCGCTCCCAAAGCAGCGATGGATGGTTCAGGGATGGCTGTGACTGAAATATTGTCAAATGTGATCACATTATCGCTGACACCAGGGCCAGGAGTTTCAAGGTGTGAAACGATGATATTTTCAAGTGTGGCATTACCGAATGTAGAGGTGGTGCTGCCGATTACGCTGCCTCCAATGGATATGAAAGTAGCACTATCATAGAAATCGAAGGCTAACGCGTATGAGATGCCGGCATTCCATGAAAAGACGTTGGTGCCGGTGCTGCCATTGATGTCGTAGGAAACAAGCCAAGCTTCGTTGATCGCATCTGGTGTGAAGGAAAGTGATGCAGCTGATGCAAATCCGTCTGCGCCAATGGTGAGGCTGAAGGCATCATGAGGGGTGGTGCCATTGAAAGTAAGCAGAGCAAGATCCAATGTAACCTGAGTATTGTTTAGTGTCGCACCGGTGCTTGTCAAACTGCCCGTTAGGCTGGTGGTGGAAGAGAAGGGATTGAGCGATGTAAAATGAGTACCGAGCGTTCCAACATGATTGGAGCCATCAATACCGATATAACCCAGTGGAAATTCATCTTCACCGATGGTTGGGTTGGAGGTGTTTTGTTGCCAACCCGAAATGTTGTTTGTGGCTCCAGTTCTGAAAACATCGGTTGCTAAAGATTCAAAATCGTACACCAGTGCGGCAGATGCATTAGCGAACGGCAGCACGATGGCAAAGAGGGAGAGATATAGGGATTTCATGATAAGGAAGTAAGAATAGATTACAGTTTGCCAAAGCCTCTTTGGGTATTCCAAAGGCTTTTAGTTTCTAAAGTCTTGTCTTCTTAACTCTCTATTTCCGATATTTCAGAAACCGAGAGTTATCTGCCTTTGCCGGACTTGGAATCGGTGGAGAATGATTTTCCACTGATTTCAAGTTCGGAAAAGGAGATTAGCTGGGACTGACCGGGCCGCCGGGAGTGGAAGGAGTGCCGCTACCAACAGAAGGAATGGTGGGGGGCGGAGTGGTCGTAATTACCGGGGCACTTGTGCTTGGTGTGCCGTTATTGATGGTGGTGATGGTCACCACACTGTATTGGCCAGGGCTGATTTCCGTGGACTGATAAGCGATCTCCTGAATGAATGTTTCAATGGGAGATGCATTTTCAATATCTGCCCCAGGAGCGTAAGTTTTAGTCTCTGTGGCGGTAGTGGTGATTACCTTGCCGTCTACCGTTGTTTGGGTGGTAACGGTTCCAACAAGGACTTTATTACCATTGCTGTCAGTGGTAACGTTGATATCGGCTCTTCCGGTTGGGAGAGCCATGGCTGTGCCCGCCGTAAATGCGGCTGCCAGTAGGGCTGAAGCGAATTTGTTCTTCATGACGGTGGCTATTTGTATTTTGTACAACAGAATGTCAAGATTTCCGTTTAACTGATTAACGTAAGTGCAGATTTTGTGCCTTTTTGAGTTTATTTTGCTGAATTAATCGCTTCTTTTGCGATTTTTTGAAGGGCTGAGGACTGGCGGCAAATGTACTTGAGGCGCTGTTCAGTTTTTTTACGATCAAGTGCTGGGGATGAGTGGTTTATTTTCAACGTTTCAGCTTGCTGGAGTGCCATTTTCCATAGCTTCACAGCTTGTTCGGGATGATAGAAAGAGACGATCAGTCCTTGTTCGATAAAAATGTTCCTTTTATTTGGATTCAAAGCTCTTTCGATTTCGAATTCACGGTAGGCTTCGGAAGTGTGCTGGGAGGAGGGTAGTAAGATGCAGCCTTTCGCTCTGTGAAGACTTTGGTCGAGAGGTAGTATTTTTAGGGCTGCCGTTACAAGTTGCTCTCCTTTTTCGACTCTTCCCAAAATGGTGATGAATGTATCTTCCGGTTGGGGATTGCTGTTTTTTTCGTAAAGATCCATAACGGCCCGATAGGTTCTGTTGCCGAGGCTGGGTAGGGAATCTTCGGGTCGATACCACGATGCCCAGGCTAGATGGAATGTTAGGGCGAGGACTGCCGTGGCGGAAAGGAGACCTCCGGCTTTGCCAATTTTTTTCTTAAGCTCCAGACGGGTTGTGGGGAGGCTCAAGGTAAACATCAGAAAAGAGGCCCAAGCCAGGGGTAGTCGATGGCCTGGCACATCGAAAATGCCGTGAATCGCCAGAAGAAGGCCGGATACCAAGCATGCGGCTTTGATGGCCCGGTCTCTACCAGAGCGGATGTGCTTTATGGAGTAGCAGGTGGCTCCCCCTACTAGAAGCAGCAGTGTGATGGTGGCTGGTAGCCCGAACTCGGAAGCCGCCCACAGCCAGTCGCTTTCCGGATGCTCTTGCTCTAAATAGTTGAGAGTGCTGGTGCGCTCGCGGTATTGTGGATAGGTGTAATAAAATTGCCCGGCGCCTACACCGGTCAAGGGGGTGTCCTTGATCATTTCCAAAGTATCCAGTATGGTGGGCACCCGGAAATCGACGTTTTCCCATTCGCTGCCATTTTCCAGTGGAGAAAAAACTTCGGATCCAGACTGAAAGGAAGTGTCTGAAGTTTTGGATATTTTTTCAGATGTTTCTACCAAACGCGTCTTCACCTGGGTTTCTGAAAGAAGGAAACAGCCGATGGCTAAGAGGCTTATGAGGCAGATGGCCTTACTCTCCTGTTTTCCCAAATAGTGCCTCCCCAGAATCAGAAGCCAAAGAATAAAACCGGATCCGAGCAGGATGATTCCTCCGCGACTGATAGACCATGCTAAAATAGCAAGGGAAGAGATTGAGGATGAGAGAATTCCTAAGCCGAGCCGGATGTAAGTGCCATCGCGGAGAGCTTGAAGGATGACTCCAAGACCACAGATGCAGCCCATGGCTAGATAGGTGCCGGTATGGTTGCGGTTGGGAAAAAAGCCAAAATGTCCGGCCGATGTGTGATTTACTGTCAATTCTCCTTTAAGAATCAGTGAGATGAGACAGTAAATAGCCACTCCTGCACTGAATAGGAGCGCGAGATTTCTCAATTGATTTGAGGAGGGGCGGTGTCCCATCATCCATAAGCCGGAAAAGACCAGAGCGGCATAGTAGCCGTAAAACTCGAGGGAGTGTTTCCACTGAATAGCGACGTGTGAGCCTGTGTCGACGCCGAGAGACTCTAATTTTGTTCTCCATTCAGGAATGGAAAACCAGTAGTTAGGGAGATATGATAACGCACTGAGCAAGAGGAAGGCGAGGGAAAGAATGAGCCAGAGGCGGGGAAGCTGGACGGGGGAAGGGGCAATCAGCATGGCTCCTCCCATTAAGCCGAACAGGACTGCATGCTGATGAGTCCAGGAAGCTGAAGGAATGAAGGTGCCGAGAAAAATAGTGATCCATACCAGATAGAGTATCCATGAATGTGTGCCGTAAGGGGTGGCGGGTGAATATTTCGATTTATGAAAAGGTTCGGAAGACATGGTTTCGAAGGGTGGTCCCCAGGGTGCGGCTCTTGGTTTTAAAAGGGAGGCCTCGGTGCATGAATCGAAGTTGGGAAATTAATTGCGAATTTTCACGACGGCTTGCCAGCTGGAATGATTCAAGCTACATGGTCCGCGCCTCGCAGTGCCTTTGGCTAACACATCAAACTTTTCTAGTCCATGTCTGTGCTTATTCATTTCATACGGCTGAGGGTTCTTTCCAGCGTAATTTTTCTCAATCCGTTAGGTGTCGCATCTGGTGAGGCTGTGAATGTGACCTTCGGAGATCTGGTGAAGACCTATACTGGAGCAAAGCTGCAACCCACTATTTATACCAATCCGCCCAAAACGGTTACCTTGAGTTGCTTCCCGTGCACGGCCACTCAAACGATCTATTCCTCCATGCCTTCAGGATTGGCATCCACTTATGGGGGGATGACTTATAAAACCAACAACATCCTATGGATGGGTGATGTAATTAAATTCGTGAACCCATCCAGGTCGATCGAATCTGTGGAGTTTGTAATGCTTTCTGATGCAAAGGGTTCCGATTGGCCTAGCAAGTATGCCGAAAATTCTGCCGGCTACCTTCACACGTTCACTGTTGCCATTTATTCAACGGGGGGTGGCGATGCTCTGGTGTATTCTTCGCAAGCGGTATTGGTCCCATGGGCTTCGGCCGCCACGCCTTCTGTGCCATTCAAGGTGAAGGTGGATTTTCCCGCCTCCTCCCCAGTTCTAGCCATCAACGATGCCGTTGTCCTCCTTCGTTTCGATACAAGCAACACCGTAGGCGTCGCAGCTGGTCCTTACGACAAATTGAAAATGGCTCTAAGTGCTGTGGGTCCTGCCATTGGCACGGATCTGGATACCACCGGCCCATATTTACTGAAAACTACAGGCGTGGAGTATCCCTATGCTGTGACCCCTTCGGTCCCGATGATTCAAATCCAGGCGACGCAGGTTTCCACCAGTACGGCTGATGCGATCAACGCGGGGAAATACAAAGTAAAAGCTGTGGTGGCATCTCCTGATACGGGCGAGGCTTCTTCGTATTTCACTGTTAATAAGGCTAATGCCACAGTCACTCTCTCCAATCTCTCACAGGTGGCGAATGGCAATCAAAAAACGGTGACGGTCATCACATCGCCGGTGGGGCTTGCAAACAGTGTCACCTATAATGGCTCGCCGACGGCTCCGTTTGCTGCCGGCAGATATCCGGTCGTGGCTACGGTCAACCATATGAACTATATGGGCAGTGCCAGTGGAGAGTTGGTGGTCAACCAACAATTCTCAAACTGGATTTCCGGTTATGTAACGGGAGGTTCGGTTCCTTCCGGACAGGCTACGGATACGAGCGATCCGGACAAGGATGGTGTGATCAATCAACTGGAATATGCTTTCGATACTCTTCCTGGCTCATCGTCCAGTGGTGCCATGCCTGTCTTGGAGTATTCGGGTGGTGTGATGTCGGTGGTTTACAGGAAAAATACGCTAGCCACGGATCTGACTTACCAAGTGCAGGCTTCGACGACGCTGCTGAGCTCCGGGTGGACGGATGTGACTACCACGGACACGATCCTATCCACCAGTGGCTATGTTCAGACGATCCGCGCGACGGTTTCCTCCACTTCTGATTTCAAGCGTTTTATACGCCTGAAGGTAAATAAAAACTGAATTCCCGGACCTCGACGAAGATTCGCGCTTGCACGCTGGCGGGTGCTTCTATTGACTGCCCCATGGCGGAGATTTCCCTAGGTCTTTCATTTGATGATGTTCTTCTGGTACCAGCGTTGAGCGAGGTTTTGCCGGGAGAGGCTGATCTTTCTACTTTGGTCACGGCGGGCATTCCGCTGCATATCCCGGTGGTATCGGCTGCAATGGATACGGTTTCAGAGCATGATCTGGCGATCGCATTGGCTCGCGAAGGGGGTATGGGAGTGATTCATCGGGCGTGTCCGATTGATGATCAGGCTCTTATGGTCTCCCGTGTGAAACGTTCGGAGAATGCGGTGATTCAAAAGCCACACACCGTTTTCAAGGATGATACCGTGGAACGTGTTCGGGAAATTATGGCTCGCAATGGCTTCTCCGGTTTCCCGGTGATTGATGAAAACCGCCACTTGGTCGGTATGGTGACGGGCCGTGATGTGCGGTATCTGGATCGTTTGGATGCCAAAGTATCGGATGTGATGACTCCCCGCGAGAGGGTGATCACCGCTCCTCCGCACACCAGTCTGGAAGAAGCACGTCGTATCCTGTATCAGAACCGTATCGAAAAGCTGCCGCTCGTTGACAACGAGGGCAAACTCGTAGGCCTGATCACCGGTTCTGACATTGAAAAACGCATCACTTTCACCAATGCCGCCAAGGACGAAAATGGTCAGTTGCGCTGCGGTGCTGCCGTAGGAGTGGGCCCGGATTATCTGGATCGTGCCAAGGCCATGATTGATGCCGGAGCGGACGCTCTCTTTATTGATGCCGCCACTGGCCATACCCGCCGTGTGCTGGAAGTCATTTCAAAATTACGTGAACTTTCCAGCACGCCAGTGGTCGCAGGAAACGTTGTGACCGAACAGGGCGCCCGCGATCTGGTCTCTGCTGGTGCCAGCGCCGTGAAAGTGGGGGTCGGCCCTGGTTCCATCTGCACCACCCGCGTGATTTCCGGAGTGGGCATGCCTCAATTTACGGCTATCCAAAATGTTGCCGGAGTTTGTAGAGAGCATGGCGTCAAGGTCATCGCCGATGGTGGTATCCGCTATTCAGGCGATATTGTAAAAGCCCTGGCAGCCGGCGCAGACCTCGTCATGCTGGGGTCACTTCTCGCCGGAACACGTGAGAGCCCCGGGCAAACGGTCCAATCGCAAGGTCGTCGCTTCAAAACTTATCGCGGCATGGGTTCTCTGGGAGCCATGCAGAAAGGTGCGGGTGATCGTTACAGCCAAAATAGCTCAGGAAAACTGGTGGCAGAAGGCGTGGAAGGCCGTGTGCCTTACAAAGGACCTCTCTCCGATGTGATTTTCCAACTCATGGGCGGCCTCAAGTCCGGCATGGGTTATTTGGGCGCATCCAGTCTCACGGAACTCCGCGAACGTGCAGTCTTCGTTCAGATCACCAGTGGTGGCCTGCGGGAAAGCCATGTTCATGATGTAGTTATCACCGAGGAGCCATCGAACTATCAGCAGATCAGCTGATATCAGTTTCATCACTACCTGTTTCGCCACTTTCAACATGCACGATCAAAATCACGTTGCCGTCCTCGATTTCGTCTCTCAATACACCCAGCTCATCGTCCGCCGCGTGCGAGAGCTGGGCTTTTTTGCCAAATTGTATGCCATTGAGGATTTTCCGGTGATCGGAAAACCTGGTGCCATCATTCTGTCTGGTGGCCCTAAAAGCACGAGCGAAGCTGATGCGCCGGATCTTGATTTCGAAGCATTGAAATCCTTTGGAGTTCCGGTGCTGGGTGTGTGCTACGGCATGCAGCTGTTGAATATCAAGTTTGGCGGCAGTGTGGAAGCAAGTGATCGTCGTGAATACGGTCCGGCCGCTTTGTTTCCTGCGGAGCCTTGCCCCCTTTATGCCAATATCTCTGCGAGCTCCCAAGTTTGGATGAGCCACTCGGATACGGTGAAGGTCATTCCTGAAGGAGCTAAAATCGTTGCAAAAAACCAGCACGGAACACCGGTTTCCCTGCAATGGAATGAGCTGTTTTTCGGTATCCAGTTTCATCCGGAAGTGACCCACAGTCACGAAGGCCTCCTCATTCTCAAGAACTTCCTGAATCAGGCCAAGAATCTGCTGCCCTTCAAGATTGAGGATTTCAAGCGCGAGATGATCGAAAGCATTCGCGCCACCATTGGTAACAAGCAGATCGTCTGCGGTGTTTCCGGTGGTGTGGACAGCACGGTTTTGGCCGTACTACTGCATGAAGCCGGGGCAAATGTTAGAGCGATTTTCGTCGATCACGGTCTGATGCGTCAGAACGAAGGTGATGAAGTCCGCGCCAATTTCGCCATCATGGGCGTCCCTATCGAAACGGTGGATTGCTCCGAGCGTTTCCTCACGGCGCTGGATGGCGTGGACGATCCGGAGAAAAAGCGGGTCATCATCGGCAACCTGTTTATCGATGTGTTCTGGGATTCGGTAGGTGATGCGGAAATGCTCGCCCAAGGCACCCTCTATCCAGATGTGATCGAGAGTGCTTCAAATGCGAAGTCCAAGGCATCCAAGATCAAGACTCACCACAATCGTGTGGATCGCATCCTTGAGCTGCAGGCGCAGGGTAAGGTGCTGGAGCCGCTGGCAGAGCTTTTCAAAGACGAGGTGCGTGCACTCGGCCTGTCACTTGGCATTCCAGCAGATATTCTGAACCGCCATCCATTCCCTGGTCCGGGCCTCGCTGTTCGTTGCCCTGGGGTGGTGACGGAAGAGCGCCTTAGAATCATCCGTGAGTGTGATACCATCTTCATCGGCAAGCTGAAGGAGCACGGTTGGTATGAAAAAGTCTGGCAGGCTTATGCTGGTCTCGTCCCGGTGAAAACCGTAGGCGTGAAAGGCGACGAACGCAGTTATGAGTGGGCGATTTCCCTTCGTGCTGTGGTTTCCGAAGATGCGATGACCGCCGATTGGGTGGAGCTTCCGTATCATATTCTGCGCGAAACAAGCCATAGGATCCTCAATGAGGTGAAGGGGATCAACCGCGTGCTTTACGACGTTTCCACCAAGCCTCCGGCCAGCATCGAGTGGGAGTGATTCCTACCATGCCAGTCCGTACCGGCAATCGTGCTGTCTCCGCTTTGTTCCGCGTTTTTGGTGGAATGGGGCGGAGTAATTATAACGCGGATGCATGGGAACAGGCTGGCGTGCCGGGCATGCATGCAGGTGAGCGGCTGTTTCTCGCAGTTTTTGTTCCTTTCAGCCTTTGGGGTGTGATTGGAGCAGAACTCTATCGTTGGATCGGAGCTGCTGGCTGGCTGTTGGCATTGCCCATCGCCTTTTTAGGGCTGAATGTTTTGCCCTTTTTATTCAATGTCCGCTCTCCCTTGGGACAGTGGCGGAGTTTTCTGGGGGTATTTACAGTCTGGGCTGCGCTTCATCTTTATTCGGAGCGTAGCGGGTGGAGTCAGCCCATTGCTTTTGCCTGGGCCTTTCTCGCAATCGCGAATTTTCTGGCCTTTCTCATCCTTCTATTTGCCCGGAGCTTGGATTGGGCAGGGCAGAAGGGTATCATTTGGCGACTGTTCCTGATCATGGGATCCCATGTGAGTGCGATTCTTCTCGGGTGGCATTGGGCGTGGTATTGGGGCGTTGCCGCTGGAATGGTCATCACCAGTTTTTATTGTTCCATGGTTTTGAGACCGGGATGTCAGTGGCTCGGGCCAGTGCGTTGCCGGTCTGCCAATCGGGAGATACTCATCACGATTGATGATGGCCCTGACCCACAGGATACTCCGGTTCTCCTTGACCTGCTGGATCGTCACAAAAAAAAGGCGATCTTTTTTTTGATAGGTGAAAAGGTGCGGCTTTATCCAGATCTGGCTCGTGAGATTTTCCGGAGAGGTCACCAGATTGGAAATCACACGATGACTCACCCGCAGGCGAGTTTCTGGTGCGCCACACCTTGGCGGACGCGAAAAGAGATAGAGGAGTGTCAGCGTGTGATCACGGATGTGACTGGAATTACACCCAAGTGGTTCCGTGCACCAGTGGGACATCGGAATTGGTTTACCCATCCCATCACAAAAGCATTGGGACTGGAGATCATGGGCTGGAACAGGCGTGGTTTTGACGCAGTAGAAAAAAACGCCGGAAAGGTGCTTTCAAAAATTCTCCCCCATTTGGAGTCTGGAGACATCGTATTACTGCACGAAGGTACTCCTATTGCTGCTGAAGTGCTGGAAGCTGTGTTGATAAAAGTGGAGAAATGACCTGAATCCGCTCGTCACGGCAGCAGGATGATGGTGCTCTGAATCTGCAATCTATGGAGTTTGTTACGATCATTCTCAAGGTGCTGGTCATCGCCTTTGTCTATCTGTTGGCAGGGCCGGCCTTGGGCGTCATGATCAAGGGGAAGGATATTGCCCGGCGGGTTTCGCTGGGTTTCATGTGCTGGTGGCTCGTGCGTCCTCCCTCGGATTTCACCCTGATGTTGTATTCCATCAATATCTATCGGGGGCATGCGAAGGGATTTGAGTTCAACTTCATCGAAGGTATCGCCATCGGCCTGGCTCTGGCAGCGATTCTTGAAAAACGGAAAGATTTCAAATGGATGCCTCCTGGATTGGCTTTCTGGCTGTTATGGGTGGCAGTCGGCTTGATCTCGGTGGTCTCTGCGGTCAATCCGTTGTATGTGTTCATGCCCGCATTCAAGTTTGGTAAAATGGCCATCGTCTATCTGGGGGTATTTGCAGCCATCCATGATGAGCGAGATGTGAAGGCAATGATGCGCGGTTTCGCCATAGCGCTGCTGATCCAGTTGTGGGTCTGCTTATGGAAACGCTATGTGGGAGGGGGATACCGTGTGCTGGGATGGTTCGAGCACCAGAACCCCATGGCGATGTGGTCCTATCAGATTGCATTCCCGATCCTTGCATTGGCATTGGCCAAGCAGACGACGCGGAGAGACATGTTCCTTTATTTTAGTGCCTTTGGTGCAGGGGGACTCGTCGTTGTGCTTACGGTTTCGCGGGCGGCATTGGCAGCCTTTGGAGTCGGGACCGCGTTGGTCGTATTGGGCTCGTTTTTTGAAGGCTTTTCGGTGAGGAAATTATTGGTCACCATGGTCATGGTGGTGGGGGGGACACTCGTGATGCTGAAAGCTGCGGATACCTTTATGGCGCGGGTGGAAAGTGCGGGTGACGATAATCCGGAAAACGATTTGAGATACGTGTTGAACGTCCAGTCCAAGACCATGCTTCATGATCACCCCTTAACAGGAATCGGCTGGAACAATTATGGCCTGGCCAACAGCAGACCCCTCGGTGCCGAGTATTCCAAGATTCTGGAAGACTGGACCGAGAACAAAGGGCAGGCGATCTATGACGAAAACTTCCATCGGAATCCGCTGACGGAAAGTCTCTATTGGCTGATATTGGCAGAGAATGGATATCCCGGCTTCATTACCTTCGTTTTGTTCTTTCTGGTGATTTTCTGGCACTCGCTGCGTGTCAGTATGATGTTTTGGAAAACATCGCTGGGGCTGTTTTTTTATGCGATCTTCGTCGCACTTGCCATTTCAGCTCTCCACGGCTTGGTGGAGCGGGTGTTCACTCAGACGAAGAACCTGACAACGGAAATCATCCTCTGCGCTATCGTCGCACGGGGCGCTTACTGGCGGCAGGAACAAAAAAAGGTCAATTCCCTCCGGCGGGCAGACTGATGGAAGTTTTCTGATTGGAGCCCACTGCCCGTGCTCCTTCATTGATGGCAATCGTGCGGGCGGCATCGCGGAAGACCAGTTCGATGGTACTTTCCACCAGTGTGAGGGGGCGCTGGGGAACCCATACAATGTCACCCGGCTTCAATTGGAAATCCGTAGCCTTACCCTTCATGATTTCCGTGAGATTGACAGTAGTTGCGCGTGGTTGGGTAAGGGAACCTCTGACGATCACCACCTTGTCAGTATAGCCACCTGGTGCCGGACCGTTGCCTTGAGCCACACATTCCACCAAGGTAAGGGAATCTTTGAAACTAACAGATCGAGGCGCGCGGACAGCACCCAGAAGGAGGACGGAGGATGCCTGTGCGGAAGGAATGTAAATGTAGTCGTTATGCTGGAGATAGATGTTCTGGCTGGCATCTCCATCCCGGACGAGTTTTACGAAATTGATCGGCAGCACCTCGCCATTTCGGATGACCATACTGTTGGACAGATCCGCAAGTTCCTCGGTGGTGCCGGAGTAACCGGATGTGGAAAGCCCACCGGATTGGCCGATGGCTTCCAGCAGATTCGTTGGTTGGGTGAGTGGGAAAATACCTGGTTTGAAAACCCGGCCCAACATCCAGTAACGCCGGGACCGCACTTCTGCCACCGTGATGTTCAACTGGGGATTGGTGTAATCCCGTTTGAGTGCAGCGGTGAGGGAACGATTGAAATCCTCAAGGGTAAGACCCTCCGCTTTCACCCCGCCGGCGAGATTGTAATAAACCATGCCATCGGGCATGATGAAGGTGCGGGCGCGGGTGTCTTTAACATCCGCCACCTCGATATCCAGAAGATCTCCCGGGCCTAGTTTATAAGCATCGGTAGGAGGGCGGAGCCATGCTGGATTCACCGAGCGATGCATCTTCACGTCGGTGAATGTGGCATCGCCATCTTTGTTTTGTCCTTCTGCCCTCGCATCGAAGCTCTTGCCGGGTATGGATTGCTTGCAGGATGAAGCACCCAGCAGGAGAGGGAGCAGCAGCAGATGGATAACTTTGGACTTCATCAGTTTGTTTTGATCAAAGGGTCCTTTATAATCGGATTTACACTCTGGTTGATCCAGTTGGTAGCGGCACTGCTGAAGAATGAGGTGAGCACATTCTCCAGAATATCTTCCGCTTTGGACCATGGGCGGTCTGCGACATAAACGATGTCCTTTGGCATGATATGGAAGTCCTTTTCCTTGCCTGAAAGGATAGCCGCCAAATTCACCACGTGAGTTTCCGGATTATCCAAGCTGCCCCGAATCACCAGGATGCGATCAATCCATGCCTTGTTCGTAAAGCCCATGCGCCGCGTGATGGCTTCTGTAACGGTGGCGGTAGCAGTGAGGCCCTGCACGCCAGGGGAGTTCACTTCACCAAAGATGAAGAAATTATTACTTAGATTGGAGGCCAGAAAAATGAAGTCGTCCGGTTCCACATCCACGTTTTGCGTCATATCTCCTTGAAGCAGAAGCTTTCTGAAATCCACGGGTAGCCGCTGGCCATTCCGGGTGATGAATGAGCGATCTAAATCGGCGAGTTCGATGGTATTGCGCTCGTAAAGCCCAGTTGCGAGTCCTCCTGCATTGGCTATCGCCTCAAGCAGTGTAACCGGGCGGTCCAACTGGCAGACGCCACGATTTTGAACCATGCCCAGTATCGTGTAGCGTTTGGATGCGACTTCCTGAGGCACCAGAATGAGACGCGGTGAACGGTAATGGGCTGCCAGGCTTTTCTCCAAGACTTGGCGGGCCTCATCCACAGTTAGGCCAGCTACTTTAATACCTCGCGCCTGGAGGTAACTGATCGTGCCATCCGGTGCTACCCGCAAGCCTTCGCGATTCAATTCGGAGCGGCCATAAAATGATAGATTGAGCGAATCTCCGGGGCCTAATTCATAACGTGTTCTCCAAGAGGTTTTCTTGGGCGGCAGTTGATTGCCAGGGACGCTTCCTTCCGCAGACGGTGCTGCTTGCTCTTCCACGGCGCGGCTGCTGCCCATCGCTAGAAGAAAAACGAGGAGGGGAAGATGTTTCATGATCTCTCAGGAAAAGCGCTGTGTGATGAAGGCGGAGGCGATGTCTCCGAGTTTGCGGATGTTTCCTTTCGGTGGCGTCAGGAGTACCAGTGTGCCATTGCATTCTGGCAAATAGGCATGAGTGGTTGGCTGGGAGGCAGATACCTTGTCTAGGGAATCCTTTTCGCTAACCACGATGGTCATCCAGAATTCCACGGTTTCCAAAGATTTGCGTTGTTCGGCTGTAGGGAGGCCAGAAGCCCGCAAGAGGCGTTTCCCCAAGTCGCTGTTCTCCTGATTCCATAAAAGAGTCATGGGACGCAGAGTATCCTGCCACAGAGAATCCGGGCTGAGATCCTGTACGACCAATTGCTTGACTCCATCCTGTTCGGTGACGCTTGCGAGAGTTTCCCAAAATTTTCGTTCTTCGGAAACTTCCAAAGCCGTATTCCAGAAAAGGATGCGGGATTTCTGATTCAGGCGGGGAGAAAGCGTGTTGATCCAAAAGTCACCCACTGCTTTCCGGTAAGCTTCTTCGTCACCAAGGGGGAAGGTGCCGAGCAGGGGAGCCTTCGTCGCCACGCAGCATTCAAGCACGGAGCGTCGGGACGAGCGATGGGTGAGCAGCAGACAAAGCATGATTGCCAGAATGGCTCCAGCGAAGGAACCGGCAGCACCCAGCAGAAGAGGCTTCTGAATCATGGATCCGTTTTTCACGGCGCGGATGTCTGCGGGTTGAAAAATCTGCCAGTAGCCTGGAGCACTGGATGCGAAGATTTCCGCTTCCTTCAAACGGTTTCCCATCAGGGAGATACCGCCCAGAATGGTATCCCGCTCCTTGAGCAAGGCATCATACCCGGTGACGAGGGCTGGGAACTCGTGAAGGCGTTCCCGTGCTTGTTTGCTGAGAGTTTCGTAGCTTTCAATTTGTTTGGAAAGCTCCTGCTGCTCATTTTTGAGAGTGATGATTTCCATGTAGATCTGATTCCCCAGCGGCGTGCCGGTATAGACCTCCAGATTGACATCTTTCTTTTGAGCCAGCTCCTTTACCTGATTTTCCAGATACTCGATGTTCTGAAGTTTTGCCTGCACCAGCGGGTTGATGTCCGTGTAGGTGGCCCGTAGTTCGGCGATTTGTTCCCGTGCCTGCTTGAGTTGCGATTCGAGCGGGCTTTGTCGGCGGAGTTGTTCCGTCAGCGTTTCAAGTTTCTCAGAACGAGCCGCCATGCTTACGCGGGCTTCCTGTAATTTCAGGTCGAGATCACGTACTGTCGAAATGGCCGCTGCGATTTGTGTGTCGCCACCGAAAAACTCGTGCTGCTTGGAGAACTCCAGCAACTGCATGTTGATGTTGGAGAGCTGTTTTTCCAGTGAGGAGACTTCCCTTTGTAAGATTTGGCGCACGGCCCGCGCCTCTGCCTGTTGGAGTCGCTGGGTATAATTGTTGATCTCCTCAGACCATGCGTTCGAGAAATCCACCGCATCTTTGGCACTAATGGGGGAATGATAGGTGATGTAGAAAATATCCGTTCCCTTTTTCTGTGTGGACTCCACCAGGCCCATCGCCTCATTGGTGGTTAGGCGATTGATTTTTCGCTCAATGGTCCGATCCATGGCCTCCGTGGTCAGGAGGGTCGCAAGCAGCGTCGCATCATTGAGGTCTCCCGGACGGAAAGCCTGTCCATCGTCGGATATCCGCACCGTCTGCGGCACTCGCTTTTTGATCAGGGAACTGGTGACGGTAAAGGTGGGCTTGTTAATATACAGCCCCGCAGCTACTCCCAGTCCTCCAAAGATCATCACACCGATCACGATCCATGGCCAACGGGCCAAGACCCCGGCTACCAGACGGATAGGATCGATGGGTAGCGGAAAAGAAAAGCCGCTTTTTAGCACAGGGGCAGCAGGTTGATCACTTACGGGGATAAAGGTGTCCCCCGTCGTGTAGGTCGCGCCGGGAGTGAACACCGGCATCGGTTGTGTAAACTTGCTTCGGATAACTTAAAGATTAAGCTTCTAAAAACGACTAGGCAAGCTTGAACACAGTGCTGGAAAAGGAGTTTCCGAAGGTTTCGAGTGACATTTGTTCCCGGATGCGATTTCCCAATTGATCAGGCGGGTTTTCGTTCCCCTCCTTGATAAATTTTTCAATGGCGGTGGCCATTGCGGAGGAATCATTGGGCTCAAAACGCCATGCTGAGGGAAGGATATCCTTCATGCCATCACGATCACTGGCCAGCACGGCGATTCTGCAGGCAAGTGCCTCCAGCATAACAAGTGGAAGTCCTTCATAACGAGAAGGTATGATCAATGCATTCAATGCTGGATAAAGGTCTGCCGGATCCGTCCATGGCAGCAAGGTGGCGGAGACTCCCAGATCTTTAACGAGGATTTCGAGGTTGTCCCTATCTGGCCCATCACCAGCAAAAACGAGGTGACAGTTTTCTCGCAGAGATGCTTTTGAGGCGATGGCTCGGGCCAACAAGTCCTGCTGCTTTTGTTTGAACTCCAGTCGACCTACCATTCCTAAAATTACCCGATCTTTAGGCAGACCCAGAGCTTCACCTGCGATGTTCCGATTTCCGGGTTGAAAACGCATGGTATCAACTCCGTTGTAAACAATGTGAATGGGGCATTTGGCTCCGCGTCTTTTCAGCATGACCGCCATTTCATCTGTAATGGTGATGAAAGAATCTGGAACCCGAAACAGATAACGGCAAAACAGATCACGAATGGGACCAAATTTTGCTCCCATTTCCTTATGGGTATGGGGGACAGGAATATAGCTGGTGGAAGGGATACCTGCTTTTTTTGCGGCGAGCAGGGCAAGGGAGGAATGCTCGATATTTCCTTGCACTGCAATGATCAGGCGAGGGCGAGCTCGATCAAAACGCAGTGCCAAATTATGAATACGCTTTCGTAGGATTCGATTACGCAGGGCTTCCAGCTTTGAGGAATGCCAAGGCAGAAGTTCGATCTTCAGCGATGGCCATTGTTGGGCAAGAGCTTCCAATTGAGCGACAAGTTTTGTATTGGCTGCGGAGACAAAAAAATGAACCGGCTCTGTGGTATTGGTGAGAATTTTTTTCACCCCCAGCAAAGTCATGACCTCATGGCCGCCGAATATCGGACTATCATCATAGAAAAGCACATTCATGAAGCCGTGGAGTGGGGGTGGCCATATTTCAGGAGAAGGGTTTCCACCCGGGAGATTTCCTGTTCCAGAGTGTATTTCGTTTCCACCGTTTTACGGCCGGCTTTGGCCAGAGTGTAGCGTAAGTCGGGATTTTGAAGAAGTTGCAGAATACTCTCCGCTAACTTTTCGGAATTTCCGGTTTCAAAGCGCAGGCCATTCTCTGCGTGCTGTACAATTTCCCGTGGGCCATAACCATCGGATACAATCGGCACTGTTCCATGGCACATCGCCTCGATGGTGACGATTCCAAACGCTTCGCGCATTAGTGTGGGCATGATGAAAATGGTATGAGAAGCATAGTAACCTGCCATCTCCCGGCTTTTTCCAAGAAAATGGATTTTATCGCCCAACCCGCTATCTATTGCGAGTTGCCGACACTCTGCGATGCACTTTTCGTCTCCACCTCCCACGATGTTGAAGACAAAATCTTCGATTTGTTTCCGTTGATGAAGCAAAGCAAACGCCTTGATGGCCACATGCAGCCCTTTTTCAGGATCGATCCGTCCGGTGAAAAGAAACTTAGGTGTTGGATGCAGTTGTTTTTCGTAGTCTGGCTCGGCAGGAATGATGACTCCGCGCGGAATATGGTGTACTTCCTCCGCGTCAAATTTATCTTTCATTTCCCGGGCCATCCATCCGCCCACAACAATGGCAGGGTGCAGCTCCAAGTTTCCTTTAAGGGTAAAGGGTAGAATGGACGAAACCTTTCTCTGTAAAGCCGCTTTACGTCCCGGCTTGAGATAGGTGTTTTGCCAGAAATCACCCACCTGATACATTTTGGGAAGGCCCGAGTTACATGCGGCGTAGCTGGGACCCAGAGTAAGATCCCGCTGGTTCCAGAGATAGATGATATCCGGCTGGAACTTTTGAATGATCTCCTGAGTTGTTCGGTAATTCCATTTGCTGATTTTATGACGCATCCAAGCGCTGTCTTCGGGGTGATCGTAGCGGAGAATTCTGGAAACGTTGTCCTCTTCAGGTAAATTGGGATTTTCCGCTACCTGATAGTTGCCGGTAAGAATGAAAATCTCGTGTCCTCTTCCAGCCAGCAGGGAGGAGATTTGTTTGCATTTCAGTTCGTATCCACCGAAGTAAAATGGCGGGAAGTAGTTGGATACGAAGAGGATTTTCATGGTGAAGGGTGGATGTTCAGGATTGGCCACAGTTGAAACCTTCCCAACTGCCATAGCGATGGAACAAACGGGTAAGAGCCGCCCGGGGAATGCCTGAGATTCTGCCGTTTTTCAGGCACCAAAGCACATCCTTGGCCGCATCGCGGGCGGCACCGAGGGCAACTTGCTTGATGAAATTCGTGCCATGCGCCGGGGCGTTGCCTGCCTTTGCTACGGCCAGTGCGTCACCACGACTACGCTTTCTCACTTGGGAAAACGTGTAGTTGTGGGAATGCATGGCGATGGATTTCTCCGCATACACGATCTGATAGCCATGGGCTGCCAGACGGCGGGTCCATTCATCGTCCTCAGCATATTGAAGGTCTTCGCGGAAAGGCTGTGCATCCAGGATCGAGCGATGCGTGATGCTGCTGACCATGCTGAAAAAGTGGCTCCATTTTACTGATTCTCGCTGGGGGCCGAAGCAGCGGTCGTAATCGTGGGCAAAAACCGCCTTGCTATCGGGGCGGGGGATCTGTCGGGAAAATCCGGCGCCAAATTTTTCCACAGCGAGGCAGGGTCTGATCAGTTCCTTCAGCCAATTCCTGCCGACGGGGGTCGCATCCGCATTCAGATAGATGAGCCAGTCATGACTGGCTTCGCGAGCTCCGCGGTTCATCACCACACCGGGAACATAGGTGCCGGGTGGAATTTCGATCAGTTTCGCCGGAGAGTCTTTGATTTTTTCAATCGAGCCATCGCTGGAACCGGAGTCGATCACGATCAATTCGATCTCGCCCTCAAAGTCCTGTGCGTAGAGCGATTGGATCGTTTCGCCCACAGCCCATGCTTCATTGAAGCAGCGCATGATCACAGAGACGGCATTGGGAAATTCAGACATGGTTTTTGCGGCTCTGACGTTCTTCTGCCTGCTGATAAATTCCCTCCAATCTCGCAGTTACAGCCTTCCACGTAAAGTGACCAATGGTCTTCGTAAGGCCCGCGGAGGCGAGTCCATTGGCAAGTCCTGTTTCATCTGCGATGCGGCTCATGGCATTGGTGAGGGCAGCCGCATCTCCAGATGGAAAACGCAGGCCGTCTTTCTCGTGGTCGACGAGACGCTGCAGCCCACCCACATCGGAAACAATGACGGGCAAGCCAGAGGCCCATGCTTCCAAAACCACAATGCCGAAAGGCTCGTGACGGGAGGGCAGAACAAAGCAATCAAGAGCTGCTAGTAAGTTTCTGTGATGTTCTGACTCCGCAACCACCGCAGGGATCAGACTGACCAAGTCTCCGATGCCATGCTCTGCGATGCGGGCGATGATTGCCTGATGATAGGCTTCATCGGTCCGCGGACCACCCAGCAGCAGGCGGAAGGTTTTACTGGGCTGTGACCCAACAAGGGATGCAAAGGAATCCACCAGTAGCAGTTGGTTCTTCTGTGGATCGATCCGTGAAAGGCAGCCGAAGGCGATGGCATCCTGCGGCCATCCCAAAAGGGCGCGACCCGCTGTGCGATCCCCGTTTTCAAAGGATTCCGGCGAAACACCGTTCGACAGATAATGCACACGATCGTGACCGATCTTTTCCCGTGCCTTCTCATATTCCGAGTAGCCTACACAAAGAACGGCGTCCGCATCGGAAAGGAGAGCACGAGAGCGGAACAAGGCACCAAACGGTTTTCCCCATTCAAAATGGCCCTGTTGTGCAGCCACGATGGAGGCGGCTTCCGCTTGAGGAACGTCGAAAACATTTCCATGCAATGTTGCGATGAACGGCTTTTTCTTTAATCGCGCTGCTGTGTAAACTGCGCCACCCATGCGCTTCAATACGTGCGCGTGATAGATCCGCACATCGCGCGCCGTGAGCAGATGGGCGAAGAGATCGAGCGAAAGCAGGTTGCCGCCTTTTTTATCGAGTGCATGGTTTTCTGCCTCGCTGAGTCCGAAAAATGGATAGCAATAACGGTAACGGCGGATTGGGATATCCCGCCATGTTTCGGAGGGCGTCTTGCAGAGAGCTCGTGAGGTATGGATTTCCGGCTGCAGGCCAGTCTTGCGCTGCTCCTCGCACAAATGATAGATCACGCTTTCCGTGCCCCCCCATTCCTCGGTGGCAAAGCGTCTGGGAACGTGAAGAATGCGGAAGGTGCTCATGATTTCGATGCAGCGAGCATGACTGGGAAAATATCGGTCAGGGCATTCACCGGGAGTGTTTCCGCATTGCTCAACCATGCGGCGGCACTGTCCTTGTGCTCCGGCGCATAGCCATGCATGGCCGTGACTTTCCTCTGATTCAGGAACGATGGTACGAACAGTGAACCGGAGGGCAGCAGGTAAAACAGTTCACCGTATTTTCTATCAGGGAAAAGACAGCCATATCCCGCCAGGCGTTCATCACTCAGGATTTCGCCATCCTTTTGTGCTGCCAGCCATGCGGTGGCCTCTTGGCGCACCTGCTCATTCATGAACCAGAAACGCGCCATGGTGGAGTCCCACACGGCGATGTAATCCTTGCCATACTTGTAGCCCAGCTTGTTCCAGCGCGGAAGCAGGTCGGAACAGATCTCGGTGTTTGCCATGCCATGATCCGAAAAAAGATGGATGCGGACATCGCGGTAATTTTTCGCGGCGGTATCCGCCAGATCGCGCAAGTCGCGGTGAAAATTTTCGTAGGCCTCATCTACGGCGGGATGATCCGTGCCATACTTGTGCATCACCGCATCCAATTTTGCAGTGAACAGATAGAGCAACTCTGCGTCGCCTTTTTTCAGTTCCTGCTTGGCGTGGGAAATGTTCGCCACGTCTCCCAGTCGCCAGTCGGAGCGCATCCATGGCTTGCCGGAATCCTGCCAATTCTGGAAAATCGTCTGCTGGCCGCCGTTGATGCCGCCCGGCTCGTAAATGTCTTTTTTCTCCGTGTAGTCGAGATACGGCAGCTTGGAAAACGGTACGCTGTAGAGTTGAAAATAGCCGGTATAGCCCATCTTTCTGGCAAAAAATTTGGACACCTGATTGCGCACGCGGTGATGGCCAGCCAGAACTTCCGGCAGGAATCCCAGGAACTGCGTGCCTGCAAAGGGGGATGTATTTTCCTTTTTGACGAAGAATGAAAAGTGACCGTGATCCTGCGGGAGGGTGCCTGTAAGAATCGTGGGGTCACAGGTGGCAGAATAGCCTAACAGAGTTTCGCACTTGTTGCGGACAGGGAGCAGCTCAGAAGCGAAATCCCGACGACGGGCGATTTCCCATCCCAGTGCGTCGGCAAAGATGAAAAGATCAACGCGGGCTTTCATGGGGAGGTGAGCTTGCCGATGAGGTGGATCAATTGCAACGGTGAGAATGGCTTCCCGAAAACCTCGCTGGCACCATTCCGGATAAGACTTTCCACCACTTCCGGTGTCGCCCGGCCTGTCACAAAGATAACTGGAATTTTTTCGCACCCGGGAATCTGATGCAGCTTGCGCATCACTTCCGGACCCCGGATGTCCGGTAGCTCGAAGTCCAGAATCACCAGATCCGGGGGCGAATGTCCCGCACTTTCCAGAATATCCTGACCGGTGGAAAAAAAGCTGCCCTGAATGCCATTCCGCTGGAAATGGATCTGGTAAAGCTTGGCGATGACAAAGTCATCCTCTGCGACAAATACGCGTTTCATGGGAAAATATCTAGGGTGAGGAAGGTGCAGTCGTCTTCCAGATCATTGCCACAGTGGGCCTGGATTCGCTGCCTCAGATCGGACCACATCACTTGAGAGGGGCTGGTAAGATGAGAATCAATGAATTCCACAAAACGCGGCCATCCCTGACTCTCGTCCTTGCGATCCCATTCGTAACAGCCATCGGTAATGAAAACCAAACGCTCCTTTCCTGATAAGTCAAAGATGTCATTCTGGTACTCCATGTCCGGCAGGATGCCCAAAGGAGGGCCCGATGGTTCGATGAATGACCGTGTGCCGTCTGAAGCATACAGAAATGTCGGGCAATGGCCAGCACTGGCATGATCCAGCTTTTTCCCATCCGGAGAAACACGGGCGATTGCGCAGGTGATGAACATGGTCAGGCTGCCCAATTGTTCGCAGAGGCAGCGGTTGATGGTATTGAGAATATCCGCCGATGTCGGCAAGTGAAGAGCCAGACTGAAAGCGGTTTTAAAAATACTGGCCAGAAGGGCAGCCGAAACGCCTTTTCCCATCACATCGATCATCGCGATGACCAAAGTGCCGTCAGGAGCAGTCTTGGCAATGGCATAGTCCCCCGCGATGCTGAGGGAGCTATCCTGATGGATTGATACTTTCCAGTATCTCGAAGGTGGTGATTCTTCAATCGGCAGTAGAGCCTTTTGAATGTCTACTGCGATTTCCAGTTCACGCAGATCCCTTTGGGATTCATCCCGGATGCTGGAAAGGTGGGCATTTGCGCATGCGATGCCGCAAAGATCTGCCAGTGTGCGAAGCGTCCCCAGAGAGCGGAATTGAATCGCTGTCGGAGAAGGTTTCCGGAGCACCACAAGGGCGCCGAAATGGATATCACCCGCTAGAATGGGAAACACACAACCTGCACCCACAGAATGCAGTGCTTCCACATTGAGATTCTGACGGATCAGGTCCTCCCGGCTTTCCCACACCGTTTCACGTGTGAGGCTGCCGAGGGATTTCAGTGCGATGCCCGCATCATTGGGATCCAGAAACCATGCCGCATTACGGAGAGTGGATCGTGTGGTTTCAGGAATATTGGGAGATCCTTGGAAAAGGATTCGATCCAGCGGATTCAAAGCGAGGAATTCATTCAGGGAATCATCAATGAACTTCCGGAGATTTGAGCTCTCAATGAGGTTGACCGTCAGGCGGTGGAAGACAGAGAGACTCTCATAGCAGGACGAAAGTTCTTCCAAGGTCCGTTCCAGCACTGGATCCATTTTCATGGATTCACCCAAGCCGGGATACTTTTTAACTATTTCCAGCCGGAAGCCGCTGCTCCCACGCCAATAGTGAAACTCGTCCGCAAATTCACTCAGTATAAACAACCCTCTTCCTGATTCCGCAGACGGATCTTCCGGCAAGGTTGGATTTATTAGGCTGGATTCGGAAGGCCCTTGACCTGGATCTTGGGCGGATAGAAATACTGCATCCTTCCGCAGAGACCATTCCACCCCAATGGTTGCCTTCGGATCTTCTTTTGCACCATGGAAAATTGCGTTGAATATCAGTTCATTGAAAACCAGTTTCCACTGATTCAAGTCACTTTCCGGCACATTGCTTTGTGAAATTTCCTGAATAAACAGATCACGCAGCGGCTCCACCATGTAACGGTCTGCTGGAAGCGCATACCGCTTGGCTTCGCTCGGATTGGGTAAAACGGATAACATATCAGCACTTGGTGGGAGATGGGCTTAGATCCGCAGGATTGAGCGTTTTGATAAAACTCGTCATTGCTTCCCGAAGGGCTTCAGGCGGAAGAGCTGCTTGATAGACGGCATGTAATGGCTCCTCGGGATTGTCAGGAGAATGGCATCCCACACAGTCTGCATAGGAAAAGGCGCCGATGGGCGTATGACGGATGATGTTTTGCCAATCTGAGGGTAGTCTACCAAACTGCTCCTGCGTGCGTGGCAATAGGCCGAAGAGGGGAAGCTTGCCCTTCCATACCAAAGGCAGTAAGGCTCTACGGCCTGCCAAGCCTGCCGAGCCGTTGCTGGGAAGACGCTGGCCATCAAAATGAATGAACTCTTGATTCGTTTTACCCGATGAGCGGAGATAGAGATTTAGCGCAATCAGCCGATCCTTGAGAGGAGTGGAGGGTGGAGCAGCTGAAAGATCGGAAATCAAATGTAGTTCCATCCGGTCAAGGCGCGCCTTGTTACGCAGGTTGAAAAGAATGCCGCTCGCCAGCAAACAATCTTCCAGTGCGGTGACGGGGCCTAGATAGGAATTCGGGCCCACATGACTGCGCACGATATGATTGGCCCCAGCAATCAAAGAGCCTTTACCCAGCACGGCATAAGGTCCGATTTCACAGTCTGGTCCTATTAGGACATCATCTCCGATGAAATAAGGTGGCGTGAGCCTAGCGGTAGGATGGATCCGGCAGTTTGATCCTGTGTGCAGAAGGTCGCCAACCGGATCGGCATGTAATTGATCCAGCCACTGATTTTCCAATTGCATGGCTCTATCTAAAAGATCCCAACCGTCCTGCGGAGGCGGCGGACTGGGGTGGCCGGGGAGATGATCGGCAAGCAGCGCCCCAGATGGAATGTCCGCTTGGTGGGAGAGGCTGAATGTTTCAGTTTGAATCGGCCACAGGGTTGACTGCTCAAGAAGCTGCCGAACTTCTGCTGGCCGGTCCGCTGTGTGGATTCTTACCAGCGAGACGCCCATGTTGACCGCATGGTCCAACCAATGTTGGAGTAAACACTGATCACCGATCGTCCAGAGTGCAAAGGGCAACGGAGAGCGGCGAACGGTATCCATTTCAGCCCAATCCGGCAGAATCAAATCGAGAGCCTCCATCGCAACTGGCGGACCTTCTAACATAGGGAAAGACATGGATTAGTAGGCTCCCTTGCCGAAAAGGACGGCCGGAATGGTTTTCAATAAAATGGCGATGTCGCTACCCGCTCCGGAGGAGCGGATATATTGTAAATCCAGCCTGACCTGACCTTCGAAATCAATCTCTGCCCGACCGCCTATCTGCCACAGGCAGGTGATGCCTGGCTTCACACGCAGGCGGCGGAGATGCGAGGCCTTGTAGGTTGCCACTTCACGGGGTAGGGGAGGGCGTGGCCCCACAAGGGACATCTCACCACGGAGAACATTGTAGAATTGGGGGAACTCATCCACAGAAAGCTTGCGGATCCATTTCCCTACTTTGGTGATGCGGGGATCGTCCTTCATTTTAAAGGTCACGCCAGTGTGGCCATGTTGATTCTGTGCTAGAAGAATATCCTTTACCTGATCCGCATTCATAATCATGGACCGGAACTTCCACATGCCGAAAAGCTGGCCCCCGGCGCCCACGCGTTTCTGACAGAAAAAAACGGGGCCTTGGTCCTCCAGTTTGATCAATAGGCCGGTGATGGCGAAAATCGGAGAGAAGGCGAGGAGAGCTCCTGCCGAGCCGCAAACATCCAGTGCTCTTTTTAATAGATGTACGGTGTAGATAGTGGCGCGCCAGATCTTCATCTTGCGTCTGGCATGACGACCCCAGCGAACGATGTTCCCATCATGATTGATCTGGCTCCAATAGGTAGCAGGGTCGGGATGCATGAAACTGTTTTTAACTTCTTCAGGTTTCTGAACTATTTGGTTGTCCAAGGAAAGTAAATTATGCAGTCTCAACCTTGAAACAGTAATGGATTCCGTTAGCCGCCATGATTAATGTGACTAAAAACGAAGGGGGAGTGATTCTGAAATTGAATGTCTCCACTTTGGATCGTGTGAATGCCCCCGAACTGAGAGCAACCGCCGCAGAAGCGGTGGATGCAGAGAGTCAATGGGTGGAGGTGAATTGCTCCACTCTTGAGTTTATTGATAGTTCAGGAGTCGGGGCTCTTCTTCATGTGAATAATTTACTGGCTCAGGAAAAACGTCCGGTTCGTCTCACAGGCGTATCCGCGCCAGTGTTGAGTGTTCTTGAGTTGGTGCGGGTGCATCGACTTTTCGCAGTGGAACCGAAATGACCCATCACAGAGCCATGAACGGGCGATACTTTGAAGGTGATTTTCCAGAGCTTACTCGGCGCTTGGAAGAGCACTTTGATCGCGTTCGTACCAGTTGGGAGGCTCACGGTTGGAAAGGATCTCTTGTTCTTGGGGGGGGATACGGTCGCGGTGAAGGTGGAGTGATGACTTCCTCGCCCGCACCTGCGTTTTCAAATGATCTGGACTACTTTCTTTTTCACGAGAAACCCGATTCCCCAGAGTTGATAAAATGGGCACGTGAAATTGAGCGCGTGGAGAGCGCATTGCTCGATATAGATGTGGAGATCAAGGCCATGAAGCCCCTCGGTATCAATGATCCCACAGGCTCCATGATGTTTTCAGACCTTGTAGCGGGGCACATTCCCGTAGCAGGTGATGCCTCCTTCCTGAACGAAATGGTAGGAAAGCTTGATTTTTCAAAGATCGGCTCCACTGAGGCGACCCGACTGTTATGGAATCGGGGCAGTGGTCTTTTCTTTTCCCGCTGTCGCATACCCGATCAACAGGAAATGGGGTTTGTCATTCGTAATCACGCCAAGGTAAAGCTGGCTCTGGGGGACAGTTGGCTATGTCTTAATGGTCTCTATACGCCCCAGTGTCGGGAGCGTGGTCGCAGGTTATCAGTTAGCCGGCTCCCCGACTCACCTTCATGGCTTATACGATGGCATCAAGAAGGAGTGGATTTTAAATTCAGGCCCTTTGCAGACGGTATGACCTGGGAGGAATTGTCAAAGGAGTCCGAGGCTCTCATCAAGGCATGGGGAGAAATTTTTCTATTGGCGGAGTCTGCCAGACTGGGGAGGGCGTTTCCAAATTTTGCCAGCTATCTGAGTGCATCCCGCCTGATGCCTGAGCATCCCTTGTTCAAAAATCTGGCACTATCCGTGAGGGATCAGCTAAAGCGTGGAGCATGTCTTCGCCCGCTGGGAGACTATCCTCGGGCATCACTGATGCGGGCCCTGCCTTGCCTGCTTGGGCAGACTGCAGGCGGCGTGGAGGAGACCGCACGCTTTCTGCCTGTCCCCTCCGGTGATGTTGCAGATCCCCGCAGTTGGGAAGAAACCTACGCCCTATGGTGGGCGTACTACGCATAATTGAGATGAAGAGGGTTCTTATTTTTCTCCCCTATGTGCCTTATCCGCTCCGCCGCGGCACCTTCCAGCGTGTTTATAATCTAACGAAAGAACTGGCCCGCCACTTCAAGGTGGACTTGTTCTGTCTTTCTTCTGAGGAAGAAGATGCCGAGCACCTTCCCCGTTTTGAAGCGTTTTGCAACAGGGTGAAATTCGCGCCGTTTCAAAACGTGCCATGGGCTCCTTTTTTCACTGACCGCCTCTGGCATCCTCTCCCTGTTACGGTCCGCCATTGGTGGTCGGACGCTGCTCTTTCCGCTTTTCGCGATTTCACAGCCGGGCAGGACTATGAGATCATTTCCTTCTGTGATCTCGTCCTATGGCCTTATGTGAAGGAGGTTTTTCCGGACCATCCGGCAAGGGTGATGGATCGCAGTCGGGTGGACTGGCTCTATCAGACCGAAGTTCTGGATACGGTAAAACAGGGATTTCTTACCCGGTTGAAATCCCGGGAGAACCTGGCCAAGATCGCCCGGTTGGAAAAGGAAGTCCGCCGGGAACTGGATCTAATGGTGGTCTGCGGACCGGATGACAAGACGTTTCTCGAAAGCAAGCTGGGCCCTTCCGATCAAATTCATGTCCTGGCGAATGGTGCCGACGTTGAGTTCTTCAATGCGTCTGAATGGCCACCCGCCAGCACCCCATTTCCCAGCGCTCTTTTCTGTGGCGCTTTGGATTATGCTCCGAACGTGGATGGGCTGGGGTGGTATTTTGAAAAGATCCATCCTCTTGTGATGAAGCGTCTGCCTGATTTCAAAATTCTCCTGGTTGGGAAAAACCCGACGGACGAAATCAGGAAGCATGCGGATCGCCCCGGCGTGGAGTTTTTCGGAGAGGTGCCGGATGTCCGTCCCTACTACCAAAAAGCATGGATGCAGATCGTGCCTCTGCGGATCGGTGGTGGCACGCGGTTGAAGATCGCGGAGGGCATGGCGATGGCGAATCCTGTAGTCTCCACCACTCTGGGTGCCCAAGGGCTGGAACTGCACCATGAAAAGGAATTGCTGCTGGCGGATACTCCGGAGGATTTTGCCACAGCCATCGCCCGCTATGCGGCAGATGAAAAGCTGCGCAAGGAACACGGGACCGCAGGTCTCCGCGCGATTCATTCTCTTTACACCTGGAGTGCTCTTGGTGCATCTCTGGCAGAACGATTCAATCAACTCATTCCTAAGATGCCATGAAAACATCCGTCATGCTCAAGGAGCCTCCTATCGCTGTTTTGTTAGGGTTGCCTTTCCACGATGTTACTCTGGAAGAAACACTGGCATATTGCCGGAAAGCCATGACGGGGAGTGAGAGCCGTTACATCGTTACGGCAAATGTGGATTTTACCACGCAGGCATATGATGATCCGGACTTGAGAAAGATTGTTTTTTTTGCAGATCTGGTAGTGTGCGATGGGATGCCGCTTGTCTGGCTCTCCCGGCTTTTTGGCTACCGTCTGCGTGAACGGGTGGCGGGTTCGGACATGGTGCCTCATTTGTTGCAAACCTGTGCCCAGCTTCGCTATCCGGTCTACTTTCTCGGTAGTGACTTGGCCACCTTGGCGGAGGCGAAGGAAATCGTGGAAAAACGTTATCCGGGTCTCTCTGTCGTAGGCATGGATTCTCCCCCCATCGGAGCTGTTGTGGAGTGGGATAACGATGCGCTCTGCGAAAAAATGCGCGTCAGCGGCGCGAAACTCCTCCTCGTCTGCCTGGGATGCCCCAAGCAGGAGCGCTGGATTTTCGCCAATCACAAGGAGGCAGGTATTCCTTTAAGCATCGGAGTGGGAGCCAGCCTCGATTTCATTACTGGTAAACAAAAGCGGGCACCCCGGTGGATGCAGAAGATCGGTTTGGAATGGTTCTGGCGGATGGCCAGTAGTCCACGCCGTTTGGCTGCCCGCTATGGCCATGATTTCCTGTTTCTAATCAGAGCCTCCACCAAGCAGGCTCTGGCCCAGAGAAAACGCGAACAACTTGGACTGAAAATTCAATCCGAGGCACCGTCTGAAATCCTCAAAAAGCCGAATGTCATTCACTTGATGTGGGAGGGCTCCCTTGAAAATGGCATGCTTCTAGGTGCCCCGGTACCTGAAGAAATCACTTCGGATGTTTTGCTGGATGCCTCCCGTGTGATCTTCATGGATAGCTCTGGATTGGGACGTCTGGCATTGCTGACAAGGCGCTGCCGCAATGTGGGCAGGTCATTTGTGGTCATCTATCCATCCCGCCAGTTTCTTCACGCGATTCGCTCCGTTCGAATGGATTCACTCTTTCCCATTGTGGAAAACGAGGTGCAGGCTTTCAAAATTCTTGGGCAACATGAGCAGAAAAATGTCGCTGTTCACCAATCATCACTGGAAATTATCAAAGTGGCTTTCCATCATTCCTTGGATGCCCTGTATCATGAGGAAATGCTAAAGGCGCTGGATCAAGCGATGCTGGACAGCCCCTCGGCCAAATCTCTGGTAATCGACTTGGAAGGGGTGGATTTTATCGATAGTCGGGCAGTCGGTGGACTGATTCGTGCCCGCAAGCAAATGGCTGCCAGAGGTGGTGAGCTCTTCCTATCAGGAGCCAGACCGGCGGTGAAGGATATCATCACCCTTCTTCGTCTGGACAAGGTGCTGCCCGAGTGGAAAGGGGAGTCCCGCGCGTGAATGTTTTGCTATCTGCAGGGATGATTCAGGGCGGCCGCTCTGGAGTTGGCAGATATGTCATCTCATTGGCTGCCTCCATGGTGGCTGAGCAACCAGGAGTGACTCTTTTCGTCGCTGGATTGGATGCGGACCGTGAGTTGTTTCCCTTTCTCAAGGATGAACAATGGATTTCCATTCCCGTACGAATGTCCGGTGGGGCTGCGAATCTGATCTGGCACCAGTTCAGCCTGGGCAGGATTACGAAAAATCGTGGGATCGATCTGATTCACATTCCCAGCTATCGGCGGATGCTGGTTTGCAGCCCTGTGCCTCAAGTGGCCACGATTCATGACTGTGCGCCTTTCGTGCTGCGGGAAAAATATGATTTCGCCCGTGGCTTCTTCGGGCGGATCATTGTGCCGTGGATTGCCCGCAGGGTGAATCACATCGTAGCTGTCAGTGAGACTACCGGAAAGGATATCATTCGTTTTATGAAGGTGCCTGGGGAGCGGATCACGGTTGTTCCTAACGGAATCAACCATGAGCTGTTTTACCCCCGCTCCTTGGAAGAGATTGCTGCATTCAAAAGCCGGAAAAAAATCAAGAGACCATTTTTCCTGTATGTAGCCCGGTTGGAACATCCGGCAAAAAATCATGTGCGGTTGATTCATGCGTTCGAATCTCTAATGGAAGCCGGACTTTATGATGGAGAACTGATCCTGCCTGGCGCCCCTTGGCATGGCTCGGGAGTCATTGAACAGGCTGTTGTTCAAAGCCCGTGGAAAAACCGGATTCGTCTGGAAGGCTATGTGGATAACATGGATCTGCCCCTGTGGTATGCCGCAGCGGACGCGCTGGTTTTTCCATCGTTGATGGAAGGGTTTGGCCTGCCTCTTTTGGAAGCTCAGGCTTGTGGCACCCGCATCGCCAGTTCAGATGCCACTAGTCTGCCGGAAGTGGCAGGTCCGGCAGGGATTTTGTTCAATGGATTGGATGAGACCTCAATCGGGGCGGCCATGCAGCAATTGGCAGGAATGTCTCGTGAGGAACGGTCCCGGCGTGAGACTGAAGGGCTCACCTGGGCTGGCGGTTTTACTTGGTCCGCGCATGCAGCCAACTGCGTTCGCATTTATTCCCACACATTGAAGACGGTCTGATTATCATTTTATGAGCACAGAATGGAAGCGTCGGTTTTGGAGCAGCACGATCAGCGGATACATCGGCGTCGTAGTGAGACTTTTGCTGGGGCTGGTGATGTTTCGCCAGATGTTCCAGCATTTTACACCGGATCAATTTGGCTTTTGGGCGCTATTGTGGTCGCTTTTCGGATACGGCATTCTGTTGGATTTCGGCTTTGGCTTCACAGCCCAGAAAAATGTGGCTGAAAAAGTAGCCACTGGTGACATGGAGGGCTTGAGCAAACTTCTGGCCACCATTCTCTGGACGTTCATCGGCATTGGCATTTTGTTGCTGTTGATCTTTTTGGTGATCCGCGAGCCGTTCCTTACAAAGATGGGAATTTCAGCGGCCAATCAGCACGAATTTGGAAACGCTTATCTGGTCTTCTTCATCGGGCTGGCCTTCATGTTTCCCATGGGCCTGTTCCCCGAGGTTTTGAAGGGCCTCCAGCGCATCGATCTGGCAAATTGGATCGGGATTACTTCCTACCTGTTGAATTGCATCTTCCTTTTGTGGGGCCTGTGGGCTCATTGGGATTTCGCACTGTTGATGGCTGTCAGCGTGATCACCAGCATCCTCCCGAATATCGGAGCTGCCATTGCCGCCGTCCGCCGCCTTCCGGGTGTGTCCTTTTCTCCACGGCTTTTCGAGTGGCGTGCTGTAAGAGCCCAGATGAGCTTTTCGATCGTCGCCTATCTCATCACGTTCAGCAATTTATTGATGGGTAAGAGCGATCAGTTGGTCATTTCCATGACCATCGGCGTTGCTGCAATCGCCATTTATCAGGCCGGTTTCAAGATGGCGGAAATGCTGAATTTTTTTGCCGGGCAGTTGCTCACCACCATTTCTCCCGCCGCGGCGTCTCTCCGCGCATTGGGAGATCATGAGGGGCTTCGCCAGCTTTACCTACAAAGTTCAAGGCTCACCTTCTTGCTGGTCACGCCAGCCTATGTATTGGCAGCCGTTTACCTGAATCCTCTGATCCATATTCTAACTGGAAATCCTACCAATCATACCACTTGGTGGATCGGCCAAGTCCTCCTGTTCACCATTTACAGTTCACAGATCACGAATGGCAGCTCGAAACGGGTGCTGATGATGAGCGGCGGAGAAAAAATCATGCTGAGAATTTCCCTGGTGGAAGGGCTCACCAATTTAATTCTCAGCATCATCCTGGTTCACAAGTTCAAGGTACTCGGCGTGGCCATTGGTACGATGATCCCCACCGTATTCACTGGCTGGCTGTGGGTGATGCCTGTGACTCTCAAGCGATTGAACATCGGAATGAAGGAGTATTTCAAACACCGCATGAGCGGCACCGTGGTGCCTCTGCTGGCCTTTGGCGTCGTCACAGCTATGGTGGCTGCTCTAATCCCCGGCTCATGGGAGCAGGGAGAGGTGAAAAATTTCGTGTGGCTGGCAGACATCGGCTGGCGCGGCCTGCTCTGCATGCTCCCCCTCATTTTTCTTGGGAGAAAAACGATCGCCAGCATTTCCCGCTGATCAGCGGCAGAGGGTGATCAGGTGATTGTTGAACGGAGTTTTTCCCCACAGAGGGGAAATCGTTACCGTTCCAAAGGGCGCAAGTGCTTCCCGGAAATCCTCCTCGGTAGGATAGTGGGTGGGAGCGGCTTTCATCCAAAAAGTGTACTTCGCCAGCAAGTCGCCCGCCACCGTTACCTTGAACCGCTTTGAGGTGCTCTTCAGGCACGAGCGGACAATGAGCTTCCCACCCGGAGGCACCCGTTCTGCGGCGAGGGTAAGCAATTCCTTTTGTTGAGCTGGCGTGAAGAACTGAAGGATATCCAGAATGGTCACATTACCGGAATGTTCCGGCAGCCCCTCACGGGCATCATGATGGGAAAACGACAGGTCTTCATGGCCCGAGCGGAGGATCGCATCATTTGCAGCCACAATTTTCGATTCATCGTAATCGAGACCCCGAATGGGAAACTTCAGTCCGTTTTCCCGCAGGAAATACGCCAGCACGCCCAGTCCGCAACCCAAATCCATCAACGGGAGCTGACTCCCCGACAGCTCACGGTGCACAGCCGTGTAGAGCGGGTCCGTCTTCAACTTCGTGGTCACATAGTAGTATTGTGATCTCGATGGAAACAGACGGGCGATTTTCTGGGTAGCGGCAGCAGTCAATGGGACGGGGGATTGTAAATTTCTAACGGATTGGCCCCCCGTGCCATCAGCACTGGGAAACGAAACAGGAAGCCGATGAAAAGGCGCAGGTGCATCCAGGTAAGCAGCACATTGTCCCGCAGGTAGCGGAATTGGGAAATGCCGCCTTCTTCCTTGCTCGGATAGCGAACCGGCGTTGGTACATTGATGATCGGCACACCGCGCCACGCAAGACGCACCGCCACCTCGGGATCGAAGTCAAAACGGCGGGCGAAGGTGGTGGCTTCCAGCTCCTCCACCAGTTCCCGTGCCGGATACAGGCGCATGCCGAATAGCGAATCATCGATACCCCAGCCAAGTGTTTCCAGATTGGTCCAGAAGTTTGAGATTTTCCGCCCATTCACCCGGATCGCCGGTGCGGAAGAATCAAAAATCGGACGGCCGAAAACCGCTGCCTCAGGGTGACGGGCAGATTTATCCAGAAATTCTGTAATTGAGGCGGCGGGGTGCTGGCCATCGGCATCCATACAGAGCACGTGAGTGAATCCGACTGCGAGAGCTTCTTTTGTGCCATGCAGAACAGCGGAACCCTTTCCGACATTTTCCGGCAAAATGATCACGCGGAAGTTTGGATTCGCTGCGGTCTGATATTCCTTCAGGATCTCCGGCGAGCCATCGGTGGAGCCATCCACCACCACCCAGACGGGCACGGAGCTATCAATCACTGAAGTGATTGTTTGACGCAGGATGGGACCCGTATTGTAGCTGGGGATGAGAATGATCGGTCGAACTTCGGCCATGCGCCTGATTCCTTAAAGGCGAAATCCGCATGCGGCAAGCGTTCCCGGCACCAAGTATCAGTCTTGGGAATCTTCCGTTTGTCTGCGGAGTGGATGCGGTTTTGACAATTCCTGCTCATACAAGGCCTGCAGCCGTGCAGTGAATTCCTGCGGCGTCTCTCCCGGCGCAAAATGCATGGGGGCACCGAGCTGAAAATCCATTAGAATCGGGAAAACCGGTCTCCTCAGCATGGAGGAACCCTTTTGCATGAAGCGGCTGTTGCTGCGGATAAAAACCGGATAAACCGGCACGCCACTGCGGGATGCGATGATGGCGCAGCCGCCTTTGATGGGGTTGATCCAGCGTGCCTCGGGATTGGTGCGGGTGCCCTCTGGAAAAAGCAGAAGCTGACTTCCCTGTTCCAGTGCGGATGAGGCGTTGCGGATCATCCGCGTGAGTGAATCATTCGGAATGTGCCGGGCCAGCCGGGCGCCACCGCCCAGCAGCGGGTTTTTAAGAATGGATTTTTTCATCACGCACACCGCCTGCGGCAGACGCGCGAGAATGAACACCGCATCCCACAGTGAGGCATGATTGGGCGCGATGATGAAAGGGCGATCCAGCTTTCCCAACTCATCCAGTGAGGACAAATCCGCACGCACCAGCCGGGTAAGATCCAGATAAGTGACGAAGTGACGGAAGATGAAATGGATTAGATACTGCCCCACACGCGTGCCCACTTTGGCAGGGAGCACCAACTCCAGAATTCCTGCGACGACGGTGAGGGAAATTCCGAATGCACCCCAATAAAGCAGCCCTGCCAGCATGGCCAGATACTCGCATGGCATTTTATACCACGGATCGGTGCGTCCCGTTTCCCCGGAACGGGTATTGAAGGCATCAGGGGAGGTTGGCACGGGGAGATGCGGTCTGCCGCTGCTTGTATGGATTTCCCTTAAGCCGGTCGATTTCAATTTTTTTGCAGTCCAGATCCGTCTTGCCAGTTGAGGTGAGGTAATGACTGCTTGCGCTGCCATGAATCACAATCTCCAGGATGCCCTGAAATCCCTGCCGCACGGCCCGTCATTCCGCTTTGTGGATGCACTCATTTCCCTTGAGCCGGGTGTGGAGGCAAAGGGAGTGTATCTGGTGAAGGGTGATGAGGCATTTCTGGAAGGCCATTTCCCCGGTTTTCCGATGATGCCTGGTGTGGTTCTGTTGGAGGCCATTGCACAACTCGGCGGTGTGGTCACCCAGACCGATCCTGCTCATGCCGCAATGACAGACGTGCGCCTCACAGGCATCCGCGCTGCAAAAATTCTGGGCGCAGCCGTGCCCGGGAATTGTCTGGAAATTCGCGCCAAAGTAGAAGGCCGCATGGGGCCGCTTGTCCAAATCGATGGCGAAGTCTCCGGCCCGGATGGCGTGCTCGCCACCGCAAGGGTAACGCTGAGCGGGACTTTAGATTAAGGAGGGCTATTCTTAGGAAATATCGAGCCTCCTTGAAATGAACATCCCCGCGCCGTAAACCGACGCGAGGATGTCACTGCCTCCCATGAAATAACCTGTCGAACGTCAATGCTGATTCGGAAATCCCGGTGTCAGCTTGAATCGCAGGCCGTTGCCCTGAAAATTTTGATCGATATGGAGTCTGGAAATTCGTTCCCGGACTTGGCCTGGAGCCGCGGATTTATCTTCCGCCGTATTCCACGGTCCGGTCCAGATCACGGCACCTGATTGATCATGAACGGTGATTTCCTTACTCCCATTTCTGGATTTCACCTCCACGCTTCCCTGATTGTCCATCACCCGGATGGTGGCTTGGGATTGGGTTTGAGTGTCGCCATCTGATTGGCTTTCCCTATCTGGAAAGATGTCGCTGTTTTCTGTATTGTCAAATGCGCGTCGCATACTTTCCCGCATTTGTTGGAGGGAAGCTTCTGGGTCCTGAAACCGTTGTGCCATCAGTTGGCGCAGTTGCTCTGCTTGGTCTTCCCCCATGGCCCGAGGGTAAATGCGGCCTTCTTCCGCAGGAGCGGAGGCTGCCACCTGTGGAGGGCGTTCACCGAGGGTGACATCCACCTTTGCAGGCTGACCCTGGTGAATCAATTCGAGCTGAATGGTTTCTCCTACCTTGCGGCTGCTGACCTGGCTGGTGAGGTCCGCAGGAGTCCCCACGTTCTGGCCACTTACCCGGAGAATCACGTCGTGAACGGTTACGCCGGATTTAGCGGCAGGGCCTTCCGGCATCAGTGCACGAACCATGATTCCCTCACCGATTTTCAAGCGCAGATGCTCTGCCAACACTTCCGGTACCTCTGCAGTGACAAGTCCCAGAAATGCAACCTTGGCGGCTGGCTCATTTTCCTGAGGGCCTTTTTGTGCCCGTTGATACTCTGGAATGGCAGCCTTGTCTTTCTTGAGTAAAGGCGGTGGGGGAGCGTCATCAACCGGCGCATCAATTGCGAACGCTGGAGAGATGAGGGCCGCAGCCAACCATAGAGGATGAAGTTTCATGCTTTGTTAGTATTAAAGCGGTTGAGGGGAGATATTTTGTCTAATTGATATCAATTAGTTCAGTCGGCTTTCTCAGGAATGAGGACATACTCATATCTGGGAGTGAGGATCTTCACTTGTTTGCCAGTGGCATCCTTCTTCAAAATGTAATCATCATAACGGACTCTGAGCACACGGCGTGGCTGGTCATTTTGATTCCAGATGACTCCTTCATCATTATAGCCGGCGGGCACGATGTTGGAGTTGTTGTTGATGGGAGCGGATGTCGCGGATGGTGAGATTTGAACGATGGGTGCCTGTTCCTGTCTGGAAGGCATCAGCAATGCGGAAGCCGCACCGATTAAGGCAACCGCTGCCGCCGCAGCCCACATGGGGCGGGGGAAGCGGGTGATTTTTCCGATTTTTGCGCTGCTTTTCGGGAAAAGAACCACCTTTTCATCTTGGGCGAAGGGAACACCGGCAAAAATTCCTTCCAGATCAGCCAAAAGATCCTGAGGGAGCGCCTGCGGGCGGGTCTTCCTCAAGGATGCTTCAAACTGAAGTTCCGTAGGAGTCAGTGTGGTGATGGAACCATCCGTGCATGCCTCCAGCCGTTCCAATAGAGCACTGTCCAGCGGAGACGGTGTCAGCTTGTTCAACTGGGTTTCAAGGGATGAATGATCGGGTGTCATGAATGTTTATTTTAAATAATCGCACACTGATTTCTTTAGATGGAGAGGTCGCCACGACGACGGGCGTTACCGAGATTTTTTTTCAAAGCTTCCAAACCATAGCGATACCGGGAGGCAGCTGTGTTTTGTGAAATATCGAGGGCTTCACCGATTTCAGCGAAAGTACGCTCACCCCAGATTTTCATGATGATCACTTCCGAAAATTTTTGAGGAAGATCCTTCAAACCCTCTTCGAGTTGGGAACGTGTCTCATCATCCGAGGATTCGCTATCGAACCACGGATGAAAGGCTTCCGCCTGATGATCCTCCATATCGGCACCTACATTGTCTTCGCGGCGCTTGCGGCGGTCATCGCGGCGGCTCAGGTCGATGGCCAGACGTCGGATGGCAGTATAGAGGTAAGGAAGCCAGGACTCCTGCCCGCCTACGAACTCTCCATTGCGGATCTTCTCCACCAGTTTGACCAAGGCATCCTGCAGTACGTCCTTCGCATCTTCCTGAGAGCGGGTTTGTTGGCGCGCAAAAAGGAATAGCTTGGGGCCGTTTTCTTGCAGCCAAACGCTCCAGGCGGAGGCAGCGGGAGATGTTTCTGTATTAGCCTTGATGGATGACATGTCTTTGGACTCATCCATGCAGCGACAGAAAACTCAAATTTTGTCTGCCCGATTTATTTTTTCCATCCGGCCAGATGGCAAATCCGCTTGAAATGAGAGGCCTCCACAGGAGTAATGGAAAGCCGAGTTCCCTTTTGGCACACCATCATTTCCGATAATATGGGATCACCCTTCAGCGCTTCCAAGGGTAGCAGCTCCTTGAAGGTAGCGACGTGCTCGAAATCCACCAGCCACCAGCGCGGGTTTTCCAGTTTAGATTTCTCGTCGTAATATTCGCTCTTTTGATCGAACTGGGTAGGATCCGGATAAGGTTTTCCCACTACCCGGGCAATGCCGGAAACACCGGGAGGCTTGGCATTGGAATGATAAAAAAGGGCGAGGTCGCCCGGCTTCATCTCTTTCCACATGTAGTTGCGTGCCTGGTAGTTTCGCACGCCACTCCATGGCTCCTGCTTGACTTTTTCCAAGTGATCGATGGAAAAAACATCAGGCTCCGATTTGATCAGCCAATGGTGCATCAACTCAAGCGATTGCTTTGACCAATCCCGCTTTTGGAGTGGGCAGTAAAAGGTGCTCGGGGCCGAGTTCCAACCCACTTTTTGCACGCACATCCGCTTCGATGGCTTCCAGCACATCCAGCTCAGGGCGGAAGTCTGCGGCGTGATAGGAACTGCGGACGAGTGGGCCACTGGCCACGTGGCGGAATCCCTTGTCGAGGGCGATTTGCTTGTATTCGTCGAAGGTTTCCGGAGTAACGTACTCCACCACTGGAAGGTGCTTCGGAGTAGGGCGCAGATATTGTCCCATCGTCAAAACGGTTACGTCGTGCTCCAGGAGATCGTCCATGGCGCGCAGGATTTCGTCCCGGCGCTCGCCCAAGCCGAGCATGATGCCACTTTTGGTGGCGATCTTGCCGTTTACCATGGCTTTTGCCTTCTTCAGGACGGTGAGGCTGCGGTTGTATTTGGCGCGGGAGCGCACAAGCGGAGTCAGGCGCTCCACCGTTTCCAGGTTATGATTGAAGATGTGAGGCCGGGCGGCCATGACCATCTCAAGAGCCCAATCGCGATCATTGAAGTCCGGGACCAGTACTTCGATGATGATACCGGGAACCGCTTCGCGGACGGCTTCGATGGTGTGTTGGAAATGTTCTGCACCGCCGTCCTTGAGATCGTCCCGAGCTACGGCAGTGATCACCACATGGCGGAGGTTCATCCGGCGCGTTGCTTCTGCAACCCGTTGTGGTTCATCGGCTTCCAATGCATCTGGGCGGGCGGTTTTGACTGCGCAAAAGCCACAGGCGCGGGTACACTTTTCACCGGCGATCATAAAGGTCGCGGTTCCCTGGCCCCAGCATTCCCAGCGGTTCGGGCATTGTGCTTCCTCACACACCGTCACCAGTTTCAGGTCCGTAATCAGCGATTTGGTGGACCAAAAGGCAGGATTATTAGGCAGGCGCACTTTGATCCATGATGGTTTTTTGTCCCGATGCAACGTCGGGTCCATCTTCATTTTCGGTCCGCATCCACTCATGTATGAGCGGAGGGTAAGCCCACCCGGGGGTGCGGGAAAGCCGAAAATGGCCGGAGAGCATGCGCGGGCCTGGCACCTTTTGAAAATACCTGCGGACACTCGTGGATTTCCTATGAGTTCCGCTTGCCGACATCCCTTCGTGGCGGTAATCCCGCTTAGTGAATTCAGCGCCCCTTGGATTTTTTGATTCCGGTGTCGGAGGTTTGACCGTCGTGAGAGCCGTGCAGGAGTTGCTGCCAGCGGAAGATATTCTGTATCTGGGTGATACGGCACGACTGCCCTATGGCTCGAAAAGCCCGGAAACCATCCGCCAATTCGCTGATGAGGACGTGCGTTTCCTTTTATCCCATGGCGTGAAGGCCATCGTGGTGGCGTGCAATACGGCCACCGCCCATGCGTTGCCCCATCTTCAGGAACAATATCGCATTCCCATTCTTGGAGTGATCGAGCCGGGGGTGACAGCCGCGCTGGCGGATCCTGCGGCGGAGAGGATTGGCATCATTGCCACGCGGGGGACGATCCGGTCCCACGCTTACCAGCATGCGCTTGCGCTGCGCCGCACGGGATTGCTGATTCACGGCCAGGCCACGCCATTGCTTGTTCCTTTCATTGAGGAAAACTGGATCGATCATCCCGCCACCCGGCTGGTGCTGAAACAATATCTGGATCCCTTGATTGGGAAGGGGATCGATACGCTCATGCTGGCCTGCACCCACTATCCTCTGCTCATTCCGATATTGAAGGAGTTGCTTCCTGCCGATGTCCGTCTGGTGGATTCCGCCACCACTTGTGCGGAAACCCTGCGGCAGGAACTCACCCGCCTGGATTTGCTTGCAGACAATCCGGCAGAGGGAGTTCTGAAGCTGTATCTGACCGATCTTTCCGAGCAATTCGAGGAACTGGCGCGCCAATTCCTGAAAAAATCACCCGGTCGCATCATGCGCGCCCAACTCGGACTTTGAGCGAAAGGATTTGCTCTTGTTCGTAGCTCCCCATTTGGACAATCTCCGTTTCTTGCTCCTCTATGAAGTTGTTTGGTACTGATGGCATTCGAGGCCGCGTCAATGAATACCCTATTACGGCTGATGTAGCCCTCCGTATGGGGAAAGCCGTGTCCGCCATTTTGAAAAATACCGGTTCCCGCCGTCAGGTAGTGGTCGGCCGTGATACACGCCTCTCCGGGGGCATGTTGGAGGCAGCCCTGACCGCCGGCCTCGTCTCCATGGGAGTGGATGTCATTTTGGTAGGCGTGCTCCCCACACCGGCGGTGGCATTTCTTACAAAATCTCTCGGGGCCGATGGCGGCATCATGCTGACTGCCTCGCATAACCCTTATGAGGACAATGGCATCAAGGTTTTTGGTGCTGATGGCTACAAGCTCTCGGATGCTCTGGAGGAAAGAATTGAGCAGCTCATTCTGGGGGAAGATGCGGAATTATCGGCTGCCTCCCCCGGTGAGATCGGGCGCGTTTCACAGATCAGCGATGGCAGCGAGCAATACGCTGCTTTTGTGAAAACCTCTCTGGGGAGTCATTCCCTGGATGGGCTGAGAGTCGTGGTCGATTGTGGAAACGGTGCCGCCTACAAGGTTGGGCCTCGACTTTTCCGGGACATGGGAGCGGAAGTCATCGTCATGGCAGATCAGCCGGACGGACTGAATATCAACCAAGGATGTGGTGCCCTCCATCCGGGGAAGGCTGGAGAGCTGGTGCGACAACACGGCGCAGATCTGGGAGTTTCATTCGATGGCGATGCGGATCGTGTAATTTTCACCGATGCAACCGGCCAGGAAGTGAGCGGAGACAAAGTCCTCGGACTTTGTGCTCTTGGTTTGAAGGAGGAAGGGAAACTCAAAAACGATACGCTCGTCGCCACCGTGATGAGCAATCTGGGGCTGAAAGAAGCACTGGCCCAGTGCGGCATCCGGTTCGAGGCCACTGCTGTCGGAGATCGCCACGTACTGGAATGCATCCGCCGCAAGGATTACAACTTTGGCGGTGAAAATTCCGGACACATCATTTTCTCGGATCACGCCACCACTGGAGATGGGATTTTAAGCGCCCTCCATGTTCTCCTGCTCATGAAGCGCAAGGATGCATCGCTCGCGGATCTCGCCGGATTCGTCAAAGAGTATCCCACCCGGCTCGTCAATTTGCGTGTGGCCGCCAAGCCCGCGCTGGCCACTCTCCCAAAACTAACGGCTTTAATGGCAGAGGCTACCACCCGTTTCGGTGATGCAGGGCGGCAGCTCATCCGCTACTCAGGTACCGAGAATAAAATCCGGGTGCTTGTGGAGCATCGGGATGCTGTGGAAGTGGACAACTGGGTGGAAATCTTCACCCAAGCCATCAAGGAGGAAATCGGCTGTCCATGAGTGATTTTAACGAGAGACAGGACTGCGCACCTCTTTCCCTTACCCGGAAGATTGAGGATTTTCCCATCGGTAATCTGTCTCTATCAGATCATCAGAAAGCACACGGCATTTCCTGTCATCCCCATGCGTGGTTAAATGCCCTTGATATCGACCGCCTGAAGAACAGCGGGAAATCCACTCTGGTGGATGCCTCCGGTGTTGCTCTCGCCTGGTTGGGAGCCACTGCTTCCAGCGATGAGGTGTTAACGGCCGAGTCCTCTTTTCTCATCCGGTACCCATGGAATTTGCTCACGGCGAATGAGCAATATGTGGCTGCTCTGGTAGAAAACCAAATCCATGGGGACATTCATCCGCTGGCTGTGGTTGATGGTGTCCTGCACCTTGGTGAAGGCAGCCGGATTCTTCCCGGTGTGTTCATCGAGGGAAATGTGATCATCGGAGCCAACTGCAAGATCGGCCCGAACTGCTACATCCGCGGTAATACCACCATCGGTGACCAGTGCCACATTGGCCAATCCGTGGAGATCAAGAACTGCCTCATCCTTTCCCGGACCAATGTAGGCCATCTTTCCTACGTGGGAGATTCCGTGCTGGGAGAAAAGGTGAACTTCGGAGCTGGCACCACGACTTCAAACCTCCGCCATGACGGGAAAAATCATTTTTCCACCGTCCATGGAAAGCTCCTGGATACAGGCCGCCGGAAATTCGGCACCATCGTAGGGGATGGCGTTCACACAGGCATCAATACTTCCATCTATCCGGGCCGTAAATTCTGGCCCCACACCTCCACCCGTCCCGGCGAAATCGTCCAGCGGGACATTCAATCTTCAATCTGAACTCTTTAATCTAACTATTCTATGTGCGGCATCGTCGGATACATCGGCAAGGCGGAAGCGCCTAACATTCTCATCAAGGGCCTGCGCAGGCTGGAATATCGTGGCTACGACTCCGCTGGCATGGCGGTGCTGGATGAGGACCGCATCATGGTGGCAAAGGCTGCTGGCAAGGTTTCAGCACTCAGTGCAAAGGCACGTGAGGAATGGCCGGAGGAACGTTTCACAAAGGCATCCGTAGGCATCGCCCACACCCGCTGGGCCACCCACGGCCCACCCACAGAGGTCAATGCCCACCCGCACCTGGATCAGTCCGGGGATATTGCGCTGGTGCACAATGGTATTATTGAAAACTACCGCGCCTTGCGTTCCCGTCTGGAGGCAAAGGGCCATCATTTCCTTTCGGAAACGGATACGGAAGTCCTCTCCCATCTGATCGGGGAGTATGACAAGGGAGATATTTTCCAAGCCGTATGTGATGCCCTCCACAAGGTGGAAGGAACCTTCGGCATCGCTGTTCTATCTGCCCGAGAGCCGGATCGCATCATCACTGCCCGTCGCGGCAGCCCTATCGTCGTGGGGGTAGGTGATGGCGAAACGATCATCGCCTCGGATGCTTCCGCCATCATTGCCCATACGCAACGCGTGATCTATCTGGATGACAATGACATCGCCATCATCAAGGCAGATTCGGTGGAAATCCGGGATCTGAACAATGTTCCTGTGAATCGCGAGATCGCAGAGCTCGGTCTCGATCCGGAAGCTGCGGAAAAGGGTGGTTACGAGCACTTCATGCTCAAGGAAATCCATGAACAACCGGAAGCCTTGGCCAATGCCATCCGTGGTCGCCTGGATTTCAATCTGGCCTCCTCCGTGCTGGCGGGCATGAGCACTTCTCCCCGTGAACTTTCCGAGCTCACCCGCGTAGTGATGGTCGGTTGTGGCACCTCATTGCATGCCGGTCTGGTGGGTGAATACGCCTTTGAAGAACTGGCGCATGTGAATGCGGAAGTAGAGCAGGCCGCAGAGTTCCGTTACCGGAATCCGATTCTGGGCTGTAAGGATTTCGTCGTCGCCATTTCCCAATCCGGAGAAACGGCAGACACTTTGGCCGCTGTCCGTGAAGCTCACCAGAAAGGTGCTTTCGTGATGAGCCTCTGTAATGTGGTGGGTTCCACCATCGCTCGTGAAACGGGCAGGGGCGTTTACCTCCACGCCGGGCCGGAAATTTCCGTGGCATCCACCAAGGCGTTCACCAGCCAGGTGGCCGTTCTGTTGATGATGGCTCTCAAGCTGGGCAGGGGCCGCAGGCTGTCCCGTGAGGCTGGACTGGAATTTGCAAAAGCCATTGCCTCCATCCCGGAGCTGGTGTCACGGGTCATTGCGAAGAGCCACATCATCGCGGAAATTGCATCCCGCTACGTGGATAATGAGCACGCCTATTTCATTGGCCGTGGCCCCATGTATCCGGTAGCTCTGGAAGGTGCCCTCAAGTTGAAGGAAATTTCCTACATCCATGCAGAAGGTTACCACGCTGCTGAATTGAAGCACGGCCCCATCGCTCTCCTTACCGAAGGAACCCCTATCGTTGCCGTCGCCTGTGACGTTCCAGGAAAGGATAAGACTCTTGGAAACATCGAAGAGTGCCGTGCCCGTGGCGCGCGCATTCTGGGTATCATTACCGAAGGGGATGATGATGCGGCCGAGTGCATGGACGACTACATTTCCGTGCCTCCTACCCATCATCTGGTCGCTACCGTTCCAGCAGTCGTCGCCCTCCAGTTGTTTGCATACCACGTCGCGAGAATTCGCGGTTGTGAAATCGATCAGCCCCGGAATTTGGCGAAGAGCGTGACGGTGGAGTGAATCCTCTCTTCTGATCTTCATTTTTAAAAAAGCCGCATCCCCTTTTGGAATGCGGCTTTTTCTTGCGTTTCCGTCCCAGACAAAGTGGTTGTCGTTTCCCAGTTCGGGTGGAATCGTTTGAGCAGTGTCCGATCTCTTCACCACTCCAGCGGCATTGACCGATAAGCCGAACCCGGCAGAGCCACTGGCAGCCCGCATGCGGCCCCGTTCGATCGGGGAGGTGGCAGGCCAACAGCACATCCTGGCTGAGGGGAAATTATTGCGGCGGGCAATCGAGTCGGACCGATTCACCTCCTTGATTTTTTATGGTCCACCCGGAACGGGTAAAACCACGCTGGCCAGTGTGATCGCCCGAACCACCGGTTCCCGATTCGAGTCACTCAACGGGGTGGAATCCAACGTGGCGGAAATTCGGGCCAAGATCGATCAGGCGCGGACGTGGCGGGAACTGCGGGGCGAGACAACGATCCTGTTCATTGATGAGATCCATCGCTTCAACAAGGCGCAGCAGGACGTCCTTCTCCCTCACATCGAGCGGGGTGTGGTTCGTTTCATCGGTGCCACCACGCACAATCCTTATTTCCATGTAAACTCTCCGCTGGTTTCCCGCTCCCAGATTTTTCAATTGGAGCCGGTGCCGGTCGATGATGTCGTTTCAGTCCTGAAGAGGGCGATTGCGGATGAAGAGCGCGGGCTGGGTCTCATAAAAATAGAGGCCGTTCCTGAGGCTCTGCATCATCTCGCAGAAAAATCAGATGGAGATGTGCGGAAGGCTCTAACGGCTCTGGAGTTGGCGATCCTTACCACGCCTGAGGATGATGGATGGGTAAAACTCACGCTGGAGGTGGCAGAGGAATCCATCCAGCGGAAGGCAGTGGTCTATGATACGGATGGGGATGCCCATTACGATACCGCTTCAGCCTTTATCAAATCCATTCGGGGCAGTGATCCGGATGCCGCGCTCTACTGGCTGGCCAAGATGCTGCACGCGGGTGAAGATCCCCGTTTCATTTCCCGGCGGCTGGTCATTTCTGCGTCGGAAGACATCGGCTTGGCGGATTCCAATGCGCTGCGGGTGGCGATGGATGCCCATCAGGCTTTGGAATTCGTCGGCATGCCGGAGGGGCGGATTCCCTTGGCCCACGCCACCGTTTATCTAGCCACTTCCCCGAAATCCAATACCGCCTACATGGCCCTTTCTCGTGCCATGACGGATGTGGAAAGTGGGCGCACTTTGGCCGTCCCGCCACATTTGCGCACAAAAACGCGTAAGAAGCTGGCGGCTGCATCTGGGGAAACGGAAGAAAATATGCGTTACCTCTACTCCCATGACTATGAAGGCGCCTACGTCCCCCAGGCTTACCTGCCGGAAGGACGGGTTTACTATCAGGCCGGTGAGCAAGGGCTGGAAAAACGCATCAAGGAACGTTTGGATTTCTGGCGCTCACAAATGGGAGAACAGAAATGACCGGGTGGTCATGCATCAGATAAGTGCAAAGTCCAATCCCACATCCAGGGCAATGGCGGAGTGGGTGAGAGCGCCTACTGAAATGAAATCCACCCCCGTTTTGGAAATGGCTGGCAAGGTTTCCAGTGTGACACCGCCACTTGCTTCCAGTTGTGGAGGGGTCCGCTGGCCACGCATTTCCACTGCAGCACGCAGTTCCTCCAGAGTCATGTTATCGAGCAGGATATAATCCACTCCTTCCATTCTCAGGAAATCCGCCACTTGGTCCAGGTTGTCCGCCTCCAACTCCACCTCCACGCCCGGGCGTTCCTCTTTCAGCTTATGAATGGCCGCCTGAATTGCAGGCACGCCGCCTTCCGCCACCAGATGATTGTCCTTCACCATCGCGCGATCATACAGCCCGATGCGGTGATTGGTGCCGCCACCGTGAACCACCGCTTGTTTCTCTATCAGACGATAGCCGGGAGTGGTTTTCCTGGTGTCCAGAATCGTGGCCCGCGTGCCCTTCACCGCTTCCACATAAGTGGAGGTGAGAGTGGCCACACCGCTGAGCCGCTGGAGGAAATTCAATGCAGTGCGCTCGGCTGTTAGGATGGAGCGGGCAGAACCTTCCACTTTGATAAGCAATGCTCCGGCAGCCACCTTGCTGCCATCCGGGATTAGAATTTCCACTGCCACATCCGGGTCTACGGTGGTGAATACCTGCGCTGCGATCTCAACTCCGGAGACGACTCCGACTTTCCGCGCTGCGATGAAAGCAGTGGCGCGGCGGTCTTTGGGAATGAAATATTCGGCGGTGACATCACCACTGCCGATGTCTTCAGCGAGGGCGAGTGCAATAAGGGTGGAAATGTGATCCATGGAGTGAGACGGGAAGGGGAGTGAGTGAAATTATTCGCCTACGACGGCAACAGTGATTTGCCGCTGATGGGAATCACGGCGGTGTTCGAAAAGAAAAATACCCTGCCAGGTGCCCAGTGTCATCCGGCCGTTGATAATGGGAATGACTTCACTGGTGCGGGTGAGAGCCATGCGGATATGACTGGGCATATCGTCCGGACCTTCGTGGGTGTGGACAAACCAAGGCGTGTTTTCCGGCACCAGTTTATCAAAAAATACTTCAAAATCCCGCCGGGCACTCGGATCTGCATTTTCCATGATGACCAGACTGGCACTGGTGTGGCGGACAAACACCGTTACCGTGCCATGTTGAATCCCGGCATCGCTCACGATTCCGGCGATCTGGCGTGTGATCTCGGTGGTTCCTTTTCCATGGGTGCGGAGCGAAAAGCTATCAGTATGGGCGGGCATTTTTTAAAGCTTCAGTGTTTGAAGTTCTGCAGAACCCACTTTCCAATCGCGCTGGATTTTTCCATCGCCTGATGTGCTTCCCGTAGATGGGCGGCGGTGATACTGGAGAAGGTGTGGGTGTTCAGTTTGGGAAATGTTCCAGCTTCGCAGCGCGCGGCAATTTCATGGAGGATTTCTCCCTGGCAGTGCATATCGGAGGTTTGGAATTTCGCCCGGGCGGCCATGAACTCCCACGCGATTCGGACGCACTTGGCCTTGAGCGGATCTCCTAGAGAGAGATCATCCTTCGGCTCGACAATCAGGCCGATGGTGCCGAGAGGGGCAATCAGATCCGCAGTGGTTTTCCAATACGCATCCGTATCATGGAGATTGGCAATAAAGGAGAACTCGGTAATGCCCAGCGCCTCCGCTTGGGGACGGAGTGGCTCACGATGATTGAGCAACTGGGTGGCTCCCAGATTCCGGCACCATGCGCGGGTTTCCTCCCGGGAAGCCGTGGCCACCACCTCCAGACCGGCGCTGATGGCGAGGGGAATCATTGCCGATCCCACTCCACCAGAGCCATTGATAATCAATAATGTTTTTCCTCTGTCCGTGCCCGTAGGGGAAACTCCCATCCGCTCGAACAATAATTCCCATGCAGTCAGGGTAACGAGAGGCAGGGCAGCTGCTTCGGCAAAAGTCCAGTTGGGCGGTTTTTTGGCAATCAACCGGGAATCGACGGCTTGAAACTCCGCATTGCTGCCTGGGCGGGTGAGGTCTCCTGCGTAAAAGACCTCGTCCCCCGGTTTGAAATTCGCAACAGCATGTCCCACGGAAACAATCGTGCCGGCAGCGTCCCAGCCGAGGATGCGCGGGGTGCCCATGGGCTCATTGCCCAATGACGAACGAATCTTCGTATCGACCGGGTTTACGCCAACAGCGGCAATGTTTACAATGACGTCCAGCGGGCCGGCCGAAGGCAGATCCGTCTCAAATTCGATGAGACAGTCCGGACTGGTAGTTGGCAGTGTTTGGCGTGCTCCGATGGCTCTCATGGTAGAATGGGTGTGAGTTTGATCCACTGACATCCCCATGTGATGATCCACGGTAGCGTGAAAACGCTGAGGACGGTGGTTGCTATCACGATTTGCACGGCGATGGCCGGACGTCCACCATACATTCGTGCCAACATGATCGCCGTCATTCCTGCGGGCATGGCGGCCTGCACGATAAGGATTTTTTTCAGGCTATCCTGGAGAGGCAGATACTTGGCCGCGATTAAAATCACCGCCGGACAGAGGATGAATCGCACCAGGGAGCATCCCGCCAGTATCTTCAAGGAAGGCCGTTCGGCTACGGCCAGATCCATCATGGTGCAGCCGGTGATCAGAATCGTGAGGGGAAACGCTCCCACACCAATCAATGAAATCGCCTTTCGCAGGGGCCCTGTCACCTGATCATCCAGATGGAGAACCACCAGGATCAGCCCGATGGTGATGGCAATGACCGGACCATTGATGAGTTTCTTCCAAGGAACACCTTTCTCACCTGTGAGAATCATGACTCCCACAGACCACATCGCCATTTCCACTCCCAGATTGTGAATGAAAAGCACTCCCAGGGTGCTGGCACCCCATAAAATTTCGATCACCGGAACAGCGGTGAAACCGTAGTTCTGACACCCGGCAGCCAAAGCAAAAGTTCGGGCTCCCGTGCCTTTTTCCAAACCCAACAGCCGCCCGGTGAACCACGCGATGGAAGTGCCTACCACCACGTTGATAAACCCGATCACCATGCACCACATCAGCATGCTGCTGCTCCTCAGATCCTGGCTGCCCAGCACCTTGTCCAGAATATAGCATGGGAGCATGACGTTGTAGATCACACGCATCACGCCGTTATCGTGTTCACGATGCAGGATGTTCGCTTTTCTCAGCGCAGCTCCCGCCAGAATCAAAAGATAGACCGGCAGGATGGAGGCGATGACAGAGCCCGGAGAAATCACAACAGCAAGCTCACGAATCCCGGCTCAACATTCAAGTGGTAAGCCATGGATTCGCTCAGTATGGATGGGAGCACGCTCATGCTCGGGCAAGCGCTCGTGAACGGGCTTGGCCGATGAATCTTCAAACATCCAGGATTGGTAAAGATCCGGCAGTGGTTGGTTCAGGTCCAGTTTTCCATCGCGTTCCAGGCGGCGGAAAATGACCTGCAGAATGGAAAACGCCATCTTACCCAGATCTGCATCACCCCGGTTGCGATGTATGCGTTTCACCAGATCCGTTTGAGCGATACGGCTGAGCTTGCCCGCTGCCAGCAGATCAAGCAGGTGGGCTATTTCCACCCCGTAGCCGCTGGGAAATGCCAGCGTTTCCAATAATGGACGACGCGCCGCATATTCCCCGGCCAATGGTTGATAGATGGAGGTCAATTCCGGATAGAACAAGGAAAGCAGGGGCCGGATGAGAATCTCGGAAACCCGGCCACCGCCGGAAGAGTGGGAGCCATCGCCATTACTCAGCGGACGCTCGTAGTAGGCTTTTACAAAATCAATGTGGTCATGCTGGAGCAGGGGACCGATCAGACCCGTGACGAAACCGCCATGAAAATTCGCAATATCCCCATCAATGTAGCAGACGATGTCTCCGGTGGAAATGTGCAGTGCTTTCCACAGATTCTCACCTTTGCCCTGATAGACTTCCTGCGTGGGAGGGATGTCTGAGGCGAGATGGACAGCCGCACCCGCCTTGGCGGCGATCCTGCGTGTGGCATCCGTGGAGGCTGAATCGATCACCAGCAGTTCATCCACCAGTGGCACTTCATCCATCAGATCTCTACGGATCGTGGCTACGATTTCGCCAATGGTTTCCTCCTCATTGAGGGTTGGAATACATACGGTGACGCGTTGGTTGCCCTTCCAGTCCATCAGCTGGCCTGGATCGGAAAACTGTTCATAGTGGAAGCGCATGGTCACTCCAGCATGTCACGTGTGACCTGATAGCTGGCTGCGCAGCGCGGACACTGGATGGTCAGGAAATCGTCACCTTCAAACAACTCATCCAGGCGATCCTTCCATCCCCCTAAGATGGGCAGGATCTTTTCCAAGGTACAGCCGCAATTGAATTGGAAACGCCGGGTTTCCAGCAAGGTGGTTTCTTCTGTTTCCCGGATATTGGCGACCATTTCTTCCGTGAGTGACTCGAACCACTCCATGTCGCAATCCGGCTGTGCGGCGACGAGAACGAAATTCTCATCCTCCAGCCGGAAAGCCCGGGCGGGACGTTGCTCGGACTGATCGTAGAATTGGGAAATCCACACGACCGGGTCCTTGCCATCCACTTCCAAGGTGGAAGTACGCGGTTCGGTTTGGGCGTTGGAGGTGGTTTGGGAATAAAAGAAATTCCGATCCGGCTCGCGCACGTCTTCCGTAAAGATCCGCCCGGTGATGGATTCTTGCACGGATCCTCCGGTGACGAAAAGATTGATCCGGGGTGCACGCAGATTGACGGTCCAGGCGATCGTTTCCGCCCATGGCCGCGCCACCAGATGGAGCACCAGCATGGCCACTTGATCCTTCAGCATCTGGTCCAGTTCCACCGCGTGGCGGATGCCGTGCTGCATGAGATGCAGATAGTAATCCGTGTAAATGGAAGTGAACTGCCCGCGTAAAACGAGAGCATTGCGGTGGCGCACGAAGATGGATTCGATCTTGGTAAACTCTTCAGGAATTTCCATAGCAGTGACGGAAAGCAAGGATTGGGATGGAATGAACCACGGATTGACGGATTGGAAGAGATGTGAATTTCTTCTTTAATCAGTAAATCAGCGTAATCAGCGGTTCAAAAAAATGCAGTTTATCTAACGAGAGTGAAAGTTGCTTTCACCATGATTTGCAGCCATTGACCACAGATTTAAGGATTACGCTGAGTTACTGATTTTTAAGAGGGTTAAAGGCAAAGATTGCAGAAAAAATCTCCGGCACTTCTTCCAATCCGTCAATCCGTGTAATCCGTAGTCAAAATTTTTCGGTAGCAGATTTTTTGATATGACACTGGAAAAGAAGAATCCGCACAGGAAACTGTGCGGACTACTTCATCAGGCTCCTGGTAGTTCGATGAAGCCTTCGAGTTTGCGGATACGCGTAGGGTGGCGCATCTTCCGGAGGGCTTTCGCTTCGATCTGGCGGATACGCTCGCGGGTGACCTGGAATTGACGGCCTACCTCCTCAAGCGTGCGGCTGTAGCCATCCTTGAGGCCGAAACGTTGCTCCAGCACTTCGCGCTCGCGCTCGGTGAGGGTGTCCAGCACGTCCTTGATCTTATCCTTCAGCATGGAGAAGCCAGCTTCTTCCATCGGATTGTCGGCAGCCTTGTCTTCGATGAAGTCACCGAAGGAGGTGTCGTCCGAGTCACCCACAGGAGCCTGCAGGGAGATCGGTTGCTGTGCCATCTTGAGAACGGCCCGCACACGCTCCACGGGAAGGTGGATTTCCTCGGCGATTTCTTCCGGGGATGGTTCACGGCCGTATTCCTGAACGAGCTGCTTCTGCACGCGCATCAGCTTGTTGATCGTTTCGATCATGTGCACCGGGATACGGATCGTCCGGGCCTGATCCGCGATGGAGCGGGTGATCGCCTGACGGATCCACCAAGTAGCGTAAGTGGAGAATTTGTAACCACGGCGGTATTCGAATTTTTCCACCGCCTTCATCAGGCCCATGTTGCCTTCCTGAATAAGGTCCAGGAAGGAAAGGCCACGGTTGGTGTATTTTTTCGCGATCGAGATTACGAGACGAAGGTTGGCTTCCACCATCTCCGTCTTGGCCTTGAGTGCTTCCTTCAACCAATGGCGAAGGTTTTTGTAAGCCTCCTCAAAAGACTCGGTCGTGTGCCAGCAGCGTTGCTGAAGCTCACGCATCTTGGTGGTGAATTCCTTGTCCTCGGGATCAGCCTGCAGTTTGCGGCCGTATTTCCAGAATTTCTGTTGGTATTCATCCACTTGCTCACAGAAATCCTCCACCACCTTTTGCTTGTAATAGAAGCGGGTGTAAACGCGATTGAGGGTGGCGATGTTCTTCTGGAAGTCTTCTTCCATCTTCTTCTTGCCGCGAGGGTTCTTGGAAGAAATCTGGCGGAAGAGATCATCGTTCTCCTGGTGGAGCTGCTTCAGTTGATCGCAAAGTTTTGGCAGACCCTTCATGTAGCGCTCGCGGGACTCAATCTTCTTATCGAGGATCACGCGGTCAAAGCGCTCCTTGCCCTTGTTCAGCTTGTCAGCCAGATCCTGATAGGAATCGGCTACGAAACCGAAGAGATGAAGGTGGCGGGCCACTTCGATTTCGGCGTCCTCGATGCGCTTGGAAATTTCAACTTCCTGCTCGCGGGTGAGCAGAGGTACCTGGCCCATCTGCTTGAGATACATCCGGACTGGGTCATCCAGGATATCCAGCTTTTGGTCAGTTTTGCCTTCCTCATCGTCCACATCGGACTCATCCCGTTTCTTGTCCTTGAAACGGTCCACTTCGGAGGCATCGATGATGTCGAACTCCATGTTGCGAAGACGCTCCATGATCGCTTCCACGTCATCCGGATCGACAAGGTCGTTCGGGAGGATTTCGTTGATGTCATCGTAGGTCAGGTATTCCTGCTCCTTGGCCAGCTTGATCAGCTCACGGATTTTCTCCTGAATTTCAGGAGTGTCGATCCGACGCTTGGCACCCTTGGTGGCTGGAGCCTTGGCTTCGGCAGATTCTTTCGGAGCATCCTTCGCCTTGCTCTTGGAAGGCGTTGCAGAAGTCTTGGCCTTGGCCACGGGGGCGGGCTTTACTTCAGGTGCTGGCTTGGCTTTGGCAGGCGCCTTGACTTCAGGAGCTACAACGGCTGGCGTCTCCGCCTTCGCTTTGGCTGGCACCTTGATGGCTGGCGCAGCTTTGGCGGCGGGTGCTGACTTTGTCTTGGCTGGAGCTTCGGTTTTTTCCGGCAGCTTGATTTCTGGTGCGGCCTTGACCTTCGCAGGCACTTTGATTGCCGGGGCAGCGGCCTTTTTCTTCGGATCGGGTTTGATGACTTCAGGCTTGGCGGCCTTCGCTTTTGGAGCGGGGGTATCGGAAGATCCTTGGGATGAAGACATGGATGGTATGCGCTAGGGTCAGAAACGAGGATACACCTCCCCCAATATAGGGCAACCGCGACGAATCACGGGCGGGCGGACTCAAATGGCGAAGTCGTAATCCGTCAAGATTTTTCTTGCCTAGATATGGACGAGCATGTTGGGACCAGGAGGAGAAGTAGATGAAACAATTATCACAATCCCTGGATTTTGCGCGGTAATTTTAACGCCGGGTAAGCGTTTTTAGGGAATTCACGTCTTGCGCGAATTCACGTTTCCAATTTCCCGGCGATGCTTTTACGTTCCTTCCAGAAAACATGATCACTCTCACTCCCAAAGCCGCTGAAGAGCTGGCCATCCTTTTGGAAAGTCGTGCAAAAACGCCTCATTCGGGCCTCCGTCTGGCGGTGCGGCGCGGTGGCTGTGCAGGCTGGCAGTATGAGATGGCAGTAGGGGAGCCTGAACCAGGTGACTTCATTCTGGAATCCGGTGGTGCGAGAGTCATCGTGGCAGAGGACAGCCAGGACCGTCTGCGCGGGTGTGAAATTGATTTTTCAGACGCCCTGAGCGATGCAGGATTCAAGATCAACAATCCCAATGCAGCCCGTTCCTGTGGCTGTGGGACCTCCTTTGAAACAGCAGATGAGCCACCCGGTGCCCATGCTGTGGCAGACGGTGAAGCATGTGGCACCCCTTGATCCTCACTCGCCGTGCCAAGAACTATTGAAGATCAGCCTCCTGGCAAACCTGCCTATTTCTGGTGGTTGTTGGCGAATGGATTGGCGCTTTGTTTTGCCATTGTCAGTTGGGCGGTTTGCCTGGATGTCTTCGGTCATCCCGAGCAGCCGCGCAACTATCGGATACTGAGTAAACTCAAACGTCTTCCGGAACCGAAGCGCTACACGATTCTGGATGTTCCGAATGGGAATTCCTTCACTCCGAAGGAACTCTACCCGCGTTTCTTCAGCCAAAACGAGGCAAAGCTGGATGATCTCAATCCTCTGCTGCTGCGGAACTATCTGACAAACTTCGATAACGCTGCCCTTCTTACCTATGTGGAAGGTGACTATCAGGTGTTGAATGTACGCAAGCTGGGGGCGAAGGATTTCGTCGAGCATGGATTCGCTGTAAGAGCCCAGGCAATGGTAAAGCCGGATGATTTTACGAAGGCGATGCCTTATCCCGTCATCCTCGAATACATTCTTCCTACGCCGGACGATTCAATGGCGGAGGTGATCAAAAAAGGCGACATGCTGCAGATCAGAAAAAGCCCTCAGTGTGCGGCAGTGATCCACGTTGCGAAGATCGCACATGAAGATGATCCCGTTCTTTGCCTGACGGTCATTCCCATTGCCTATGGTCCGTATCGATTGAACGACGACAACGTGTTTCAGATCGAGCCTCCCGCCCGGCTACAATTGCAGGTGCAGTTTCCTATTTTTGCGCCACAGAAATAACAGGGAATGCTTCTTAAAGCTCAAACCACGGCGTAGGCTCATGCTGGCAGGCACAGTGCAGCCCTACATGGCTGTGTCCCAGTTCTGCGAGGCAGTTTTGAAGCTGTGAAAGAATGAGATCCGGTTTGTTGCAATCCGAACTCAGGTGACCCAGGACGACGCGGCTGAGTGAACTGTGGGAAATATCCCTGAGCAGTTCCTCCACTTGGCGATTGGATAAATGGCCATGGCGTGAACTGATCCGCTGTTTGATGGACCACGGGCGCTTGGTATCGGCCTCCAGCAGGTGGTCGTCATAGTTTGCCTCCACAAAAAGTCCGGCCAATCCACGCAGACGTTCGGTCATGCTTCGTGTGACGAAACCTGCATCGGACAAAAGGCCGAGGCGCTTCGGCCCGTTGGCGAAAACAAACCCCACGGGATCGACTGCATCATGTTGGATGGCAAAGGCTTCCACCTCCATGCCGAAAAAAGGGAATACCTGGCCCGCTTCAAAAATCTTCCATGCTCCGTGATCCACCCCGGATTCCCGGACGACTTTGGCGGTGGCAGGGGTGGCATAGACCGGAATTGGAAACTGCTTCAGAAAAATCTTCAGCCCACGCACGTGATCGCCATGCTCATGGGTGAGGAAAATACCTTCCAGAGAGGAGGGCTCGATTCCTACGGCCCGCAGACGCACCACCAGTTGCTTTGCGCTCAGGCCAGCATCCACCATCATTCTTCTGCCGTCACAATCGACGACCGTCGCATTTCCTCCGCTGCCACTTCCTAATACCGTGAAACGCATTACGCGGAAGAACATGCAAAGCCGGATCGGTAGACGCAAGGACTTCGCGGAGATTTACGGAGGAGAAAGCTTGGTGCGCCATTCCGAATAGGAACGGGTGAATTCCGCACCGAAAAAAACAATCACGGAGGTGTAGTAAACCCACAGCAGGATCAGCACCACAGAGCCTGCCGCTCCGTAGGCAGAAGAAGTGCTTTCGCGCGCGAGATAGATACCCAAGGCAAATTTACCCAAATGAAACAGTAGCGCTGTGGTGAGGGCTCCCACCACGACATCCCGCCACAGGATCAAGCGATCCGGCAGTACTTTGAAAATCGCGGCGAAAAGCGCGCTGATCAAAGTGAAGGTAACGAGAAAGGAGATCGCCTGCCATAACGCTGCCGGAAGCGGCGTCACCGATCCGATCCATCCGCTAAGGGCATCAAGTGCGGTGGTGAGAATCATGGAGGTGAGCAGGAGAAATCCCGTGCCCAGAACCATGGCAAAAGAAAGGAAGCGATCCTTGATAAACCGTAGGATCCCGTTTCCCTTGGGAGGCTCCACTTCCCAAATCGTATTCAACGCCTCCTTCAACTGGCCAAACGCTCCACTGGCTCCGAACAACAGCGCCGCCATGCCCACGAGGGACATCCAGATATTGGCCGCAGGCTTGTTCGTGCTGGCGATCATGTCCTCAAGGGTAGCCGATGCCTGAGGGCCAAACGTATAACGCAATTCGTCATACAGTTGGCCACGGGCGGCTTCCGCTCCCATGATCGCCCCTGTAATGGAAATGGCAATCAGGAGAAGGGGAGCGATGGAGAAGATTGAATAATAGGACAGTGCCGCGCTGAGCCGCAATGCATTGTCCCGACTGAACCGCTCCCCGGTGTTTTTGAGAAGCGGCCACAGCGGTGGAAAGGGGACTTTTGTATGAAGATTCATAGCAAGAACACGCCGACGCTCCTACCATTTATCAGGCATGCACACCTTCGGCCAGTTCTTCACATACCTTTGCGCAAAATGCCGGCAGGTCATCCGGGCTGCGGGAGGTGACGAATCCCTGATCCACCACGACTTCGCTATCCTGCCACTTGGCTCCTGCGTTTTTCAAATCAGTGGCGATGGATTCAAATGAAGTCATTTTCCTTCCATTGACTAATCCGGTTTCTATCAGGATTTGTGCGCCATGACAAATCACGAACGTTGGCTTCTTTGCTTCAAGAAAATGGCGGGTAAATTCAACTGCCTGTGGCAATGTGCGCAAGGCATCTGAATTCATGACACCACCCGGTAAAAAAATGGCGTCATAATCCTCAGGTAAAACATCATCGAGGGAAAAGTCAGCCCTGATTTTTTGCCCCCATTCCTCATCGTCCCACCCACGGATTGCATCACCATCCGGGCTGATGATGTCTACCGTAGCACCATTGAGTTGGAGGATTTCCACTGGCGTCATGAGTTCCGATTGTTCAAAGCCATTGGTTGCCAGAACCGCCACCCGTTTATTGCTCAAATCAAAATTGGATTTTTTCATAGTGGCGTTCCTTCCGCAGGTGAAATGCCGGATGTCTGCAGATGTTTGTTTTTTGAAAATCAAAAGGTTGTGGGGATTTCTTGGTAGAGGGAATGGCATTGCTAATTGCGAACCGCACTCCTTTTACAAAGAATGCACGGTTCACTAACAGTATCACCTCAGGATCTGATCCAGCACATAGGGAAGGATGCCTCCAGCGTTGAAATAATCGACTTCCGCCGGGGTATCGAGGCGCACCTTGAGAGAGATTTCGACTTTGCTGCCGTCCGCCTTGTGAGCGATCAACGTGGCGGTCTGCATGGGCTTGAGTTCACCCGCAATTCCCATGATGTCGAAGGTTGCATCTGCGAGATCCTTCAGTTTGTCATAGTCTGCCTTGTTGATGAAAGTAAGTGGCAGAACGCCCATGCCGATGAGGTTGGAACGGTGGATACGCTCGAAGGACTTTGTGATCACGGCACTGACGCCGAGAAGACGAGTACCCTTGGCTGCCCAGTCGCGGGAAGAACCCATCCCATAGTCTTCACCGCCGATGATGATGAGTTTGGTATTCTCCTTCTGATAGGCCATGGAGGCGTCATAGATGAAGGTAGGCTTCGCATTTTCCAGAGGTGCTATTTCCTGATCAGGACTGGAAACGGTCTCGTGGCCGAAATACTGGGTGTAGCCGCCTTCCACACCCGGGCACATCAGGTTTTTGATGCGGACGTTGGCAAAGGTGCCGCGTGTCATGACCCGGTCATTGCCACGGCGTGCTCCGTAGGAATTGAATGACGCCTTATCCACACCGTTTTCCAGCAAGTATTTCCCTGCCGGTGAGGTTGCCTTGATAGATCCGGCAGGGGAAATGTGATCGGTGGTAACGGAATCCCCGAAGATTCCCAGGGGGCGCGCCGCGAGGATGTTTTCGCTGGCTCCGACCTTGGTGACGAAGAACGGGGGAGACTGAACGTAAGTGGACTTGATATCCCAATGGTAGGTGGCACCGGTTGAGCCGGAGATTTCGCCCCACTTTGGATTGGCACTATCCACATTGCCATAAAGCTTTTGATAGACGGCTGGCTTGAGGGCGACATCGAGTTGCTTGCGGATTTCCGCCTGGGTTGGCCATATATCCTTGAGAAAAACAGGATTGCCTTCCTTGTCATGGCCCAGCGGTTCTGTGCTGAGATCCAGATCGACCCGCCCCGCCAGAGCATAGGCGACCACGAGCGGGGGACTCATCAGGAAGTTTGCCTTAATGGAGCCATGCACACGGGCTTCGAAGTTGCGGTTGCCGGAAAGAACCGAGGAGCAGACCAGATTGCCTTCCCTGATGGCATGTTCGATGGCAGGGTGAAGCGGGCCTGAGTTCCCGATGCAGGTGGTGCAGCCGTAACCAACCGTCTGGAAGCCCAGCTTGTCCAATTCACCACTGAGGCCGGTGGCATCAAGGTAATTGGTGACCACACGGGAACCTGGCCCGAGGGACGTCTTCACATAAGGAGCAATGGTGAGTCCCAGTGAATTCGCCTTTTTCGCCACCAGGCCTGCCGCCAGCATCACGCTGGGATTGCTGGTATTCGTGCAGGAGGTAATGGCGGCGATGAGCACGGAACCATGGGAAAGCTCCACTTCACGCGGGCCATCGGGAAAAGCATCCTCGTTGATCGCATCCGGAGTCGGACGGTTGGAGACCATTTCCACTTCGTGCTTTGGACCACCTTCAAATTCTGTGTGAGGACGGTCCGTGGAAAGCAGCGAGTCCACGGAAAAGCCGGCCTTTTCCTTCATGGAAAACTTCACCCGGTGATCCCGCTGCTCCGCAGGGAGGCCGAAGCCGCCACTGGAAACCGGTGTGCTGAACAGCGTGTTGAAGGTATCTCGCAGAGCGGGAACGTCGATGCGGTCTTGAGGGCGTTTCGGACCCGCCACGGCAGGGACGATGCTGTTCAGATCCAGTTCAAGGAGGTCCGTATATTCGCAATCCCCCTTGTCAGGGATGCCGAAGAGTTCCTGAGCCTTGTAGTATGCTTCCACGGTGGCGCATAGTTCTTCCGAGCGGCCAGTGCCGCGCATATAGGAAATGGTTTCTTCATCCACTGGGAAGAAGCCCATGGTGGCGCCATATTCAGGAGCCATGTTGGCAATGGTGGCGCGGTCAGGCAGGCTGAGCGCCTTTGCCCCGGGCCCGAAAAATTCCACGAATTTGCCTACCACGCCATGCTTGCGGAGAATTTCCGTCACCCGGAGGGTAAGGTCGGTGGCGGTCACACCTTCATTGAGGGAGCCGTAGAGATAAACACCCACCACTTCAGGAACGAGGAACGTCACCGGTTGTCCAAGCATGCCCGCTTCCGCCTCGATGCCGCCCACGCCCCAACCGACAACGCCGAGGCCGTTGATCATGGTGGTATGGGAGTCCGTGCCGACCAGAGTATCCGGATAATACACACCATCTTTGGAAAGTACGCCTTTGGCCAAGTACTCCAGATTCACTTGGTGAACAATGCCGATGCCGGGAGGCACCACGGAGAAGGTTTTGAATGCCTGCTGGCCCCACTTGAGAAATTCGTAGCGTTCCCGATTGCGGATGAACTCGATCTCCATGTTGCGGTCGAGCGCCATCTGTGAACCCGCGAAATCCACCTGAACCGAATGGTCCACCACCAGATCAACCGGCACTAGAGGCTCGATTTTTTCTGGAGCAGCACCCCGGGCCACAGCGGCATCCCGCATGGCCGCCACATCGACAAGGAGCGGCACCCCCGTGAAGTCCTGAAGAACGATCCGCGCTACCGTAAAAGGAATTTCGTAATCACCGGGTGCCTTCGCATTGTAGTTTGCGAGGTTCCTCACGTCCTCTTCGGTTACCTTTCGGCCATCCACACAGCGCAGGACGGATTCCAATACGATCCGGATGGAAACCGGTAGTTTTTTAAGGTTTGGAAATCCGAACTCGGCCAAGGCCGGAAGCGAGTGGAACTTCCCTACGGCTCCCGAGCCGGTCTTGAACGTTCTCAGAGTGTTCATGAGACTATCTATACAACGATAGTCACAAATCTCCAGAGACAAACGAAGACACCGCGGATCTTACAAATCCAGCGAATGAGAAACATTCTCCGGATTCGCGTGATTCGCGGTGCCTTTTGAATGCTTAAAAATTGGCCACCATTTCCTTCACTGGAGGAGCGAAGGTGGTGAGATCGATGCCGAGCACCGCGGACTTGTATTCATCCAGGCTCGGGGTGCGGCCTAGGATGGCGGAGAGGACCACGACTGGAGTGGAAGAAAGCAGGGACTCGCCCTTTTTCCGCTCGGAGTCTTCCACCACGCGGCCTTGGAAAAGACGGGTGGAGGTGGCCATGACGGTGTCACCCTTTGCCGCCTTTTCCTGGTTGCCCATGCAGAGGTTGCAGCCGGGACGCTCCAGATACATCATGTTCTGGTATTCGGTACGGGCAGTGCCTTTCGGAGCACTGTCGTCGAACTCAAAACCGGAATACTTCTGGAGGATGTCCCAGTCGCCTTCGGCCTTGAGTTCATCAATGATGTTGTAGGTCGGCGCGGCGACCACGAGTGGCGCGTTGAAGTCGACCTTGCCCTGCTTTTGCTCAAGATTCCGCAGCATCTGGGAAACGATCTTGAGGTCGCCCTTGTGAACCATGCAGGAACCGACGAAGCCGAGATCGACCGTCTTGCTGCCCGAGTAGTAGGAAAGCTCGCGGATGACGTCGTGGGTGTAGCGCTTGGAAACATCCTCGTTGTTCACGTCCGGATCCGCGATCATTGGCTCGTCGATGATGTCGAGATCCACGACCATTTCGGCGCGATACTTGGCATTGGCATCCGGGGCGAGCGGTGGCTTCTCGCCGCACTGGATTTCCGCGATGCGCTTGTTGGCTTTGTCGATCAGGCCTTGGAGGACCTGGACTTTATTGTCCATGCCCTTGTTGATCATGATCTGGATGCGGCTCTTCGCGATTTCCAGAGATTTGATGAGGGTTTCACCTTGGGAAATACAGATGGAGGCCTTGGCCTTCATTTCTGCGGTCCAGTCAGTGAAGGTGAATGCCTGGTCGGCAGGGAGGGTGCCGATGTGCACCTCGATCACGCGGCCTTGGAAAACATTCTCGCCGAATTTCTTCAGCATCTGCGCCTGGGTGGAGTGAACCACATCGCGGAAATCCACGTGGGACTTCAGCGAGCCCTTGAAGGTGACCTTCACGGATTCCGGGATCGGCATGGTTGCTTCGCCGGTGGCGAGTGCGAGGGCCACAGTGCCGGAGTCTGCACCGAAGGCGATGCCCTTTGACATGCGGGTGTGGGAGTCACCGCCGATGGTGATGTCCCAGTCATCCACGGTAAGATCATTGAGCACTTTATGGATTACATCGGTCATGGCGTGATAGCCGTCCTTCGGATCGCGGGCGGTGATCAGACCGAAACGCTGCATGAAGGACATCAGTTTCGGGATATTGGCCTGTGCCTTCTTGTC